>JAABVA010002425.1_pt1 | contig 18553 bp, 31 predicted proteins | sample 5560331 | NCBI WGS metagenome assembly JAABVA01 (sample SAMN12812661, study PRJNA571458) | rock metagenome | isolation source: Antarctica rocks | place: Antarctica: Victoria Land, Mt New Zealand sud | collected 2016-01-07 | reverse complement strand
CGTGGGCACAGCGCGCCGTTGGCGCGGGACGGCGGAGACAAAGGGGGACCGGGCACGCGACCGAACGACACGCCCAGAGGGGGCACGGCGGGCCACACCCGCAGGTGTTCGGCCCTCGTCGCCCGGTGCTCGGCGGGTGAACCGGCGCGCCCGGTCTCACTTCTCATAACGCATAGACTATGCCCACGTACCGGGACCTTCTGTGCCACGCCGGACGTTCTCAGGACGCGTAGGGCCGCTGTGGTCACTGGTCACTCGCACGCCTATCCCCCTTGGCACTTGTCGAGCGGCGATACGGTGTATTCCTGACGCTGATCCCCTCTGATAGTTGTCTATTGCGGCACGGACCGCGAGCCGACCGGTATGCCGGGAGGCCAGGCCCCGCGCCGCAATCGTCGGATCCACGCCGCAGCGCGCGGTGCGGTTCGGAGCGCGGGATCGAAACCGCACGCGTCAGCGGCCCAACAGGCGATTGCGGCGCTGCCGCGCGGCCTCGGCGGTGTGGTCGACCACCGTCAACTGCGCCCACGGCAGCGCGCCGGGCGGGCTAGCGAGGAGGGTCGCCAGGTCGATGAACGCCAGCCGGTAACGCTGCTCGTAGTTCCTCCCGTATGCCGCGATGTGGCGCCGGATGACCGTCTGGCGGGTGCGCGCGGAAGCGAACGACAGGATCACCACCAGCAGCGGATTCAGCGTCGTCTCCTCGTTCGGCCCATGCGTGGCCTCGCCATACCGATAGTAGTTCGCGTGTTTCCCGGCGATATGCGCCATCTCCTCGGTCCCCTCCAGCTCCAGCAGGGCCGCCGTCCGCTGGACTGCCCGCCCGGTTGGCCCGCGCCGCGGCTCCCAGACGGTGTGGCGGTATTCGAGGCGAAAGTCCGGTATCAAGCGGCGGTCGGTGCCGCCGGCCGCCGCAGGGAACGCGATGGTCGGTCGGATCTGCCACGGCGTCCCCTTGTCGTACATCCCGAGGTGCAGCGCGACCCGGACGCAATCGAGGTCGTGGTCATTCTGCGCCCGCGCATTGAGCGACGCGCGCGGATACTTCCAGAGCCCAGCGGCGGTGCGCACCGGGCGGCCACGGACGATCTGCGGGGCGCGCAAGGCCCCCCACGCGGGGACGAGCGCGGCCAGGGCATGGGCGCCGAGCGGGGTGAGAAACCAGACGTCGGGGGTGCGTCCGCCGTGGTGCGCGCCGGTGGTGGTCCGCGCCACCCCGGCCAGGCAGGCGACGAGGCCGAGGTCGTACAACCCCCGGCAATCGCGCGCGGCGGTGTCCTCGCTCACGCCCCACCGCTGCGCCCACAGCGGGACGGACCATTTCTTGAGGCGACCGAACGTCGCGAGGATCGCGTCCAACCCGCGGTCCGCGATCAGCGGGAGCACCTGCGAGACGCGGCGATAGCGGTCGGTGGGTGCGTAGCGCAGCGTATCGTAGTCCGGCGTGGGCATGGCCCGACCTCCCCGCTCCGCACGACGTGCGGCAGGGACGCGCGGTGCCCGTGCGGCGGCACCGCGGGGGTCACCACCCCTACCTCGCCGAGCGTACCAGCGGGGCGCGGGCGCGCGCTATCCCCCATATTCCGCCAGCGCGCGAGCCGAATGGCGGGCGGTTCGGCGGGCGGTTCGGGGGATTACTCGCCCCATAATCGGGCGCGCACACGCTCCCAGAAGGTCGGTGCGAGCGGGGCGGGCGGCGCAGCTCCCCACGCCTCCCGCGCCTCCTGCTCATCGGAGACCTGGTTCAGATGCTTCCGCAGCATCGATCCGGAACGCCGGATCCCGCTCGCGGCCTCGCGCTCACGCACGAGCGCCCTGACGCGTTCCCATCGCTCGGCCTCTTCTCTGCGGCGGCGAGCGACTTCCTCCTCGGCCACCGCGGCCCGCCGCCGCAGCTCATCGATCGTCTCTTGCTGCTCTTTCACCAGCGCGACAAGCGGGGTAACCGTGGCAGCCTCGGCTTCCGCCCTTTCCGCGAGCATGAGTCCAACCTGACGCGCCACGGCTTCGGCGAATGCGGCGGCGTCCATCGCCGGGGTTACTGCGGTTGCCGGGGCTTCCGGGGCTTCCTCGGCAGCCTGAGCAGCCTTGACACGCAGGACCTCGGTCGGATCGAAGAGGGGAATGCGGGCGGTGCCACGCTTGAAGCGGCCGACCTCGGCAATCCGCCCCTCTTTACGCCAGTCGCGCAGTCGACGTGTGCTGATACCGAGTATCTGCGCCGCCTGCTCGGCGGTGAGCAGCGCCGAGGAAACCTCGGCTGCCCCGGTTTCCTCGGCTTCCTCGGTTGTGTCGTGGCGCATAGCGTCCTCATTCATGCAACGCAGCATAGCATAGGGCCCGGTTTTTCCCGACGTCGGGATACCGGACCCTATGCTTAGAACGTTCTTAGGATCACTCCCGCGGCGGAAAGCCGCCCCACCCCCGCCGCGTGTCGGCCAGCGCCTCCGGCCCCGGCACCTTGGTGTCCTCCAGCGTGTCCAGCGCGGCCACGATGGCGCAGGCGGTGAAGGCCGCACCGAGCGCCGCCGTGTGGTTGAAGGCGAGGCCGCTGCTGTCCATGCGGTTGGCGTAGGCGATGGCGTCGGCGATGACGAGGCAGTCGGTCGGGTCGAGTTCGAGCAGGACGCCGCCGCGCGTGCCGGTGATGAACTTCATCCCACCACCTCGTCGCCGGTGGCCTTGTGCGGCTGCGCCCAGGCGTGCGGGTTGGTCACGGCTTCCAAATGGGCGATCGCCGCATCCAACTCCTCGCCCAGCTGCGCGCGGCTCGTCGTGTCCTTCGGCACGCAATGGTCGCGGACCCATTGCAGGCGATACAGGGTTTTGCCGAGCGGGTTTTCCCAGCGGATCTTCGTATCGGCGGGCGCTTCGCCCGCGCGGCGTTAGAGGTCGCCCAACACGAGCGCGGCCGACACGGACGAGCCGATCGCCATCCTGACGAACTGCTCCAGTCCGTCCACCTGGCGCAGCATGTCCCGCGCCGCGTACTCCATCATGTAGTCGCCCTAGGTGCGCGCGTCCTCGCGGTACAGCACGTCGAGCCGGTCGAGCGTCCGACGGTAGTCCTCGATCGTCGCGGGGAGCTGGCGGCGGGCCTGCCTGAACGCCTCGGCGCGCGCCCTGCTGGCGGCGAGATGCTGGCGGTAGGCGCGCGTCCGCTGGCCCGGCTGCTCTTCGGCCTCCTCGGCGCGTGTGGTCGTCGCGGTGGTGTCCATCGGTGCGACCCTCCTGTTGTCGTCGCGACTCGCGCGACGGGTCTCGATCCTCCAGGGGCGGGCACGGCGTTGTGGCGGGGGTGCCTACGGCGTTGTAGGCGGCGGCACGGTGCGTCGGGTGCGGGCAGCGCGCCAGGATCTCCGTGATCGTCAGGTCGCCGCGCGGCAGGGTATACAGCTCCGGGAATTGCAACCGGTGGTCGGCGTAGGAGCCGCGCCGGACCGGCACCGGCGCGTCGAGCACGGCGGCCACGTCGCGGGGCACCGGCTCCCCGGCCACCCTGGCGAGGTCGGCCCAAAGAGCGGCGAACGTGAACGGCGTGGACAGCACGTCGGGGATCTCCTCGGCCAGCTCGGCGTAGAGCGCCAGCATGAGCGAATTGACAGACATGACAAATTCTCCTCGGTATAGGGCCGCTCGTGGGGCCACCTGTGGATAATTGGTGGACGGTGTGTTGACAACCTGGCAGCGGCTGGGGATAACCGGGCCGCCGGAGCGGTCCGGGCGCTCGCCGGGCGGCGCGCCCCGCGTTGTGGCTTACTCGTCGAACCCGTAGTCGTAGAGCATATCGGCGAGCCTGAGCATACCGACGCCATCCCAGTTGCGGACGGCGTAGGAAAGGTAGCGGCGTCTGATGGACTCGTCGCACACCGCGCGGACGATCGTGCGAATCACGAGCGGGAAAGGCTGGCCGGTCTGCACGCTCAGGGCGATAAGTCGCTCGCGGCCCAGGATGGCGAGCACGTCGGCGGCGGTGAGCGGCGATGCGGTGGTGCTGATCATGGGGGTCGCTCCTGCTGGGTGTCCATCTTGGATACCCGGGGAGGGGTATGGGTATCCAAGATGGTAACCTTAAGTTAACGTCTATCCACATGCGGGGAGGTACTAGCGATCGCATCGTCACTGCTCGGGTGGGGGTCCAAGATGAACACCCATCCCCGCCAGTGGTAGGCGGCGCGGGTCTGATCGAGCGCCACGGCCCGCACGGCGGCGGTGTAGGCCGCCTGTGCGGTCGCGCGACGCGCGGCCCGGTCGCTGGTGGCAGTGACGGTCGATCCCAGCGCCGCGACGGCCCGCTGCGCGAGCAGTGTGTCGGTGGCGGTCGCGACTCGCACCCGGGCGGCGGTGGCGCGGGCCACCCGCCCGCGCCACTCACTGCGCGCCGCCACGATGCTCAGCGCGTCGGCGGGGAGCGCCCGCCCGGCTCGCGTCAGGTAGCTGGCGATCATCGTGCGGGCCTTGTTGCCGAAGCGGATCAGCTGCTCGTCGCCGAGCCAGCGCACCTGCTGCATCGGCGGGGACATCGCCCAGGCGGCGGCGACGTGGTCCCCGTGCCAGCAGTCCTGGTTGCACTCGGCAGCCTTACAATCGCAGTGGATGGCCCCGTTCGTGGTGTCGAGCGCGACATGGTTGGTGCGGCCGACGGCGTGCTTGCTCGGCGCGGCGTAGGTGACGATCCCGGTGACGTGGTCGCAGGAGACGAAGGCCAGCTCGGCGGCGGTGTGGAGCGGGGCGGTCCGGGCGCTCATGGTTTAGAATCTCCTCGGGCTTCTGCCCGCTTCCGGCCTCGTGGGGGAATGCTGTCCAGGCGTCCCACGGGGCCTTTTTCTTCGATAAGCACTTCACTTATCTTCACTTATATTACGCTATATGCAGCGGTATGTCAAGTGTTTTGATGCTATATTCACCTATATTGCGTTATTCAGATCATCATGGTAATATGCGTAGAGGCTTGATCGTATATGCAGCAATTGGAGGCGTGAGCAGATGAGCAAACGGGCGCTGATCACAGTCGGTGAGGCGCGCGATCGTCTTGGGGTGAGTAACCACACTGTTGCGCGCCTCGTGCGGGAAGGGAAGCTAACCGCCTACCCGAATCCGCTCGATAAGCGCCAAAAGTTGGTAGACGCCGCTGAGGTTACCGCGCTTATGCCCCCATTGGAAGAGGAGCAGGAACTAAAAAGAGCGGCCTGAGTTAGCAGGCCGCTCGTAGGCTCGCTGGTCTCTGACCACCAGCGAGCAGGGCGAAGTTTATCATGTGGGCCAATCAGCTAACGGGCATCTACGCCATCTATAATCATGCAACTGGCGAAGCATACATCGGGCGATCATTGCATATTGCTGCTCGTTGGCAGTCACATCTTGTCGCTCTACAGTCGAACCGGCATAACAATAAGGCGCGGCAAGCAGCCCATGTTGTTTATGGTTCGAGTGCCTTCGGGTTGGTGATTCTGGAGCGCGTAAATATCCCAAACGAGCTACGTGGTGTATCAGGCTTACGGCAATCCTCATTTGGCCTCGATAGGATCGAGCAAGCGTGGTGTGCCCGCGCCCGCGCCGCTGGCATCGTGCTCTACAACGACCAGGTGGGTAAGGGCCGCCGGAAGGCGGCGTAAGGGGGAGTCAATGTTTCCGCAATGGCTGAAGCTGGCCGATGGTACCTGGCTAAACATGGGTCTCGTCGTGAAGGTCCGCAAGGATCCCGGTGGCGATTTGCGTATTGAGTATCTTGGCGAGCAACGTCCTGTCTCTTCTCATCCGCTTATAACTGATATTGCCGACGTGGCGCTCATTGAGGGTTTCCTTGCTCGTACTCAGCGACCCATGCCAGAGATTGGCCCTGAGGGCATCTACTTCGGCCAGTAAAGGTCACCTGTACAACAACCAAGTCCAGCAGGGCTGCAAGCGGGCGGCGTAGGGGGTGACGGATGCGCGCGTGGTTCGAGTTGATCGTCCACATCGCCGCGATAGAATCGCCGCTCGTAGTGCTGGAGATCTGTGGCGCGCTAGTCTTGGCAGTGGTCGGCATGATTCTGGGTATCGTCGTCTGTTGGGTGCCGCGTGGCGGGCGCAGGAAAGCGGCGTAGGAGAGGAGGAGGAGGAATGACTGTATCTAGGCTAGGATGGTCTACTCCGAAAGAGGTGTTGTTGCAGCGTCTAGGGCGGGTGCGAACGTTTGTCGACGCCAGCACGGTGGCGGCAGGATCGACAAACAGGGTTGATATCGAGGCCGAGCGGATCGAGGCATTGGAGCACCTGAACGAGGTAGAGCAGGCAATTCAGGGACTGCCCGACGCACCGCCGCAGGAAGCTACCCCGGCCACTGCGGAGATCGAGGATCGCGGCTGATGCCGCCTAAAATACGTAACCTCATCCGGAAAATGCGTGACGCGGGCTTTGAGCATTTCCCCAAACGTGGCAAAGGTGACCACGAGATGTGGCGTCATCCTCTGGCCCCGCAATACCAGATTACCCTGGACGGTCGGCCAGGAAGCGATGCGAAACGCTATCAAGAAGATCAGGTGCGTGCGGCGCTGGCGGCGGTAAAGGCCGCGAAGCAAGCTGCAGGGGGGGACTAAGGCGATGGCACAGGCAAGAACGAAACGACCGCCTGAGCGGGATGAGACGACAGTGCCACCTTACTCGATGCGGCTCGACTGGGATCCAGACGATGAAATCTTCGTGGTAACTGTGCCTGAGTTACCGGGTTGCCAAACACACGGGAAGACCTATGACAAGGCGGTGAAGAAGGGGCAAGCCGCGATCCGTTCGTGGTTGCATGCAGCGGACCACTGGGAGACGCCGATTCCGCCCCCGCAGGTAGTGCGTCATTTGCTTGAGGATTCTGCACCAGTTGTGGCGCAGCCCGCACCAGCGTCGCTTTCTCCGGAAGCGCTGCAGGATTTTGCTCGCCATCTCAGTGAAGCGATGCGCTTCCGGCCCGATATCGAGAATATGCCGGCAACGGTCACAATAGAAATGCTCTCTATCGTTGATGCGCTGCGTGGATTGTCGTATGAGCAGAGCATGGCTTATGTGGCGAATCTACTCGTTACCGCAGAGCTCCCGCCGACGACGCTACGATGGATATATGAGCAATCCTTGCGTGTGTTGGTGGTCTATTTCAAGATGCGTAGTCCCGATATCTCATCTTCCCTTGAAGCCCTTGTTAAGGCGACGCAAGTGGTGGGCAAGGAGTAGCATCGTGGACGAGCTACACGCCGCGATCGCGGCCTACCTGCGCCACCACCGACGCGCCGCCGAGGTACAACGCCCGCAGGCCGACGCGGCGCGGCACGGCACCGACGCCGCGCGTGTCCGGCAACTCTTCCGCCACGCGCCGGGGCGCTATCCCGCGCCGCGTTGCCTGATCTGCGGGCGGGCGGTGGACGATGCGGGCGGGCTCTTCAGCCTGGGCGAGCTGCAAGTCCGGCGGCTGTGTGTTGAACATTACACGCCGTTCTAGCATGGCAGAGAAGCAATCGCGCCTAGAGACCTGGGAAGCATGGCAGGATCGACAGGCTCCTGCGCCACGCCTGGTTACTCGAGAGGAGGCCCTCGCGCTCCTCGCCGAATTGGGTGTACGAGTCACCGAGCGCGATCTGCGTTTCTGGGAGGCACGTGGTGTTTTGCCCCGCCCAGTTCGGCGCTGGTATGAGGGCGCGACGCGTGCGGTTTATCCGCGCTGGATCGTCGGGCTCGTCCTCCAGTTGCGCTACTGGCAACAAGAAGGCTTGCAGTTAGCCGAGCTGCCCGGACCATTACGTCTCAAAGCCGAAGAGTTGTCGCTCGATTTGAACGGTCGGCCCCTGCCGCCGCACCCTGTTGGGGTGCCATACATCGCTCAGCAATCGCGCGAGGCCCTGCACGCGCAGGTCTGGTCACTGATGGATCAGTATCGGCACCAAGTCGGCGTCGAGGTTATCAAGGCGACATTGGTCTTCACCGATAAGCATGGACGGAAGCACGAGTATCCCCTCGACGTCCCCACGGATGGGCGCCATACGGTGTCCGCGCGGGGAGCAGAGCAACAGGCGACCGAATGACACCGGAGCGACCCGTCACGGTGTCACATGCTCACCGTTTGACAGTATAGATGCGGCAAATACTGTCACTTAGCTTTTCCACATGGAGGACCGGTTGACATCAGACAAGGGAGACATTATAGTTTTGTACATAAGCAACACGTGGGGTTCGTGAAAGGCAGCGCTATCGTGGAAGTACTCGCCCCAACCGACCGGCACTTGGTATCGATCGGACGCGCCGCCGAACTGGTGGGCTGCTCGCCGCAGACATTGCGGCATATGGAGCAGCGCGGCGAGATCCCGCCCGCGACGCGCATCGAGGGGATAGGTCGTCGTTTCTATGATCGAGCGGAAGTGGAAGTGATCCGCGAGGCACGCGCGGCCCGCAAAATGGGGATCGCGCGTCAGGTTGGCGCGCGGGCATGAAAATGTCCCCACCCGTTGAGTGCCGCGCTTCCCGGCAGAAGCACTCAGGGGCAGGGACACTCGTCGAAAGCTGAGGAGAATGTATCAGACAACACCCATTCGGCACAAGTCCCGCCCCGCGTTCCGTGAGCCGATCGCCCCGCTGACCCCCGAGCAACTCGACGCCCTCTTCTTGCCGCTCAGGCGCGATTACAGCGCCACGGTGGCCGCCACCGCGACCCTGCCGATCGAGGAGCGCGCCCCGCTGATCCAGGCGCGCATCATGGCTTACTCGGACGCCCTGAGCGAGGCGCTCGGCGCGGCGCTGGACGACGCGACGGCGCAAACCCTCGGCGCGTGGGCGCGAGGAGGGCGCTGATGGTCGTCACGACTCGCCCCGCATTCATCCCGCTCGCCGCCGCCTCGGCCTTCCCGCCCGAGTTGTTGCCGCTGCGTCACTGGGTCGCCTACGACCTGGAAGAGCGCGCCGGTGGCTGGACGAAGGTGCCGATCAACCCGCATACCGGGCGCTATGCCAAGAGCAACGACCCACTGACGTGGGGTACCTTTGCCGAGGCCCATGCCTACGCGGCGCGGCGCGGACTGGGCCTCGGTTTCATGCTCGCCCCGCCGCTCTTCGGCTTCGATCTCGACGGTTGCATCGTGGATGGCGCGACCTCGCCGCTCGCGACCTCGGTCCTCGGCGAGCTGCACACCTACGCCGAGACCTCGGTCAGCGGCACCGGCGTGAAGGGGATCGGGTTCGGTACCAAGCCGAGTGCCCGCTGCCGTCGCAAGGGCCTCGACCTCGAAATCTACGACCACGCGCGCCTCTTCGCCCTGACCGGCCAGCGCGTACCCGATGCGCCCCTCGCGATCAACGATTGCCAGGAGGGGCTCGACTTCATCCATGGCGCGGCGTTCGGCGAGGAGCAGGACTCCCCGGCTGTGGCCTGGGATCCTGCCGCCGTCTCCAGTGACGATGATCAGGCGATTATCGATTGGCTCCATAACTACAAGCACGGCGCGCGTTTCGCCGCCTACTGGGGCGGCCAGGATGGCGGCGACCCGAGCGGCGGCGACCAGGGTATGGCGAATATGATCGCCTGGCGCACCGGACCCGACCTCGCTCGCATCGAGGCCATCTTCAACGCCTCGGCCCGCGCCGGTCGCGCCAAGTGGCAGCAGCGCCCCGCCTACCGCGAGAGTACGATCAGGAGGGCGGTCGATAGCTGCAACGGACGTTTCTACGAGGCCCGGCAACTCCCACGACCTACCGCCCCCCGCGTGGAATCGGTGTCACGTAGTACCGATGAGGAGGAGACACCGACCGAGGCGCAGCTGCGTCGGCGGGTGGAGGATCTGGAGCACGAGAACGCGGAATGGCGGCGGAAATACGCCGGCGCCCAGAAGATGCTCGCTAACGTCATCCAGATCCGCCGTAACGTCGCCATCAAGGCTGAGCGGGACACCCTCACCGCCTGCATCCTCCACATTGCCGGCGAGCAGGCGAATGGTCGTGCCGACGCCGAGGGCTGGGTGCGCCAGCCCGCTCGGACAGTGGCCGACTCGGTTGGTAAGGGCGTAGCGGCGGTGCGGACCCATCGTCAGCGTGGCGATGAGTGGGGCGTGGTCGAGTTGAAGCTCGTCACCGAATACGACGAACAGACCGGCCAGCGCCGCACCGTCACCTATGCGCGTACCAATCCCGATGAGGCGCTCGACAAGCTGATCAGTATCAACCCGACACGCGAGGAAAAGGCCGGTTGGGGCGGCAAGCGCTTGCCGTGCCCGCGCTGTGGCTCCCAGCGTCGCCGCACCGTCGTCACCTGCGCCGACTGCGGGATCGCGTTCGCCGACAAGGTGGACGAGCCCGCCCCAGAAGAGGAGACGGTCGCCGATGTGTCTGTGCGCACAGACGAACCGGTGAGCATCCCGCCCACGCCGGTGGAGGAGATCGCGGCGACCCCGACATATTCCGAGGGACCGATCAGCTACCACGCCACCGCATCCGGGCCGGTGCGGGTCGCCGATCAGGCCGACCCGGAAGACGAGGCCGACTGCTGGGATCCCTATCAGTGCAACTATCTTGACCATCGCGGCCAGCAATGCACCGCCCGGATCGACCCGGCGCTCGGGCGGCGGTTTTGCTGGCAGCACCGCCAGACCACCCCAGCTACCACGCCACATGCTCCTGCCGAGGGTAAAGGCGACGGGAGACGCGTCGGCCCTGCCGCTCAGACGGACGCGCCGTCCCCCCCCGTGGCCGAACCGCCCCCCCTCGACCCGGCGATGGTGCAGCGCCTGGCCGGGAGCTACAACCCGGCGACCATCCAGGAACGGCTAGCGCGCTTCCAAGCGCGCTGGGATGCTGGCGACCAGACCGACGACCTGCGCCTCCTGATGCGCGAATGGCGGCAAATCGCCGCAGCGCGCGCCTGTCTCAACGATGAAGCGCTGGGGGCGGACTGATGGGCGAGCGGGAGCGCACGACGTTGTACCCCCACGCCGCGCGGGCGTACGCGTCGCACGTGCTTGCCTCGTTGTGGGTTGAAGAGTTGGACGCCCTAGAACGCTTCGCCGCCCGCGCGCTCGATGACCCGCGGGCCCGCCCGCGCGGTGCACAGGAGACGGCGGTTTTGCGTCGGGTCGACGCCCTGATCGGCTCGGCACATCTCCCCGCGCGGCACGTGCCGCGCGGGGTCAGGGCACGCTAACGCTAACTGGCGTTGCTTTGAGAATGTCGTGGTTCCTGGGCAAATCGCGCGGACCAGCCTAAACCGGACACAATGGGGCCGTCAGGGGCCGATATTCCGCTATCGCGTACGGCGCGGAGGGGGTTGCGGGCATGGCGAAGGCGACGAAACCGGACACAACCCGCCACGAACTCACCGTCGTGCAGTTGAACGCGGTCGATCTGCTGGTGGTGGGTAAGACCGACCAAGAGGCGGCGGCGGCGGTCGGGGTCAGCCGGCAGACGGTCTGCGGGTGGCGGAACACCAACCCCTACTTCCGAGCGGCACTGAACCGGCGACGGCAAGACCTCTGGGGGGTGGCTGTCGACCAGCTGCGGGCGCTGTTGCCGCGTGCGGTGGCGGTCCTGGCGCAGGAACTCGAGTGTGGCCCTGGTAGCGCGCGGGTGGCCGTCGATATCCTGCGGCTCGCCGGCCTCGACCGCACCAGAGCGGACGAGAAGCTCGATACCTTGTTGATTGGCCCGACCGACCCCGCCGCGATTATTGACGCCGAGGTGCGGTGGCGGCGGCCCGATCGTGGGGCATATCTCGACGACCTCCTGAACGGTGGCGGCGCGATCACCGACGATGAGCGCGAAGAAGTGTTAGCGGATTGGGCGCAAGGGTGGCGGTAGGCGGGGGGGGGGATCCTTGCCAGTTGCGGCGCTCGCGCGACCCGCAGGGCGTGATCCGCGATGTGCTGTGCGGGAGTTGCCGCCGCCGGGTGACGATCCACCTCGGCGGGCGGCGCTCGCCGTCGGAACTGGCGCAGGACGAGGATTGGTCGGGCTAGGGACGTGTGGCGTTGGGGGTAGCACATCCGCCAGCCGTAGTGGCGGGGACGGTGCCGTAACGGTAGACGCGGAGTATCGGCACTTCCTGGTTGTTGCCGGTCGATTTGATCCGGACAAACGCCGATACATCCCCGAGTCCATAAAAGCCATAGCACGTGTCGATCTGGATGTCGGCGGGGGACCACGACTCGAAAGCGGCTACGATGGTCGATCCGCTGGTCCCGTCGGGGTTGACGGCGAGCACTTGGAACCAGGTGTCATTGGTTGTATTCCGCTGTTCCCGCGCTACCACTCGCCCCTGGATGTAGTAATTCATGTCCACGTAGGGATCGGAATTGGCCGTTACAACGCGGGGATCGATGGTCCGCGCGTCCTGTGGTGTGGGGATTGCCCCATTGATTGTCGTGATCGCGGTAGATGTCCTTGGCGGGGCGGATCCCGTTGCCCTGGACGATTTGCCCAGGGTTGACAGTCCGCCAGCGGCTACACAGAGCAATAAGCCGATCACGACGATCCAGGCAAGGCGTGATGTTTTGCGTCGCACCCGTGCGGGTGGGGTCGTGGGCTGTTGCGGGAGCGAGCGCGGCGGGGGCGGCGCACCCGGCCCGCCCGCTGGTTGCCCGCAGATCGGGCAGAAGCGCGCCCGTGTCGGTTGTGCCGCGCCGCACGTCGGACAATACCCCGCACTCGCCATCGCCGCTGCGCTCCCCCTCTCGCATCATTGCCAGTAACAACGACAACGACCGCCACGCTATCGGGCTAATTGGTGTGATGATAGAGAGGCACCTACGCTTACCAGTCCTCGCGCAACCGCTCCCACGTCAGATAGCCGACGAGTCCGGCAGGCCATAACGCTAGGAGGCCCATGAAGAACGCGCCGAGGCGCACCGTGCCGGAGAGTGTGTCGAGCAGCGCGGCGGAAGTGGGGCCGTCCCCTGGTACCACCAGCGTCGCCGGAACCGACCCGAAGGCGAGCGCGAGGACGGCCACGGCGATGAGGCCGAACATGAGCAACACACCGTAGCTCACGATGTAGGCGAACACGGCGATGAATGCGGGGGTGATCGCTCGCCACGCCGCTCCTGGCGCGTCGCTGCGGCTGCCGGTGTCCTCGTCGTCGTCGAATGCCCTGCGTGCGACGATCCCGCCCTGTTCCTGCGCCATTGCCCGCCCCTTGTCATCGCACATTACCCATGCTGACAGTATGCGCCGCTCATCGACAAAGAGTGCCACGACGATCGGGCTAATCGGGGCGGTACTTTCGGGGTGCGCTGCATGATCTACCGCGCGGGATGCCCCCGCTCAGCGCATTGCCCACCAGCGCCGCAGCCGCCCCCACACGCCGGGGGCGGCCTGCTGTCATCACGACCCTACCGACCCCGAGCGATGAGCGCAGTCGCGCTCAGATACAGACTCAGGGCCAGCACGAGCACGCCGACACAACAGAGGCCGACGAGGAGCGCGCGACGCTTCGGCTGTTGCCCGGATGGGAGAGCGGCGAGCTGACTGCCCAGGCTGATCAGCAGCAGGGCCATCGCGATAGCCGTCCAGATCGATGCCATACGCCCCTAGCTCCTCTCCCACCGCCGCCGCAACCACGCCCACACGCCTTGGGCGGCCCCTCTGCCTCGGCGGATGTTCCCGGCGTTCCTGGGCCATCCTGGGCGGCTGCCAAGCAATCTCACGCTGCTGAAGAGCGATTTCAGGAAAGGGGGCGCGCTGAGTAGAGGATCTGCCTGAGTGCCGTCACCACCCAAGCGAATGGCGTGAGCAGAAGGAAGGTGGCGGGCACACCCGACAATGCCCCCACCAGCACGAGCAGTGCGACGGCAAGATCGACCGCCACGAGCGTAGCAGCCACGAGACGGATAATCCCCCACAAGCCGCCCCATCGTTCGCGCGTACTGCCTACCACCCCGAATGCCAGCAGCGCCAATGTGTAAAACAGCAGATCGAGGAGATCGTCCGAGAGAGGGATCACCGCGCGCAGCGCCGGGGCGGCGCGACCCTGCTCCGTGTCGCGCCTCAACCGAAAGACCACCGACAACCGCCACACTGTCCTTGTCCGGTGGCAGGTGCGCGGGCGAGCGTACCTCCCGGACACCGTGCCGTTGCCGTCCGGCTTCCCCGAGAGGCCGGACGGCTTTGCTACGACTGTTGGCGTGATTCATGCCTGCGCTGACCGTGCAGGTCGAGTCGCCCGTGGCGGCACCGACTCCCAATCCGGAAGCCGGTGCCACAACGGAGGAAGGATCCCGATGGGCCACAGCCACACCCCCGCGCACCAGCCGCACCCGGCAGAGATCATCGTCGCGCTCGTGCTGATCGCGGCGCTGTTGCCCGCGACGCTGGCGCGGTACACCCTCGCGCGTCTCCTCGCGGTTATGTCGCGCCGACGACCGCGATAGCGGAAATCGGGCGTGGTTATGTCGAATGTCCGCAGTCGCGGACAGCGACCCTAGCACCGCCGCCATTCTCAACGCACGCCAATGCGGCTTACCGTGCCTTGAACCCGCACGACGGCCCCTCGACGCAGGCGACGCAGAGCCGGTCGGCGTTCGCCGGGACGCGCTGGGGCGGCCGGTAGAAGCCCCGCAGCGGCGGCACACCACAGTTGGCGCACCGGCGGTCCCGGCTCTTCCCCCGGCCACGCGCCAGCGTGCGCGACCACAGCCGCGTCGTGCCGTCGCGCCGGTCGGTGATGGTGGCGAGGCCGGGGCCGGGACGATCCTCGACCACGTAGGGTGCCTCAGGCCGTGTGGCACTCATCTTGCCTCTCCTCCGGCGTTATGCTCCCGTCCGTCCGACACCATACACGGGAGGACACGATGCGGCACAACCACACGGGTTCCTCGCCACTCGGACGCGCGCCACGGATCCGCACGCTCCTGGCCCGCGCCGACCACGAGCCCGACCAGGTGGCCCGCTTCTGGGATCTCGCCATCGCGCGCCAGCTCATCGAGGAGCACCTCGCCACGCTGGAGGGCTACCTCACCCGCGCCCAGCACCCCGCTCAGCAATCCCGCTGTCGCCGGGCACGGCGCGCCTGGACGGGCTGTCTGGTCACGATCTGCGCCCGGCTCGACCGTGCGCGCCGGGACACCACGCGCGACTGAAGGGGACCCCGCCATGCCCGAGGACACGTTCAACCGCCGCGCCCACCTGATCGGCTTCCTGATCCTGCTGCTGGCGATCGCGGTCGTCTTCGCCGGCATGCGCTGATCGTCCTGCACCAGCCACACGAGTTGCGCGATCATCAGTCTGCCCCTGCCGCCATCGCCAGAATCGAATCGTGGTGCGTGCAGTAGCCCGACGCGCCAGGTGAGCGACCACAGCCGGAAGCCCGACAGCGCGGGCCGTTGAACGGGGTGGGCGGGGGCAAGGGGGCATCGTCGGTGGTCGGACGGCGCACGAGCTCACGATCGGCCTCGCTGAGCGGGCGTTGCACCGGCGGGCGATAGGTCGGGACACGCTTGGGGGCCACCGCACCGAGCGCCTCCTGGTAGGCGGCGGCCTCGTCAGCGTTCAACTCGTCGCCCTGCGCGCTGAAGTAGGCGACCACCTCGGGGCGCTGATCGATCCGGAGTACCTGATCGTCTGCCAGGCTGCGCCACACGTCCTCGCGCCGCGTGACGCGCTTCACGGGGGCATCGGGGTACTGCTCCGAGGTGGGCACCTCGATGCGCCGATTGCCGCCGTGCTTCTTCTCGACCAGGTTTTTGAGGAGGTGGAGGACGAACTTCGCCGGCGTCTCGCAGTCGGGCGGGTTCTCGACATAGGCGGCGTCCACTTCCCCCGCGAAGTTTTCCGTCTCGATCTTCACTTTGCGGAAGCTGGCCGCGACCGCCTTGTGCTCATGGAATTTCTTGGTAGCGTTCCCCACAGTGGTCGAGGACCGCCACTTCGCGGCTGTCTTGTAGCACACGCGGAAACGCTCTTTGCCCTCCTCCACGAGGGATTCCCCGCGCTGGCGAGCCGCGAAGGCCTCCTGCGCCACGTCGAACGCCGCACCCCCCATCGTGGAGTCGGGATAAGAGATCGCCGCCTCCAGCGCCGCGACCTGCGTCTCTAGGTCGGCGAGGCGCAGGTCTTTGCGTTCGTGCTCCTGACGGCAATAAGTGAGGAGGCGCTCGGCACGCGCGACCTGCTGATCGCGCTCCTCTAACGTGCGGGTGAACTCGGCCGCGAGCGGCGCGAAGTCGGTGACGACCTCGCCGGTCTCCGGCACAACGAAGCGCGCCCCGTTGCGCTGGCCGGGGTCGTAGACGGTGTGCTGCTCGGCGCAGGCCTTCGCGATGGAGTAGTCGAGCAAGTCGCTCGCGCCGCGCCGGGCCAGCCACTTCTCCCGCACACGACCCGAAGCTAGTGCGATACGTCGCATCCGCCTGGCGTCGTTCTGCGTCCAGAAGGCAAGGGTCATCAGGTAGGCGAAATCGTCGCCGCTGCGATCGGGGAGGATGTACCCACCCTGGTGGCGGGTGTGGAAGTCGGACCCGTTCCGGGCGCTGAACGCCTGCTCGAGGAGCGCACGATCGTCGGCGACGGCGGGCGCGAGCGGTGGCAACGGCACGGCGGGCGCGGACTTCGGGGCGAGGTCTTCCGGCCACATCAGCGCGAAGAGACGGACCATCGTGTCGGCGTCGATGGTCCGCAGTTCGTCATACCCCCGGAAGGGGCGACAGGTCAGCGTGCCGAAGTGCGCGCCGCCGTACAGCTCGAAGCCGCCTTTCTTCTTCCCCTGGCGATCATCGGGGATCAGCGGGCGGGGCAGCTCGCCCTGCGCGATGATGCGGACGCCAGTGTTGGAGGGCGAGGGTTCGGCGTAGCTGTTAGCGAGGGCCATGATGGCGCGCGCGACCGGGGCGATCTTCCCGGCGGCGTCGATGACCTTGTCCAGGTCGAGCAGCAGGAGTCCTTCACCGGCATGGAACTCGAAGCCAACGCCCGTGAAGCGCCCCGCTTTGGCCGCCTGGAAGGCCGTGGCGCTCGTGCCCCACGTCGCGGGCTCCCCGGCCTTCGCCTTCACCTGTGGGCCTGCGAGCGAGGGCGTATAAGGCACCTTCGTCGGCTTTGGGTCGCCGGCGCGTGGCTCCAGGTTCCAGTTGACCCAGTTGGGTTTGTCGCCGAGTGTGATCAGGCCGGGGGGCAGGGTGGATGTGGTCATCGCGCCGCCCCGAACGCCGTGCCACACCGCACCGCCGCCTCGGCGGCCACCAGCGCCTGCCGTATCGTCTTCAGCTGCGCCGCGACTTCGCCGCCCTGCTGGTAGCACGTGTTGCCCTTCGCCGCGACTGTCAGGCCGGGCCAGAAGAGCCGGGCGATCGCCTCGGTGCGCGGCCCGACGCTCCAGTGCGTCCACATGGTGCCGGGGGAGAAATCGTCGTCATAGTCGAGCATGGAGACGGGGAGGTTGCGCGTGATCACGACCTGGAAGGCCTTCAGGAGATCGTCGCCGCCGAGGCACTCGAAGGGGAAATCGAGGTAGAAGTCGCCATCTTCGGCGTAGCGCCCGCTGGGCGTCCCGCAGGACGGCGAGGACGGCGTCGGGACTGGCGCGAGACCCTTCGCAATGACACGATCACCGAGACGCTGATACTGAGGCCGATTGGTCGTTACCATAATACTATGCCTCCAGGGACGCCATAGGACTTGTACCGGCGAGGCCGGAAGTGCTATGATCGTCCTCAGCAGATGATGCGGCGAGGCCCTCCCCCGCCAGGGGTACAAAGGTCGAACCGGTCAGTCACAACAGCGCTTGATGTTGGTGGGGGCCTGGACGGCCAATCGAGACCCCACAGCACCGGGCGCTGTTGTCCTTTCTCTCTCAAGCCGCAGCGTGGGGATGTCCCACACCACGGATAAGATCCTCCAAGATGTCGATATCGGCGGGTAGGTACAGTCGCAGCCCCAACGACGGCGTACGGAGTGGCTTAATCAACCCACGCTCCTCTGCACGGCGCATAGAGGAGGGGCTATATGGTCGCCCGCGTGACTGCAATTCCCTGCACACCTCACCGATAGTCAGGCGACGCTCGGGGGCGGCCTCGGCGATAGCGCCCATGTTTCTCCCCTTATCACGATCTTACCGCTGTACGTGCGCTCGGTATGCCCCTACTATAGCGGGGACTTTTGCTCGTGCCATTGGAGGTTGAAGAGCCCGCCGTCGTCATCCACCGGACGACCGCAGACGACACAGCGCGGCACCTCGGCCCGCGCGTGCCAGATCCCGAGGATCGTCGCCTCGCGCTCGGACTCGGCGCGGGGACGGCGCACCTCGGTCGTCCGGCGCTGGCCGCGCAGATAGGCCGCGATCGCGGCGTGTAGCTCGTCCACGGACTCCCTCCTCACTCGGCGGCCACGAGGCGCGCGTCGGGCCGCAGCTGGCCGTCGTGGTCAATCGGGCGCAGCGACAGCCCCCAGCGCCCCGCCTCGACGGCGGCGGGCGGCACGAAGGCGATCCCGGTAACTGGCTCTCCCGATCACTTGATGATCGAGGGTCCAGGATAGGGAAGACGCCCCGGAAAGAGGCCTGGAGGACATCTCCGAGGGTCGGAGGGGGCCAATATTCGGCCCTCAGTCCCCACTTTCCGAGGCA
>JAABVA010002424.1_pt1 | contig 18555 bp, 19 predicted proteins | sample 5560331 | NCBI WGS metagenome assembly JAABVA01 (sample SAMN12812661, study PRJNA571458) | rock metagenome | isolation source: Antarctica rocks | place: Antarctica: Victoria Land, Mt New Zealand sud | collected 2016-01-07 | reverse complement strand
TGGCCCTGGGCCCCAGCGATCACCACCGCCCTCCGCGCGATCCAGGCCATCCCGCTCCGCTACTGACCTTCCACCCGTCCCGACGACCAGGACCCGGAGAAGCCGGCAGACCGGCCGGACACGCACGGGACGAAACAGAAACACCCCAGCCGCGCCCTCAGACCCCGCGATCAGCCCTCAACACCACAAACCGCGGTGGATCCGGGCTAAGTCCGCCCAGGGGTGATCCGCATCCCCTGCTGACCCGGCTGCGGAACTCCTTCACCGAGACGGCAGAGGTGGAGCTGGTCAACGTCCGGGTGGGACGGCGGCCCATGCCCGCCGACGGCTCCCCGGTCATCGGGCCCATCCCCCGGGTCGAGGGGGCGTACCTGGCGGTGATGCACTCCGGGGTCACCCTCGCCGCGACCGTCGGCCGGCTCGTGGCCACCGAGATCACCAACGGCGTGACCGCTGCCGAACTGAGAGGGCTGCAACCGTCCCGGTTCACCTGACCACCCCGCGGATGAGCTGGATGAGGTCGGTGATGTCGGCGTCGAAGTCGGCGGCCCAGGCCTCGATCGAGGTGGCGGCGTTCGGGTCGTGCGGTGCGGCATCGTCCGGGCCGGCCACGCGGACGGGGTCGGTGGGTGGGCTGGTCGCGGTCGGGTCGGCCCAGAACCCGTTGTTGGCTGCGGCCACGGCGTAGCCGAGGGTGAAGGTGCTGATCAGCCGTTCCAGGCGCGGGATCTGATCCGCGGCGACCCCGGCGTCGCCGAGGACGCGGTGCAGGGCGTCGACGACTGCGACCGCGTCGGGGGCGGAGTAGGCGCGGGTGAGCAGCAGCGGCATGACCGTCGGGTAGCGACCGGCGAGGGTGAGCAGCTGGGAGGTGATCGCGCGCAGCCGCAGCTCCCACGGCTGGTCGTCGGCGGGCAGGTCGATCTCGGCGAGGGTCCGCCCGACGAGGCCGTCGAGGAGGTCGTCCTTGTCGCGTACGTGGCGGTACAGGCCCATCACGGTCAGCCCGACCTGGTCCGCGACTGCCCGCATCGACATCGCCGCTACCCCCCGGGTGGCGGCGACCACCAGGGCAGCGTCCAGGACGTCGGCCCGTCGGTTCACCAGCTCCGTCCCTCCTGTGGCTACTCACCCCACCACCTGTGTACTTAGTACACTTCTTGGGTTGTGGGCCGTGGGAACGCAACCCGTCGTTCGTTCCCGGGGGCCGCGGTGAATGTCAGCCGGAATCCGGGGGTGCTGCGCCGCAACCCGGCGTTCCGGCGGGTGTGGACGGCAGCGACCGTCGGGTCGGCCGGCGGGCAGGTCACCCTGGTCGCGGTCCCGCTGCTCGCCGCGATCGGGCTGCACGCCTCCCCAGCGGTGCTGGGGTACCTGGCGGCGGCGGGGTCGATCCCCTACCTGCTGCTCGCCCTCCCGGTCGGGGTGTGGGTCGACCGCAGCACCCACCCCCGCCGGCTGGTGGTCCGCTGCGACCTGACCAGCGCCGCGACCCTCGCGGTCATTCCCGCGGCCGCCGCGGCCGCGGTGGTGTCCCTGCCGCTGCTCGCCGCGGTCGCGTTCGCCGCGGGCGTCACCCGGGTCATCACGACCACCGCGTCAGCGCGGGTGGTCCCCGCGGTGCTCCCACCGACGGACCGTCTCGCGGGTAGCGCCCGGATGAACACCTCCTTCGCGGCCGCCCAGATCGGCGGCCCCGCGGTGGGTGCCCTGCTGGTCCACGCCCTCACCGCCCCCTATGCGGTCACCGTCGACGCGGTGAGCTTCCTCGCGTCGGCGTGGGCGATGCACGGCGTTCCCGAAGTGCCCCCCACCCGGCCACTCCAACCGCGGGTCAGCGTGCTCGGTGACCTCAGCGACGGGATCACCACCCTCACCCGCGACCGGACCCTGCGGGCGCTCACCGCGGCGGCGGCGATCTTCAACGTCGCCCTGTCCGGGCTGCTGACCCTCGCGGTCCTGGTCGTCCTGCACACCCTGCGGCTGCCGGCCGGCGCGTACGGGCTCACCCTGCTGGTCGTCGGGGTCGGTGCGCTGGTCGGGGCTACCGCCGTCGGGCCCGTCGGGACCCGGTTCGGGCTCGGCCCGACCGCGATCGCCGCCGGGACGGTCGCCGCCGTGGGGATGGCCGGCTGGGCGGGCGCCGCCGACCCGTCCACGGCGGCACGGGTCGCCGTCGGGGTCGGCAGCTTTCTCCTCGGCGCGGGCGCGGTCGCGGAGTTCGTCTGCGCGGAGACCCTCCTCCAACTGCTCGTGCCGGACACCCTCCGCGGTCGGGTCGCCGCCACCGACAGCTTCTTCGTCCAGGGAGCCCGGCCTGTCGGGGCACTGCTCGGTGGCTTCCTCGGCGGAGCACTCGGGCTGCACCCCACCCTGCTCGTGCTCACCGCGATCGCCGCCCTCAGCCCACTCCTACTGCTCGCCTCCCCGTTGCGGCACCGCGAATCCGGGTCGCAACGACACGCTGGTCAAGCCGACCGGTAGGCCACCGACGGCCGGAACAGGTCGGCGGCGGTCGCCCGCCGGGCGGGGTCTGATCGTAGGAAGCACGCCGGCGGTCACCGGGGGCGCGACCGGGCAGGGGCACCGGTTCGGGGGAGTGCGGCCCGGGCGGTGCGGTAGGCGGTGGTCGGCCCGACCGCGGCGGGGCGGGCCTGCCGGTCGGCGGCGGCCTGGGTGAGATCAGCGGCGAGCCGTCGGGCCACGGCGGCGGCGTGGGTGCGGCTGAACGGGGCGAGAGGGGTCCCGTCGGGGCCGCGCCAGGGCTTGAGGCGGTGCAGGACCCAGCCGGCGGGGTTGCGGATCCCGCCGGGGGTGCCGGGTGCGGAGGTGGCGTAGGCGTAGGGCCCGGTGTCGGGGTGGGTGTCCAGGGCGTGGGTGAGGTCGTCGGCGGTCCACCCGGCGGTGAGGAAGTCCCGGAGCAGCCACCGGACCCGGCGTGCGGTGCCGACCCAGACGAAGGCGGGGCAGTCGTGGCGGAGCCGGTCGGCCAGGGCGAGCCGGTCCGCGGCGGTGCCGGCGGGGGTGTGCCGGGCCCAGCGGGTCGCGTGGCACCGGGCACAGACCACCGGTCCGCCCTGGTCAGGAAGGGTTCCGGTGTCCCCCGGGGGTCGGTCACGCAGGGTGGTGGGGTGCCGGTTCGGCCGAGTTTTTGTCCTTGAAGGCGAGCGCGAAGCGCGTTGATCCACGCGTAGCGGGGGGTTGACTGGACGTCGGCAGGAGGTGCACGCGCGCGGGTGTGCGGGCGCTCGCCTGTCTTGGCTAGTCACCAGAGGTGACCCATAGGGGGTCGCAGTTTCATCCACAGGGTCACCGAGGTCATCAACGGTGACGGGGCCGCGGGTGCGGGTGTCGACGGCGCGGCCGAGGTCATCGACGTCGAGTTCCCCGGCCTGGTAGCGGGGGTCCAGGCCCACGAGGCCGGGGTCGGGGGGCTGGTAGGGCCGGGGCGCGGGGATCGCCTCGAGCAGGACGTAGACGGCGGCCTCGTTCACCGCCGACGCCGCCGCCGCGCTAGGCCCGCCCGGGGCAGCCGGGCCCGCCGCGGGACCGGTGAGCGCCATCGGGCGGACAAGGACCCCGGTCCGCCCGGTCGACACGACCGCGAGGAGACGTTCCCGGCGCAGCCACGCCAGGAACCGGGCCACGGTGCTGCGCGACACCCCGCCCCGGTCGGCGAGCAGCGCCCACCCGCAGCGCGAGGTGCAGGTGGTCCAGTCGGTGTGCTTGGCGAGGATCCACGCCAGCTCCACCCGCCGCTCCGCGGCGTCCGACCGGTGCCCGTCGTAGGCGGCGTCGGTGACCGACGCGAGCCAGTGGGACAGGTTCACGGCCGGCCGGTACCCGGCCGGGACCGCCGCCCACAGCGCCGTCTTGGGCCGTTGACCTGGGCGGGGACCGTTCCCCGACACCAGCGACGCCCGGGCCCGACGGTCCGCGCGGGCACGTTCCCGGGCCGCCCAGAGGCGATCCCACGACGCCGCGCGGGTCGTCTCGTAGGGACGCCCCGACCCGGCACGGGCCGGTCGAAGCGATGCCGGGCGGCCTGCGGCCGCCGCCACGCTCACCAGCGCAGCAGGCGCCGGCTACGCGTCAGTCGAGGTGGTCGGGCTCCGGACTCGCAGCACACCGGACTAGCGGCGTGGGGACGTCCGTGCCTGACCCGACGGGGTCGGGTAATGTCTCCTCCTGTAAGTCGCACGAAGCCCTGCACCCACTTCGGCAGCCAAACCAAAGCGTGGGGTGTGGGGCTTCGTCATGTCACGGGCCAGCCGGCGAACCGGCCCGGTAGTCGTGGGTCAGGCAGTCAGTGACAGCCTTTCGAGCGCTGGGCGCCGTTGCACAGCGGGCCGCGGGTGACCGAACCGGTCGGCGAGGATCGCTGCGATCACATCGCCGAAGTTCATGCCCTCTTCGTCGGCGAGGTCCCGGATCGCGTCGCCCAGCTTCTCGGGGACCCGGACGTGGAAGTCGTCCCGGGGTCCGAGTGATGGGCGTCCGGGTGCCCGCTTGGATCTTGCCATGGTCTAACACTGCCCCCCTGTTTCCAGGGAAACCGGCATTTGAGTCCGGCGTGTCGCCGTCAGCTTCCCTCGGTCACGTGCACCGGGGTGAGTCCTGTCACACGGTGTCCCGCCGGCCTCCACGTCTGTCGAACCGCCGTCGATCGACTCGACTGCCGCGGCCAAAGCGATCGAAACGGTGGTGAGGTCCGGCAGTTGGGAGTTGGTGGTCGGGTCAGCTCCACCCGGTCCTCCCTGCTCCTGGCGCTCCACGTCCTCGATCACAGCGCGCAGCAGCGCGAGGACCGGGAGGGCGGGGGATCGGTCGATGGCATCTGCAAGGGCCTGGCAGCCGACCCAGATCTGGGGGTCGTTGACGAGCTCAGTGACGGACGGACGTAGCGATATGGCAGTCATGATCTGACTCTCCTCTCAGACCAGCCAGAATCTAGCAGTCGGTCTGACTGACAGGCAAGGTTGGCGAGGAACCGGCCTGTGGGTCAGGGAGTGGTCCGGGTTGGCCCCCGCCCAAGAGGGCAAGCCGCTGAGGCGGCCTGCTTAGATCAGTTGCTGCACGCCGGAGCGGGTTGCCTGGTCAGGTGCTTGACCCGCTCGTCAGCTGGACGGACGGAGACCGCATGACGGCCGCGATGATCGGTTCATTTGGGCTGGCAGTTCCGCCGGCACGGCGGCAGACCGACCTCTGGGACGGGTACTTCGCCGGGTACTACGAGGACAACAAGGTCGCCAAGCGGCTCTTCCAGAAGGTCGAGGTGGACACCCGGCACGAGGTGATCGACCCCCAGGTCGAGGACGTCTCCGGGTGGGGGACCGGTGCCCGGATGGAGCGCTTTGTCAACGAGGCGACCCCGCTGGGCAAGGAAGCGGTCAGTGCCGCCCTCGACGCGGCCGGCGTTGCTGCTAATGAGGTCGGGTTGTTCGTGGTGGCCTCGTGCACCGGCTACGCCACCCCCGGACTGAACATCCTCCTCGCCCGCGACCTCGGGATGCGCCCTGACCTGCGCAGTCTGCTCATCGGGCACATGGGCTGCCACGCCGCGCTCCCCGGCCTGGGCGTCGTCACGGACTACGTCACGGTCCAACAGCGACCCGCGCTGCTGCTGTGCGTGGAACTGACCAGCCTCCACCTCCAGCCCGCCGAGCCGCTCCCACACCCGCTTACTTCGGACAACATCCAGCAGATGGTGGTGCACGCCCTGTTCGGCGACGCCGCCGCGGCGGTGGTGATGACCCCAAAGTCGGCGGCCGGCTCGTTGGAGGTGGTCGAGGTCACGTCGCTCAGCGACATCACGACGACCGACATGATGACCTGGGACGTCACCGACTACGGGTTCCGGATGGGACTGTCCTCGCTGGTGCCCGACGTCTTGGCTCGCCACGTCGGGCCGGCGGTCGATGACCTGCTCTCGAGCCACGGGCTGTCCCGCAGCGACGTCGAGGGCTGGGCCGTCCACCCCGGCGGCCCCCGAATCCTGGAGTCGGTGGGGGAGGCCCTCGGCCTGTCCGCGGAAGCCGTCGAGCCGTCGAGGGCCGTGCTCCGGGAGTACGGCAACTGCTCGTCGGCGACGGTGCTGCTGATTCTGGAGCGGGTCCGTAAGCAGGTGGCCGCCGGCGGCTACATCGTGGCTCTCGCGTTCGGTCCCGGCCTCACCCTCTACACGACGCTTCTCCGGGTCCGCTGACCTGCCACCATGAGCGGGCAGCGCCAAGCCCGTCAGCGGGGCACGGGCCGATCGAGGACGGAGCCGCAGTGAGGGAGGAGGCCCCGCCCGGCCACCCCTCGTCCTTTTCGGACAAATTGGACCGGCTGTTCCGGATTGTGCGGCCGGCCGGGAGCAACCGCGAGTACAGCTACCGCGAGGTCGCGGAGGGCGTAGCGGACCGGGGAGCACCCCCCGTCTCTGAGAGCTACCTCTACATGCTGCGGTCCGGGCGGCGGGACAACCCCGGGATGAAGCTCATCGAGGCACTTGCCAGCTTCTTCGGGACGAGCGTGACGTACTTCTACGACGATCCTGGTGCCAAGGTGCTGACCGACGAGGTGCTGCTGGTCGCCGCCCTGCGCAATAGCTCGATCCGCGAGCTCGCCCTGCGGTCGGTGCATCTGTCGACGGGCAACCTCAGACACCTGCTCGGGATCGTCGAACAGGTCCAGGAGATGGAACGGCTCCCCGAGCGCGCCCGACCCCGCGTGGAAGAGTGGAGCGAGGAAGAGCACGTAGAGCCGGAGGACTGAGCTGCCGTGTTGACAGGTACCGCGCGGGAGTGGAGCGACCGGCGCCGGACCGAGAAGGTGTGCCAGGCGAGGCTGACCGACCTCGACCTCCCCCACCGGCTCGTGTGGACGGATGTGGTGAACCGGATCGTGGCCAAACGGGGCCGCCCGCTGTGGGTGGCGCCCACCGACCGGCTACCGCTCGAGGTCACCGGGCTGTGGGTTGGATGCCACGAGCGGGACTACGTCTACTACCGGGCTGACCTGGCCGGCAGCCAACGGGGCATGTCCGTGGGCCATGAGTTCTGCCACATCCTCTGCGACCACCGGTCCGCGGACGTGACCGGCCAGCAGTTCCTTCGCCGCTACTTCCCGGAGCTGGCCGACTCGGGCACGGTTGAGCACACGTGCTTCCGGTCTGACTTCGCGTCCCCAGACGAGCGGGAGGCCGAGACCATGGCTTCGCTGCTGCTCACGCGGTTCACGCCCAACCGCGCGGTCACCCCTGCGCCCACCGACCTGAGGTCCCTCAGCGACCGAGCCCGAGTCGACAGCATCTGGCGATCGTGAACCGCGCGGACAGCGTGGACGGCGCCCCCGTAAGCCGGGTCGCACGAACCCTTTTCCCTGGCTTCTGCGCGGCGGCGGTGTTCGGGCTGCTCCGGTCGGTCCGGAACCGGTCAGACCTGCGGGGTCGGGAGATCGGGGTCGCGGTCACCGCGGCCGCGCTCGCGAGCGGCACCCTCGCTCCAAAGGCGCGCCGCGGTATCGAAGCGATCACCGGGGATGCCAACTACGGCCGGTTCATCAGCCAAGTTGGGACGGCCGTTGCGGCGGCGTACGGCGACTCGGTCATGGTCCGATCGGTACGGGACCCCGCCGACGTCGAGTCAGAGGTCCACGTGCGGCGCCGTCGGATGCAGACGACCCTCGTGGCGATGACAACCCTGTTCGCTCTCAACCGCCCGACCGCATCCGAGCTCCAGCTGCCTTCACCAGCCCTGTACCGGCCGCTGACCGCGGCCTACTGGCTGGTGTTCTCAGGCTTCATGGCGCGCACCGCGGCCGAGCTCGCCCCGTTGGCGCACCACACGTCGAAGGTGCTCCCCGAACAGTCGTTCCGGTTGGGTCTTCGCGCTGTCGCGGGCGGCTCTGCGGTCATCGGCCTCTTTTACGCCCAGCTGTTCGCTGGGACTGCCGCAGGCGCGATCTCTCGCCGGGGTCCCGAGCCATTACGCGGAATACAGGGGCAGAACGTTATCCAGGTCGGAGCGGCTCTCATTGCGGTGGGGGCGTGCACCCCGCCGGCGGTGGCACAGTGGCAGGCCAGCCGGCCTCGCGTGAACGACGCGGTCTTGAGCGTTCGACTTGGTCCGGTGTGGCGCCGGCTACGACGGGAGGCGCCGGCGGTGACCCTCGCGGTCGGCCTGTTTCGGAACCCGGAGCTGCGGCTACTGCGCCGGGTGGTCGAGATCCGCGATGGTCTCGACCGGCTGTCGGTGCGGCGGGACCCGGGTAACCGGCTGCGCGCAGCCGCCGAGGAGATCGGGCGGGAACACGGCCTGGACGTGGACGAATGCGGCGCTCTGCACCGCGCGACGCTTCTCCAGCACTACACCGACCACCCCGGTCCGAGCCGGTCAGGTCAGCGTTTCAGCGAAGGCCCGGCGGGCGAGATCTTCGCGAACAACAACCGAGGGCTCACCGACTTCCGGCGGGAGGCCCGGCAACTACTGCGAGTCCACCACCTGTTGAAGCGCTCCTGTCTGCCGGCGGCCGTGGTTCGACGAGCATTTCCGACAGGATAAGACGCCCTAGCGAAAGTGGAGCGAGATGACTACACAGAACGCCAGTACGGAGGACCTCCCTGGACCAGTCGTGGCTGCACCACCGTGCACCTGCCTGCTGAGTGATCCCGAATCGGTCAGCTACGTCGCTTACGCGGTCGGGCCGGCGGAGGCGGAGCGGATGGTGTCGGAGGACCGGGCTGGGTGTCCGGCGCATGGTCGGCCTCTGCGGTAGCGGCCGGTTCGGCGCCGCTCTCGTCGTCGCCGGGTGGGGGTAGAGGTTCAGGGAGGCTGCGGCTGCGGTCGCGGCGGGTGGTCATGCCCTGCACCGACTGGAGTTCGTCGACGATGTGGGCGATCGCGCGGAGTCCGGCGGGAGTGAGGGTGGACGCGCGGAGGGCGAGGTCGCGCACCGCGGGGGACCGGGTGGCGCGGACGAGGGCCATCTGCGCGTCGACGGTGTCGACCTCGGCGTCGGTGCCGAAGAAGTAGGTCATGGGGACGTGGAAGAAGGTTGCGATCGCCTGGAGCTGGCGGATGGTGGGGTTGTCGCGTTGGCCGTGTCGGAGCTGGATGAGGTAGCTGGGGGACACGGTGACCCCGAGGGCCTCGATGCCGGCGGACACCTCTTTGTAGGTGAACGCTGCACGGTCCTTGGGGTGCATGGTCTTCCAGACCCGGTCGATCTTCTCGCCCAGGCTCAGTGTCGGCGCCGTCGGGGCGGCGCCGTCGGGGCCGTCGGGGGCCGTCATCGTCAGTGCGCTCCTTCTCAGCGTCGCCGGGGTGGTCATGGTGACACGCCGGTGCGGGTTGATCCGGCTATCCGTCCCGGCCGCCGCCAGCCCGCGGGCCACAGCCGCCCACGGGGGCCGGCGGGCGCGGCAGGTCACCGGGTGAGTTTTTCGGTAAGGGCGGCGGTGGCTTCGAGCCACGCCTCGCGAGTGGCCGGCCGGAGGGCGTGGAGGTCGAGGTGTTCCCCGTCGGCGATGACCGGGTCGTACGGAATCTCGACGACGGCGCGGGTCCGGGCGGTGAAGTGGTCGCGCAGCTCGACGCGGGTCCGCCGGTCGGTGGACGGAGTGGCCGCCGAGAGGACGGTGACCGCGGTGTCGGCGAGGCGTCCGCGGCCGGTGGCGTGGAGGTGGTCCAGGGTCCAGCTAGCGGTCACGGCGGCGTCGCGCTGATAGGTCGACACGAGCAGCAGCTGGTCGGCGGCGTCGACGGCGGCCTGCCAGTTCCACGCCCGGACGTTGTTGCCGGTGTCCACGACGGTGACCCCGTAAAAGCGGGCCAGGACGTCGCGGACCCGGGTGAACTCGGCTGCGCCGAACTGGGCCATCCGGGCGGGGTCGTCATCCGACGCGAGGACGTCGAACCGGGCCCCGCCCTGGGGGCGCAGGTAGGCGGCGAGGTCCCCGACCCGGGCGTGGGGGTCCTCGAAGCGGACCAAGTCGGCGAGCAGCCCGCGAACCGTCGGGTCGGCTGGATCGGCGAGGGCCCGCATGGCGAGGGTGCCGCGGGTCTCGTTGTCGTCCCACGCGACGACCGAGCCGCGGTGGGCGCCGAAGGTCGCGGCGGTGCACAGCACCGCGGGGGTCTTCCCCGCGCCGCCCTTCGGGTTGACAACCGCGATGAGGGCCGGTCCGTCGAGGCGGCCCTGAACGGCGGCCACCAGATCGCGGTGGCGGGTCTCCGCCCGGGACACGGCGGGGGCGATCCGGCCGCCGGTCCAGCTGTGGACCCGGGCCTGCCAGCCCACGGTCGGGCGGGCGGTGGTCGGACGCAGCCGGGGTAGCAGCCCCGCCGGGCGCAGCGCCGGAACCGGCGCGGCCGGCGCTTGAGTGTCGGCGGGTGCGGCGGCGGGGTGCAGTCGGGGGACCGCCCCGGTCGGGGTGGGCTCGGAGCGGCGGAGCCGCTGACCGGGGCTGACCCGCGGGTCGTCAGCCGGGTCGCCCTTGGCGTCCTTGGCGAGCCGACCGACTCCGGCCGGGTCGCGATCGGCGGCGGTGGTGGGCTCGGTGGTGGTGGGCTCGAGTTCGCTGTGTCCGTCGGGGTGGACGAGAAGGCGGAAGTCACGGCCGGCGGGGTCGGTGGCGGTGACCTGCTGAGGGCAGCCGTCGGTGCGGGCCCGGCGGGCGACCCACTCGACGGCGGCGGCCTGCGGGGTGGGGTAGCCGGTGGTGTCGACCGGCTGTCCGTCGATGGTGACCCGCCCGTCGGGGGTGGTCCGCACCCGGAACCCGAACCCGGGAGGTGATCCGTCGGCCGCGTTGGCGGCGGGGAACGTGGCGAACGACGCGCGGTGGGCTTCGGTGGTCATAGGGCCTCCTTGAGGGTGGTGACGGCCCAGCGGCCGCCGAGGCGGCCCAGGGTCAGGTAGGCGACTGTCGAGACCGGGTCACCGGTCCACGGCTTGCTTCCGGTGACCCCGACAGGGGTCTGGGTGACCAGCCACTGCTGGTAGGCGGTGGTCGGGGTGTCCGGGGGGGCGCCGTCGTCGTAGCCGCGGGCCACGGTCACAACCAAGTGCGCCCGGTGGGCGGCCCACCCGTTCCACACCGCGCCCGGTGGGGCGACGATCTGCGCCGCTGCGACGGCGGCGGCGAAGGAGCCGCCGAGCCAGGGCAGGGCGCGCTTCTCGGCGTCGATCGGTTCGGTGTCGAGGGTGGTGTCCGAGCCGTAGAAGACCCGCAGCGCCGCCGCGGCGACGACGAGGGGGTCCGGGCTGGTCCGGGTGGTTGGAGCCGGGAGCCCTCCGGCGGGGAGCCCGGCCCGGCCGCGCGGATAGGGCGACGTCGAGGCCGCCGCGGCCAGGTTCAGGGACTCCCGCGGGTCCGGGGTCGCGGACGGGTCGGCGGTTGCACCCGCTCCAGCGGTGGTGGCGGCGGCGTGGCTCGGGTCGGTGCGGGTGGGCGTCGAGGACGCTGCTGACGAGGAAAGAGCAGCGGGCCCGGCCGCGATGGTGTCGCCGGGTCGGGCGCAGCCGGTGAGCAGGACCAGCCCAGCCGCGGCCACCGCGGCGGCAGCCCGGGAGCCTGTGCACGGCCGGGTCATCCGTACCGCCGCACGGACCAGAGGTAGGGCGCCCAGTAGCTCTCGGTGAGAGGTTCGAGCTTGACTCCGCCGCCGACGCCGGGGTGCGAGGCGTGGAGCAGCATCCCGTTGCCGACGTAGATCCCGATGTGGCTGTAGTGGGTGCCGCCGTCGAGGTTGAACGCGATTACGTCCCCGGGCTTGAGCAGGGACAGGTCGATCGTCGAGCCGAGGCCGAAGGCGACCTCGGTGCCGACCCGACCCTGCACGTTGGAGTCATGCGGCAGGACCAGCGATCCGCCGCTCGCGACGTAGGCGGCGTAGAGGACCAGCCCGGAGCAGTCGAACCCGCCTCCGGACGGACCCTGCGTGTCCCCGCCGCCCCACACGTAGGGCAGGCCCAGCTCCGGTTCGGCGGCGGCGACCATTGCCGCGCCGAACGCCGACTCACCGGCCACCGGTGAACCGGTGGGAGCAGCAGGGGCGGCGTCGGTGAGGGCGAGGCGGTCGATCTCGGCGACGTAGGCGGGGGTCTGCCCGTTCTGCGGGATCCCCCCTGCGGCGAGCACCGCGCCCGGGCCGGCGTTGTAGGCGGCCAGGGCGGCGTCGGTCGCCGAGATGCCGGTGACTTGCCCGGCGGCGATGGCTGCGGTCATCTCTTGCGCGAGGGAGCAGTCGAACCGGGCCTGCGCGGGGATCGCGTCTCCAGGGTCGAGCGGGGAGCTGGTGCCGTTGCCGTCGGTGTCCGCGCCCCACGTGGCCCAGGTGGCGGGCATGAACTGGCTGATCCCCTCCGCGCCGACCGGGGACACCGCGGCCGGGTTCCACCCGGACTCGGCCTGGATCTGCGCGGCGATCACCGCCGCCGGGAAGGCGGGACAAACCGTGCCGGCCTGGGTGACCAGCTCGACGTAGGCCGCGGGCACCGTCCCCCCTTTCAGACCTCCGGCGACACCGGACCCCGACGGGTCGGGGTTACCGATAGCCGCGGTCAGCAGCACCAACGACAGGAGTCCGCCGCCGAGTACGGCCCCCGCTGCGGGGAGAACGCTCACCGCCGACCCGGGCCGGCGGTGGCCGCCGACACGTCCGCCATGCGGTCACCACCTCGACGCCGCAGCGGATCCGGTCCGCCGCCTTCGATGCTGAGTCAGACGGCAGTCGTCGCCGTTCACTGAAGCTAAGTCGTGATCGAACGACCACGGACGGTGTCTCATACTCTGAGACGGTGTTGGCGGTGTCATACGCACTCACGCACCGTAGCTCTCGTCCGGAGTTTGCCTTGCACGTCGCACTGGTGAGGCGGTGGTGAAGTGGTGGTTCCCCTTCACGGTGCCGCCGTGCGAACCGCGTCGTCGCCGTGGCTGGTGTTCCCCGACCAGCCGCCCCTCCTCACCGCACCCTCAGTTCCAGCTGGGGATGCGGTGGTGGTCCCTGCGCGTGGCGGGTCGGGGGCGTCGACCCTGGCCGGGCTGTGCCCGGGCCTGGTCGAGGTGCCCGGCTGGCCGGAGGACGGGTCGGTCCCGGTGGTGGTGGTGTGCCGGTCGAACGCGGCTGGTCTGGTCGCCGCCGGTCGGTTGCTTCATGACCACCGGGACATGCCCGCTCTCGGGGTGGTGGTCGTGGCTGACGCGTCCGGCCGATTGCCCCGTCTCCTGGCCCGCCGGGTCCGGCTGCTCGACGGGGTCGCAGGGACGGTCTGGCGGATGCCCTGGGTGGAGGAGTGGCGCCGCCGCGGACCGTCGTCCGGACTGCCCCCGCCCGGGGTGGTCCGCGTCCTCGAGCAGCTCACCGCCGCTGTCCGGGCGGCGCCGTGGGCGTGACCCCGAACGGCATCGTCCAGGCCGTCGCGTGGGCCGCGGTGGCGTGCACTCCGGTCCTGCTGATCCTGCTGATCGGGCTGTCAGCTGTGTGTCGGGCCGTGCCGCCGGCCCCGCCACCGCGCAGGACCCGGCTCCCGGGTTCGCCGATCAGCGTCGTTCCGATTCGCCTTCGACCATCCGCTCGACTGACAGGAGATGACCGTGGACGTTCTGATTACCGCGTGGGCCCGGCTGGGCACGGTGGGGGGCATCCTGGCCGCCCCGCCGAACCCCGGCGGGGGAACCCCACCGCCCGGGGTTGGAGTGAAGATCGACACGCTGGTCGGCTGGGTGGCCTGGCTGGCGGTCGCGGCGTGTGTGTGCGGCTGCCTCTTCGTGGCGATCCGTATGGCCGTACTCCACCAGCGGGGCCAGCTCGGGGAGCACATGGGCGGCCTCGGATCGGTCCTCGGAGCGTGCGTGCTCATCGGGGGCGCTTCGGCCCTCGTCGGTTCTTTTCTCTGACCAGGGGGCCTGCCAGGCTTCAACCGTGAACACACACAGGGTGTCCGACGACGACAGCGGCGACAAGCGGAGGTGGTGGCGGCGACCTGCCGTCATCACCGCCGTTGCGATCGTCGTCGCGGCGCTCCTCATCACCGGCGGGGTGCTCCTCGGCCGGGACAGCCACACCAGCACCGTCGCAGCGGTGTCCTCGCCATCGGCAGCGTCGACACCCCGCGCGGTCCTACCCGCTTCGCCGTCGGTGGGCGCGGCGACGTCGACGATCGCGCCCTCCACGTCCACGGCGGCGTCACCGTCGGAGGCGTGTCCGGCAGGACTGGTCAGTGACGTGCTGCCGGCGTCAGCACCGGCGGACGTGGTGTGGCGGGCCACCTCGGTGGCGCCGGTTCCGGCGTCGAAGACCTGGGGTCCGTACCGGACCAGTGCGACCGGCCTACCGCGGTGTTTCTCCCATTCGCCGACCGGGGCGGTGATCGCGGCGGTGTCAATCAACACCTGGCTGTTCAGCACCCAGTGGAGGACCGTGCTCGCCACGCAGGTCGCCCGCAACCCCGGCTACACCGAGCTCCAGTCGGCATTGAGCTCTCAGCCGCCGGACGGGTCAAGGGAGACCGACACCGTGGCCGGTTTCACCGTCGCTGCTTACACCGCCACCGCGGCGACCGTCGAGGTGGTCGAGCGCAGTCCGAACGGCGGGACGATCGGCTGCCCGCTGTCGGAGCAGTGGGTCAACGGGGACTGGCAGCTGACCCCCCGCCCGGACGGGACCCTCAGCGCGATGCCCTGTCCCGACGTGACGACCGGTACCTACATTCCCTGGGGGCCTGACGCGTGAGCTTGTCTGCGCTGCTATCGATCTGCGCGCCGTTCGACATTGCTTGCGGTATTGCCCATGCGGCTGCGACGTCGGCGTTTCAGTCGGTGGTGGACGCGATGACCAGCTCGGCGGGGGAGATGCTGAGGACGTTGATGAGCTTTTGGGTGCGGGTGAACCTGCCAGACCTGGCGTCCCCGTCGGGGGTGACGTTCTGGGTGAACTCGCACCTGTCGTGGCTGGTGTCCGCGGCGGCGGTGTTCTCGGTGCTGGTCGGGGCAGGGCGTCTCGCCCTGTCCCGTCGGGCGGAGCACGGCTATGACGTGGCCCGGATGCTGGTCCGGACGATGGTGACCGCCGCGGTCGCGGTGCCGGTGGTGTCGCTGCTGGCCGCCGGTGGTGACGACTTCGCCCACTGGATCCTCAAGCACGCGGACGTGAACAGCCTCGCGACGTTGAAGTTAGCGGCGCTGGCGCCGGGGACGGTCCTGATCGGGGATCTGGTGATCATCCTCACGAGCCTCTTCCAGATGGCGATCATGGTCATGCGGGGCGCCGTCGTCGCGATCCTGGTGGGACTGCTCCCGGTGACCGCGGCGACGACGAACACCGCGGTGGGGAAGGCGTCGTTCGCGAAGCTGTGCGGCTGGCTCGGGGCGTTCCTGCTGGTCAAACCCACGGCGGCGCTGATCTACGCCGGGGGGTTGCAGCTGGAGGCCCAGACCTCCGCGCAGGCGGAACTGTCGGGGATCTTCGTCCTGGGCCTGGCGGTGATCGCCCTGCCCGTGCTGATCAAGATGCTGGTGCCCGCGGCGGGCGCCATCGGGAACTCCGGCGGCGGTGCGATGACCCTCGCGGCGGCAGGGGCGGCGGCGACGGGGGCGATCGCCCTGACCGGCGGGGGCGCCGCGGCGGGCGCGGCCCGGGCCGGCGGTGGGACCGGGGTCGCAGGAAGAGCCCCCGGGTCAGGTGGTTCGACCGGGGGTACCGCCACCGGTTCCACGGGCAGTGGAGGCGGCGGCAGGGGCGGGATGTCCCCGTCCGGCTCCGGCAGCGGCGGCAGCGGTGGGACGGGGGCTGAGACCGGCGGCGGGGGCGGGGCGTCCCCGTCCGGCTCCGGTGGCGGCGGCAGCGGTGGGACGGAGGCCGGCGGCGGTGCGGGCGCCGGGGGCGGGTCCACCGGATCCGGAGCCGGTGTTGGTGCCGGGTCGGCGTCCGCGTCGGGCGGCGCCGGTGGTGGCGCGGCCGCGGCGGGGATGAGCGGCGGTGGCTTCCCGCCGGGGTCGGCCCCGGCGGCGGGTTCGTCGAGTGCGCCGGGCTCGCCGAGCGGACCGGCGCCCACGGCGGGCGGCGGCACCGGGGGAGGGGCGTCCCCGGGCGGGCCGGCGGCTGCGGACTCGGCGGGGTCAGGCGGGCGGTCGGGGAGCCGGGGCGGGGGCCGGGCGCCGGCGAACCCGTGGGTGCTGTCCGCACGGCAGGTCGCGGACAACGCCCGCGCCGCGGCGCGGGCGGGGGAGCCCGAGCCGGGTCTGAACATCAGCGACAACGGGGGTGGGCGATGACCACAGGTCCAGGGACGGTGGGGCGGCCGACGTTCGGGGGGTGGGTGCGTCCCCGGTCACCCGGCCTGGGTCCGTTGGGGCTGCTGCCCACCCTGGCGGTGTTCGCGGGGCTGATCCTGGGGCTGTTGACGTTCATGCTCGCCGGGCTGGTGGCGGGGCTGGCGGTCCTCGCAGTCGCCGCGGCTGGAGCGGGGTTGACGGTGGCCCCGTCGGGGGACCGCCCGGTCGGGGCGGTGATCGCCGCCCGGGTGGGGTGGTGGCGGTCCCGGAGCCGCCGGGAGCACCAGTACCGGGCCGGTGCCCTCACCCCCGGCGGGACCGGCGACGGGGGCCACCCGCTGCCGGGGGTGCTCGCCGACACGGTCGCCCTTCCCGGCGCCGACGGGTACGGCACCGCGTTCGTGGTCCTCTTCCACCGCCCGTCGCGGCTGTACACGGTGGTGTTGCGGTGCCGCGCGGACGGGGACTCCCTCGCCGACGTCGACACGGTGGAGACCCTCGTCGCCGGCTGGGGGGCGGCCCTGGCGGGGTTCGGCCACGAACCCGGCCTGGCCGGGGTGTCGGTGGTGGTGGACACCGCGCCGGACCCCGGGACCCGCCTCGCGGCGGAGGTCCACGGCCGCGCGGTGGCCGACTCACCCCCCGTGGCGCGGGCGGTGATGACGGAGGTGGTGGGGGCGTTCCCGGCGTCCTCGTCGGAGAACACCGCCTACGTCGCGGTCACCTGGACCGCCGACGGCATCGCCAGGAAAGCCCGCAAACCCGCCGACGTGGTCGTCGAGGTCGGCCGCCGGGTCCCCGGCCTCACCAACGCCCTGACCGCCGCCGGCGGCGGGACCGTGGAACCCCTGACGGAGGTGGAGCTCGCCGAGGCGGTCCGGGTGGCCTACGACCCGGCGTGCGCCCTCACCCTGGCCCGGGCCCGCATCGACGCCACCGCCGACGACGGGACCGGGCTGACGCTGGGGGAGTGCGGCCCGCAGGCCGCGCAGGAGTCGTGGGGCGGCTACCGCCACGACTCCGGCCGGAGCGTGTCGTGGGTGATGACCCGCCCACCGCACGGGGTGGTCCACTCCGACGTCCTGCACACCCTGCTCGAGCCGCACCCGGGGTTCGCCCGCAAACGGGTCGCGCTGCTGTACCGGCCGCACTCCCCGGCCCGGGCGTCGTCGATCGCCGAGGCCGACGTCGCCACCGCCGCGTTCGGCGCCGCCGGGGTGAAAGGGCGCACCACCGCCGTCTCGAGGACCCGGGTCCGGGCCACCGAGCGGGCCGAGGAGGAGGTCGCCGCCGGTGCCGGGATGACCCGGTTCGCCCTCGCGGTGACCGTCACCATCGGCCCCGACGCGGAACTCGACCAGGCGACCACCGCACTGGAGAATCTGGCCGCCAACGCGCGGCTCCGGCTGCGGCGCGCCGACGGCACCCAGGCCGCCGCCTTCGCCGCCACCCTCCCCCTCGGGTTCCTGCCGTGGGTGCACACCGCGGTCCCCGACACCATCCGAGACCTCCTGTGAGCACTGACGTGCGTCTGGTGGAGGACAGTCCAATGGTGGCGGCCGCCGAGCGGCCCACCGCGACCGCGGAACTAATCTCCGGGGGCGGTAAGACCGGTAACCCCGGTACGGCAGGTATGACCGGCACACCCAGCCCGGACTCCCTGCTCGGTCCGCCCCGTCGGGTGCGGCTACGCCGCCCCGGCCGGCGAGGATTCGGCGGGCCCGGGGGCGGCCGGTGGGGGCAGCTGCCGGTCCCGCCGGAGTTCCGGGCCACCACCGTCCAGGCGTGCGGGCTGTGGCCGTTCACCGCCGGCTCCGCCCGCCCCGTCGAGGGGGTCCCGTTGGGGACGGACCTGATCACCCGCACGACGGTGTGCTGCGACCCGCTGTCCTGGTTCTCCGCCGGCCACATCGGCAACCCCTCCGCCCTCGTCCTGGGCCGGCCCGGGCTGGGGAAGTCGTCGCTGGTGTCGCGGATGGTCCTCGGCCTGGCCGACCGCGGCGTGCGCCCGTTCGTCCTCGGTGACCTCAAACCCGACTACGCCGACCTCGTGCAGGCCCTGGGCGGGCAGGTCCTGCGGGTCGCCCGCGGCGCGGGCACGATCAACCCCCTCGACCCGGGCGCGATGGGCGACGCGGCCCGGCGGATCGGCGGCGCCGCCGGGGACGGCCTCGCCCGGGAGGCCCGCGACCGCGCCGCGACGATGGTGTCCGCCCTCGTGCAGCTGGTCCGCCGCGCCCCCCTCGCGGACTACGAGGACGCGATGCTCACCGCCGCGATCCGCCTGCTCACCA
>JAABVA010002423.1_pt1 | contig 18558 bp, 22 predicted proteins | sample 5560331 | NCBI WGS metagenome assembly JAABVA01 (sample SAMN12812661, study PRJNA571458) | rock metagenome | isolation source: Antarctica rocks | place: Antarctica: Victoria Land, Mt New Zealand sud | collected 2016-01-07 | reverse complement strand
TGGAGCGGAGGATGAGGGTTTGAAGGTTTGGGAGGTGGGTGAGGGGTGATAAGGAGAAGAGGGAAGGGAGGGAGTTCGAGGTTAGGGTTAGGTGGGTGAGGTTGGGGGTGGGGAGGGGGGCTGTGAGGGACGGGAGGAAGTTGGAGGAGGTGGAGAGGTGGGTTAGGCGTGGAAAGGTGGTGCTAAGGAGGACAATTTCGTCCCAGGAAAGAAGAGTGTCGTTTAGGCTTAGCTCTTGGACGTTTTTGAATGGTTGGTGCCATTGGGGCAAGGCTTGGACTGAGAGGTCGCGGAAGCGGTTACTGCTAGATTTGCGGTCTTATCAGTAAGGGGATTGGACAGAGAGAGGTCTGAAGAACGTACTCGACTTTGAGTGATCTGAGTGATTTCAGAGCAGCGCATATCCTCACAACATCCGCCCATTTCTCGAGCAGATTTCTGCTCAAATCAAGTTCGATGATCTTCAAGTGCTGCTCCTGAATCCGCTGCCATTCGAGCTCTTGGGGTCCTATCCATGGTCTTGCTTTGATGCCTGCAATGCACAGTCCGTCTAGGATAACGATCTGGAGCTCATGAAGCACGGCAAGCTGTTGTCTGATTTTCTCGAAACCGACTTCTTGGACTGTTTTACCACTGATTTGGATGAGACATTCTGCTGATAAGTCTCCGTGAGAATTTTCTGGTGCGTATTTCTGTTTGAGTGCTTCGAGGAAGCTGAGGGGTTTGTCAGTGGGCCGGGTTGGGCGAACGAATGAGGCCGCTGTTGGGCTTTTGCTCTGGCCTGGCTGAGATGCTTGAGTTTGAGAAGAACGAAATATACGGCTTTTTAGAACTCTACTGACAATCAAAGTACTTTATGCCGTTGTGGCTGCCATTGTGTTTCCCCCGGTTCGGATCATCCCACTCGATACCAAGCCAGTCGCCTTTGGTCCCACTGACTGGGCCGATGTACTTGACAGTGCATAGGGCACCTGAATAAGATAACCTTTGGCCAGAGAAAAGTTCATCGGCCATGATTCCAAGTTCACCTATCTTTCGACAGAGAGCATCCGGCTTTGTTGATATGACTCCATCTGGAAGAATGTAGATTACCTGTATTTTTGACTAGCGTTAGTATTCACCTGTCTTGATCTCACCGACGACCGTCAACCCTCGCAGCAGTATTCCGTAATGGCACCTTGGTACGAAGATTTCAATCCTACTCAAGATCATTCTTCAGTCCGTCGTTTCTCAATCGACAAGCTCATGAGTTCTGCCTCTTGATGCGAATAGAAGAAGCATGCGACGTACGTTCGGCCGCCTGCTATGGAAGATTGCGCTCTTTGGATGATCCCGTCTACTGGTTTTACACAAGCTCTGCCTCTAGATTTCAGCCTTTGCGCATGCGTCTTCGAATCACAGTCCTACGATCGGTAGTCAGGCGAAGAGGTACTAGTTAATTCGAGATGCCCGTTCAGTTACGGTCTGTCGCCTACGGCAGATCTGTGAGGGCTCGAGATGTCGGATATCGTTTACCCGCTACGAGTATCGGGAGTCGCATGTTGACAACTTGACATGGTTTGAAACAACGTCAAACCTTCTATTCACAATCGCCATGCGAAAGCAGCACCACAAAGGCTACCTAAACATGGCTTCCCTTGAGTCCATAAATATCTCTGAATTCTACTTTGCTCTTCCAATTCTAATCCCTATATTCTTGCCCATGTATGCGACCGAGTTCATTGGCATCATCAATATCACTCCAACCTCTACCGCTCTGAATATCGGAGATGATTCCCTTCTTCACTGTAGTCTTGGCTGGGATTTTGTTGCAAACGAGCGGACTTAACGCGGCTACCATACCTGTGATCAGCAGGACAGCATCCAACCATTCAGTGCCATCTACAGCATTACCAAGGTAAATCGATATCTGTAATATCTATTTCAGGCTCACGACAAATTGACATTACTCAAGTAACACTACTATTCCCCTAATGACACAGACATTTCTTACAGAGACATTCCCTGTTCCTGGTACGCATGTTAAGCTTGATATTCAAGCCAGTACCTCACCTGTCCCGAAAAGGGATCTGTTATCGGCCATCGAGACTGTTCTCGTGACTGTTGTTTACCGGGTGATGGACTTCGGTCCACATGCCTTCATGACCCCTGGATATCTCCGCTATGAGAGAAATGGTGTTGTGGTGGAGATAGCCAGCCGAGGAGCTGGATCAATGACCTGGGTTGACCTAACGGCAACTCTGTGGGGGATCTTGGATCTTACAACGAGAAATGGATATTCCGGCAGAGCTTTCAAGATCTATACTAATACAGACGACTGGATCGGGAATGGCCGGTTTTATCCCACCGTCAGGCCGTCACCGCCGCAACCACTACCAGCGGGCTCGAACCGACCTTCTCAAACATCATGAAATCGCCCGTGACAAGGTCATCTTCATCAGTGTCGACATAAGTCTGCAACCTTCTTCACAATATAAGGTCACGGCGCCAAACCATACCTCTCAACCTTGCCAGTACTATGTAGCTATGAGAATAACTCAACAGAGTAAACAAGCTTGCCGCATATGTTCAGCCTTACCGCTACTTTTCCTGCTCCCGTCTTTCCGTCCTTGATTTTCATCCATTCTTGGTCCGCCTTCCTTATCCTTGGTTTCTCATCATCAAAAGGGAATAGCATCTAAGACGACACTGAGTGCTTTGTCTGAAACCCCGATGTACTTACAATCCTAAAGCCCAACGTTCTTCATCAAACCTACTCAAGTGAAGTCTTTCGACTAATTAACGTGTTGGACAAGGCCATCATCGAATTTCCTTGCCCAATCGCTTTCTCTAGCATGCAAGCTGCGCAGAACAGAACCCAAGCGTCGTATACCTGGTAAGTGATTACAAGAAGCTCTATAACGAGTTTTGGTTGAGAGTGTGACATGTACTTCGCGACGACTATCAACTGGTTAATCTGGTCTTTCTCTGGCAGTATAATCAAGTCAAGGTTATAGTCGGAAATCTTACGGATTGCATGATGAGATTTGTAGATTCAGCGTCATCGTCACAGGAGTCATCTTCTACATACGGTAGGTAAGGTAGATAACTGTCCGGATTCCTTCAGCCTCACTGTAGAGCTCGACAACCAAACCTTATCCAAACTAACCTCCTGTCCATACCATGACTCGTTGCTACAACTACAACTGGACTATCTGATTGCTTCCTTATATCTCACAGTAGTTCATAGTAGCTACGAGTCTACCTTGCTACCTCTGAAACAAGGGAAAGAGATCTCCATTCTATCCGGAATTATCCTCTTGTGAGACTGAACTTCCAGTGGCCGATAAAGTCCTATATATCCACCACGAGACAAGTGATTACTTGAGCTCTCTATTATACATTGCAGCGACCACCCCCCTAATTCGTCATGTCAACTACGAGCAACTGCTATTTCCTAGCTTTGCCGCTCGAGATCCGCACCATGATATACCGCTACCTCGTCACCTTCGAACATCGTCTTGTCCGTCAGAATTTCGAGACTACCACAAACACCCTTGCCTTGATGTAAGTCTGCAAGAACATTGAGCACGAAGCGGCCCTGCTGTTTCATCAGCTCAATCATTCCGTCTTTGAGCTCAAGATCCACCCGCGCTACGGGACTCGGAGCAAGTCTGCCGTCTTTACAGGTCCCGACAGTGTACCTTGATTGCCTTCAACAACTGCGCCCCATATCGGTTCTCTCCGAGACATCAGTCTCGTGCAAGAGTTTGAAGGCTACAGTCATTGGAAAAGTGATGCCATAGCGGGCAATCGCACGTCTCAATCTGTTCTTGGATTGAGAAACATGGGAATCACAGACGATCAAGGGACTTGCTAGCTGTAACACTAGACTTGTCTCAATCTCGCTAACCTTGCGTACCATTCAATCCCCTTCGGTGATCCGTTTGAACGAAAATTCTTCGATTGTAAATCGTAGTTCTATATGTAACTTCTATTTTATAATTTTACACATTGTATTATATAAAATTTGAAAAATACATCATGTCACAGATTTGAATTTCTCTGCAGAATAATAGATTTTTCTTCTTTTTTCCTCCCATAATTAAATAAAATCTATTCAATCGTTGTACAACTGTCGTAAAAATTTACAGCAGTTGTGAATTTAAGATATTGTGATTTCATGATATTGTAAAACGATGCACGTAGTATTAAGTTCTTGAAAATAACTAGTGTATTATCACAATTAACACACAGCAGCCTCACAACGCTTGTGATGTCTCTCGATGGGCCACTAAGGTACCGCTTATTGTTTACAGACTTTCTACCTCCGCTTTTACATACAGAATATCCGTGATCCGGAGAAACTAGAGTGAACGGGTAGTCGCGATGTCATTTCTTGACTGATTGGGTTTTTATATAATGATTTGCCGCTTCAGTCACCACTAATTGTGGACTGAACCCCTGGCTTGTTGTCACCATAGAACGGCTCAGCGCTAGTGACGTCGGATATTTTACTATTAGACGCCGATTAGACAGCCTCCAGACCCCCAATCATATTGTAGGACCATTTATCCCCCAATCGCTGAACCACGAAACCAATCTTTTTGAAAAAGTGCAACATACTTCTGAGTCCTCTTTATGGATTACCAGGTGTGTGAATCCAAAGTCCATTCTTATTGGGCTACGGCTAATCTTGCACGTCTCACAGAACCGTGCCGGCAGCAAATTCGGCGGTGGAGGTGTAGCGTCTTACTCAAGTACAAACGCCGACCGACGAGAGCGTCTCCGAAAGCTCGCCCTCGAGACCATCGACCTCGATAAAGACCCCTACTTCTTCAAAAACCACGTCGGCTCCTTCGAGTGCCGCTTATGTCTCACGGTCCACCAGAACGATGGCTCCTATCTTGCGCATACGCAGGGCCGGAAACATCAAACAAATTTGGCGCGGCGAGCTGCGCGAGAGCAAAAAGAGGGTAGAGCGCAAGATGCAAATATGCTGGGGGCAAATATGGGTGTCCAGGTGAGGAGGAATATGGTAAAGATTGGTAGACCGGGTTACAAGATCACGAAGACGAGAGACCCATTGACGCGGCAGCATGGATTACTTTTTCAGCTGCAGTACCCGGAGATTACACCTGGGGTTCAACCGCGAGTGAGATTTATGTCGGCCTTTGAGCAGAAGGTGGATGATCCGCCGGATAAGAACTATCAGTATTTACTGGTAGCGGCTGAGCCATATGAGACATGTGGGTTCAAACTGCAGGCTAGGGAGGTGGATCGGAGAGAAGGAAGATTTTGGACTTGGTTCGATGAGGATAGCAAGGAATTTTTCGTGCAAGTGCTGTTCAAGACAGAGAGAGAAGAGAGGTACAGTGGGGTACCTGGGCTAGCACCAAGTGCTCCAAGAAGGTAGGTTGGTTGTTAGGAGTCATGAGCGACCGACCCAGATGCAGCAGGCATACATATACCCTCAAGAACTTTAATATTGCCAATGCTCGGATCACATAAGTGTACCTTTGTGATTTGTTCTCTTCATAGGGGAGTACATATTTTCTTCTCCAGCAAACTTTGCTCCAGTGGTATGCCTCAACGCCTACCATCACGCATAAATCGTGTCGCGTATGCTATAGCTCATGACCGATCGAAATATATCGTCACCGGCCTTCGGCAGACATCCCCCTCTCGTCGAACGGATCTCCAAAATCTTCTGTAAAACCTGCATTAACCTTAAATCGATTTTGAGGACTCTTAGAAATCTTACTCAGATTGAAGTTCTTATCCACCACCTGCTCCATAGCCCGGTGATACTCATCTCTCGCCTTGTTATTATTCCAGGCATACCCCGGCTCCTTCTCCTTCTCCAATTCCCATCCCCTCCCCAACCCCGTCATCTTCGCCTGCGGCTTCAGAGCACCTCCAGCGCTTCCAGCTGTCCCCGGTCTCGGATGGTCAAAGCCGTTCCCGCCAATGTTGGCATTGGCGCTTTCTGCGAAATCCATCACGTCTTCTTGGACGCCTGTGTCGATTGGGTCGGGAGGATCTTGCGATGTGGGTGGAGAAGCGAGAGGCTCGGGGAGCGTGGGGTCTGGACCAGCTGGAGCGGGCTCGTTTGCGGTGGGGAACATGGCGTCTGAGTCTTCGTCTGAGGACGAGGCGCGCATTTGGGAGTCGCCGTCTGGGTCTGAGGAGGGAATTGCATTGTCAGTCTAGTTTCATTGAGTGGCAGAATAAGGCTTGTACTGACCTGACATGTTCTGGGCTATGAAACAGTAACGTCTACGGTCTTGCTCAAGGTTGAAGCTCTGACCCCTGTTGATCACTAATGCAGCCCTAGCCGCAGGACCCTCCAAGCTACACCCAATTTGGATTTACAGCCCACATCTTTTGACTTGAGATTGACTTCTTCGAGGCACTTTTTGATGTTGACATCTTCCATCATAGGTCTTCTTTCCCAAGACTCTTTCATCTCTTAGCCCCCATTACCCGCATCAGAAGCCAATCTCAAGATTTAGCTGTTAATAATCTTTACATTTGGAGGCGAGCATGCCCCTCGGTGGAAAAGTCCCTGATGCATGGGACGATGATTGGGTAGTCAAAGCAGATGTAAGCTACAGGAACTCATGAAATTAAACCCTGCTCATGGGTGTGTGTAGACTCCTGAAGCTTCAGCAGCTCCGGCTCCGACTAGCACGAAGATTTCAAAGGCTGAGCGACGGGCAAAGCAGGCAGAATTCAATAGACAGCTGTGGCAGGAAGCGTAAGAACTAGGCTATCAATCTTGTGGCTGTATATTAAACCATAGATGACAGAGAGGCTCCAGAAGGCTCGTACTATCTTCACACTCGAGACGACGTTCCCCTTAAAACTGAGTTCAAACCGGCCGTGAAAGTCTTGAGCCGCAAACCTGCCACGAAGAAAGAAACACATATAGATCCAATTACTGGGCTGGAGCAGCTTACGGTAGATGATGAAGAAGACGAAGAAGAAGATGACAGCAAAAAGAAACCGTTGACTATGGAAGAACGGCAGCAGAAAGCTCAGCAGGAAAGGGAAGAAAAGCAAAAAAAGTACGAAGAAGCTCGACAGAGGCTTTTCGGTGTAGAAACCACTTCTACTGCCAAAGCAGGCACTACGACACCCCCTACAGCCAGATCAAATGGAGAATCCAGGAATTCGCCCAGGAACAAGAGTAGCAAGGACAGCGGACCATCTTCATCAGCTGGCAATAAGAATCGGCTACTCTACGATCCTAACTTCACTGCGAAACCAGACTCCGTCTACGTTCAAAAGAAAGAAACACCGACAGGATCGGGCCGCTCTACGCCTAGTGAACAGCAACCCATCAGAAACCCGAGGGGTCCTGAAACAAGCGGAAGAGGAGGCTTTGGGTTTGCTCCTAGAGGTGGTCGAGCAACTTAAGATATCTTGAGCTATTTACGACTCTGTGACTCATTGTTTCTCTCCCCATCTGCCAAAGATCAGAGTCACAGGACACTTCAGACCAATAGGCCAGACCCCAATGGAAGTATGACACGTCTAACTTAGCTTATTGGCGGAAAGCCTGAATAAGCCCACGGCATTTGCCAATAAATCCATATAATTACAGCTAAGGCATAGCCACGGCAGCAAATTCATCATCAAGATATAGGCCCCGGTCTTCGCTCGGTTGCGGTCCGTGGCTAAGCTGTCTCTTCATATATGGAATGTCGTGCTCGGGCAGGTTTCAAGCAAATGCCAAACACCGCATCTAAGAGGCTTTCTTCGGGTAGTCTTCACCCGACGAACCTCTACGACACGCTCTTTAACTTCAGCGCTGCCTACTATACCACACTCTATTCATCTCGCATAGATACCTGTAGCCGCCGAAATGCCTACAAACACTTCTATCACTGTCACCGTCAATATCATGGCCCTCGCTTTCCATGTCCTCCGCTAACCCCATGACATTGCCTGGGATACCAGGAGTGGTGCTATGTCCAGTTCTCATCGCTCTTCCGACTGGAATCGTGTCTTCGTTGCTTTCCATCCTAAGCTCTGCCACTTCTGCCGGCCTCATACCCCGCGGACTGCCAGTAACTCCTGGGATCCCAGGTGCCCAACAACTACCTTTTCAATCGACACGCTAAGCAACATTATCACGCTCCCCTGCTGACCCAACGTGCGGATGGTCCCGTACCATCCGTCCCCATGGATTCTCACCGTCTCCGGATTACCGCTCCCCACGAGCGGCCACGCCGCCCTCCCCTCGGAACCCCTTCCAACAACATCCCTTATCCGCCCCAACCCCGATACTTTCAACACTACCCTCCTTGCCAATACCAACTCTGCCATCGAGATTCTCTGGGTCATTCAGGCAATTATTCACAGTCTTAGATCCGGCAACAAGGTCACAATCCCCTCGATCCCATTCCCAGGGGCCAGACTCGGCGTCTCGAGCAATGTTCTTCAGATCGTGCAGTGATTCTGATGGGGCTTGTCCAGGATACCCATCTCTGAAGGGGCTACTGCCTTCCCGCGTTTACATCCTCTGATGTTGAGACTTGGAGGTTGGAGTTTTTATGGTTTCCAATGTCGAGGCTTGAGTCGTTTGGTAACGGGTTTAATTAAAGGAAACGGAACTGCGGCGCTGGAATGGAGGGCTTTGGGGGCTCAAAACGTAATGACCGTGCCGACGTTCTCCTTTCTTCTAACGCGTCGAGGATGATGTCTTAAAGATGAGACGCTTTGACCATGGGACGCTCGGAACGGTATCTCGCGTTGATCCGGCGCTTGGTCGTTCAATCAGGTAGCTCAGATACTGGTAATCAAAAAGTCCGTTGATTTTGCCAACAATTGCTTCAATTAACCATCTCAACCGCCCCCAATCTACCCTAGTAATCCCCAACCCAATCAAGCTCATTGATCGCAAGCACAAGCATCCACCTCACCAACCCCCGCCAATCCTCCCCGCCAACTCAACCACCCTGTCCGCCGCCGCGCCACCATTCTCCTTCCCAACATCGCTTTCGACCTTCCGATAACTCGTGTATGCCAGTTTCTGCAGCGGTATTCCCGTAGACGCCGCCCAATACTTTAGCATCTCTCTCACTCTCTCCGTCCGGCCGTCTTCCTTTTCTGCATCACGCGCTTCAGGATCATGCATGCGCATATCTCCGTTTTCTTCGTCTTGTTCTACTTGGTTGTCTGAGTGGTTGTTGGGGGCCTCATCGTCCTCCGCCATACTAAAATACGCCTCATCCACCCTAGCCAAAAACTCCTTCTGGCTCTGCTGACCCGCGCCCAGATCATCGACCTTCACCTGCCCACCACCATTGGTGCAACCGCCGGGACAGGCCATGACTTCCACGTACGCATAGTCCATTGCCCCACCTCCTCCTCCTGCGGGTTTCCCCATCATCCCCGGTCGAGCGCCGGGGATTCTACTCTTTTTGGCGGGTTTGAGTTTGCGGACGAGGTTTTGGATGTTGCGGAAGCCGTAGTAGCGGGCTGCTTTGAAGAGGTCTTTTGTTTCTGCGGGGGAGGTAAGGGTATATTCGACGACGTCGACGTTCCGCCCGCGAGTGGTGTGGAGGGTGCTGCCCGGATGGAGGGCGACTTGGGATTGTAGGATGTGGTGAAGGTAGCCGCCTGAGGTGCCGGCTGGAGGGGGTTGGGCGCGTGGGCGCGGTCTGTTGTGATTTGTTGGAAAGAGGAACGCGGTGATGGTGAGGTCGGGGAATGGAATGATAGAAGGGGTGGAGAGAGGCCGTCGAGGGAGATTTGGGAAACTGATGCCGCGAGTGTCGGCCAGCATGAGGAGTTCGCGGGCTGTGATCACACAGTCGACGTCGCGGACTGGAGTTGTGGGATCTAGGGTCGGAGAACGCCAGTAGATGTCTGTCAACTCCTCGCGGGAGGCTTCTAGTTTCTTGTCGAAGCAGGGCATGATGGAGACGTGCCAGATTTTGTCAGGGCGGATTTTGAGACGCTGACTGATGACGGTTTTGAGGAGAGTGCCGGTTAGGGCTTGTGGGGACTTGAGGCGAGAGAGGTGCGGGAGGATATGTGGATGGGTCTTTTCGGCGTAGCAGATCCAGCCGGGGCAGGCGGATGTGAGTATTGGTTTTTTGGGAGTGGTGGTCGAGGCGCATTCTTCGCTAGGTGGGATAATGGAGTCGGAAGCTTGTAATGAGTTCATCACTTCATCTGCTCCCAAGACCAAGCAAGCCTCTCTCATGGCATTCGTATCCACAATCCATGCGAAACGGCTCCCACGTTTGCCTCCTGCTGCTAGTCCTGATGGGCCACCCAGTAATTGATCAATCATCCAACCGGCTTCGACCTCAGAGACGCCATAAGTAGCTGCCAGGCTCGCCCGAACCTGTGGACTGACGCTGGCTACGAAAACTCTGCCTTCTCTTGCTTCTGTTGTATCTCCTTCCACAAAGCCCTCATCGTTGCTGTTATCACCTTGGCGCCAAAGCTGCGAGGGTTCGATCGCAGGCTGGGAGTCGAGAGCGTTTAGGACTTCGGAGTGCGACTGAAGTGACACTAAGACTGCTTCCGCAGAAGTGACACATCCTGAGCAGGCCAGACAGTCTGTCAAGGAGATCGAAGCAGGCGGGTGGTTTGCGTTGTCTTCTGTCGTAACTTCATATGGATCCTAAATTGTTGGGATTAGTATCACCCCGTATGAGGCACTGGGTTCGCGTACTTTGCTGTCCTGAGGCTTCTGCAGCGGTAATGTCTCTACAGGCTTCACACAAGCTACGCCAGGTGAGATAAAATCATTCAAATCGTCAGCCGACAGTATCGCACTCATGGCGCTGGTGGTGAATCTCAAGCGCAATCTAATTTACATGCAGCATGAAACACCGAGAAGTTATTGAAGGATGGACAAGAAAGTGTTTTGCAACCGTAATCTATTTTCTCGATTGAATGGTTCTGTACAAGCAATACCCTTTGAATATTACTTTCTCTATGCCACCGCGAGAGGTGGCAAATCGCGGCAGAAACTTAATCATGGCTTCCTTTTTATTCACCGCCCTGACATAAGAAACCAGTCACGTGCCATTGACGCCAAACAACAACAAAGTACCTCAGTCAAAAGGTAGCCAGTCCAACATTCCACTCAATACGCATATTCCGCAGCGAATAACCCTCACGACTTGTGGATATTGGACTCTAGCATTGACTCCTAGCTTTGTTCAATCCTCACGCCCCAACGGCGGTCAAACTGAGTACGCTCGAAATCGCGGTAGACTTTTGGGCACTATGAATTGGCGCCTTCCTTGCAACCACTCGTCTGTCGCGATTCGCCACACGCAATCAGCCTGTAGATGGTTAGTTCAATGGACACCGAGTAGCGACACAGCCTGTCAAAAGACGAATGATATGAGGGTGAATGACTAGACAGCTAAGAAGCTAGAATGGTATACTGTAAATGGAAAACTGGCTGCAAGAGGGTGTCCGCTCAATAGTATAAATTTATGGAAATGCCCAACAAACAAGTGATTTTACAAACGATAAAGGTAGACGCGGAGGCTTTCTAGGATCTGCTAACCTGTCTTGGTGATGAGCCCAACAATGTTCTATTGCTACCCGAGCCCTCTGATTTTTCGTCCCGAGCTGTAAGGGATGTATCGGTGTTGGCGGCAGTGCTCTGACGATTCGGACGATTCGGACGATCCACTTGATTTAGAGCGATTAGATCATTTTCAGGAGCCGCTGATGGAAAGCAACATTGGCATAGGGCCATCCAGATGTTCTTCAGACAGCATCTCACAATCTTTCTGAAACGCCATCTTCTCTTTCTAGCATCCTGGCTGCCAGGATCATCACATCCGTCAAAACTTTCAGTACCCTTTTGGCTTATATCGCGGTCCTGGTTCGCTTCGACGACCAGGCGCATCTCGTCTCGCTTGGTCCTTCGATCATAGATACCTCGAGACAGAGGGCCCAATTCATGCACTCCTATATGCACCCCAACCACATAACCATCACTCTTCTGACCTATCGACCAACGACGAGCTCCTGGCGGATGGGTTGGAGACCACGCCCAGTCGAATAGTGGCCCCTCAGTTGTCCTCGGCCGCCAATGAACATTCGGTCCAACCCCATAATTTTCTCGGGCACTATAACCCTCGTGTAATTCACAGATAAACCGACGTACCGGACCTACCCGCGTTATCCATATGGCAACCTTAAGACGTTGCACTGTAGAAGAACTAAATGAAGGTTCCGAAAGTCGCGATATTGATGCGTCTAAGGACTGCCGAGACGATTCCACAGCGGTAAGAGGTGACTCTCCCAGCCCAGATTCACTGGGTACTTTGAGGAGTGCGGGGCTGGTTCCACGGCCTGTTGGCCACAAGAGCCTAGGGTTCGTTGTATTGTGACGTCCGAGGTTCGCCTTAGAAGGTCATCAGCCCGATTGTTTGGGTGATGCAACCAGTTCTGGAAAAAGACGTCAGAAGATTCCCCAGTGGGTCCTGCGGCTTGATTATCAGACTCATGCACGGCATGTTGACGGGAGATTCCCGTGGGTTCTTGGGATTGTTCGGCGATCGGTTGTTCTGATGCCCGTGACCCTCGCTGGGTAAAGTCTTCTAATGAGTGTTGAGAGGGCCCAGCGGTCTCGACTTCAGACCCAAGAGTACAAGGTCTGATAGCTCGACGAGTAGGGGAACCTGCTGTTTCAATAATTGGGCGTTCTACAGCCTCGCCATGTACTGCTTGTAAGCCATCGTTGTTGCCAGGCGCATCCGGCAATGAATGAGGCTCTACCAGCCGTTCGCCTTCAGAGTTATCTGGCTTGGTAGACCGTTCATCAACCTTGGGTTCTCCAACAATGTGGTTGGCTGGCACCCAAGAGGAACCTTCTGGCCGGCGCTTCTGGGCTTCAAAGTCATCCCCTACATCAGAACTATGAGATTGAATATCATAAACTTGGCTCTTCTCAAGCGGTTCGAGCTTAGGGTGAGGTAGATTCACATAGTGGGAGCCTCTCGTGGTCAATACTGGTGGCATCACGGTTGCACTTCCGCTCTCAGCAGGCTCTGTATGATGAGCCCCGAGCAAGCACTCAGCATCGTATTGCGGGAGAAGTTCTCCGGTATAAGAAAACGGCTTTGAATCCTGGCTAATCACCTTAGCGACTACAACGCCTCCATCTGTTGGCGACTCGTGATGCTCCCAGTCTTCGTCGCTACTGGGTTCAGCAGTGTTTGTACCGTCAGCCTCTCGTTCGGGCCTCTTGCCTCGCCTCGCCTGCTTGAGCTTACGACTTCTCTTCCTCTTCTCACTGGTATCCGAACTACCCATGTCCAAGTCATCACCGCGGCATTGCTCTAGGGGTCGCCGGGGGCTATCGTCTGCCATTGAAGAGCGTTCGCCCTTGGCAGCCGTAGGTAGCGTATGTGGGTCTATTGAAGTCATAATGGAGCAATGCAGTTTAGGCGCTTCGGATGACTTTATTGATATGGTAGTGGATGGAATACAGAAAGCTGGTTATTATGATCGATTCCGAATCGTAGAGAATGTGTGGTGAACGAGTGGCTACTGAATTGATCAATAGAATGCACTAAATCGTTCCCTCAAGAATGAAAGACAAATAAGTGATACAAATGAGAGATTCTGACTATGCGTGTAGTTTGATGCGAGCAATGTGAGAGACAGACAATGTTGGTGATGCGTTTAGAGATTGTGCAGCCCCTGATGTTTGCGGAAGTTGCGACTCTATGATTGAATTCTTAATAGCGTACCTTCCTAGCAGTGCTCTGCTCCAAGGGTAAGTCACCCAGCATTCTCTCTCCGTTCCAGGTATGCGTTCATCCCAACAATACATTTGACAAGGTCCCAGTTTCCTTTGTGACCAACCCAGTCGCAGACAACGATACCGGTACTACCATCTCCGGGTTTGTTGCTGCCATCAGCTCCTTCTACCCTTTCGATAGCTCCGGGTTCATTATGCTCTCTACAAAGAAAGTCCACAATTGCAGGATTAATTTTTGCGGCAATTTTCTCAGGCCAACAGCCGACTTTCCAAAAGTTGCTGGCTGTAAGAAAGTTGATGAAGAATGGCGATTTAGGAGTATCGTTGCTTGGTATATCGGGACCTGGTAAAGTACATACGCATTTCGCGGCGCGCTCAAGGTGATCCTGGCAGTATTTAATCTTCTTCTCGATATTCTCGGTCTCTAGCACCTCGTAGAAATCTTGAACGCAGATATCTCCGCTGGGGCATGTGGAATTAGGGGTATTATCTGCCCATGGATCTGCTTCAACACACCATCCAGCACCTCCCCACTCCTGCTTCAACCCTTCTTCAAGTCCAAAACGACGTAATAAGACAATCTTCTTCCTTGCTTCGCCAAGAGTAGGGATACGTGGAGCGGTGAACCAATGGTTGACATCACCAGCATAATGATCCCTTAAGATACGGCTGAGCTGGGCATCGGTCGCGTTTCCAGTTCCCTCACGCTTCACTGACATGACTACTGTCTCACTAGGATGTCGGTCCAGGAAAGCAAAAATTTCATTCACGAGGTCACGGAAATATTTGTTGCCGGTCAGAGAGATTGGGAACACACTGTGGACGAGGACCAACCCATCTTTACTTGGATCTTGGGGAGCCTCAGGTTGAACTCGGATGTCGAAGAATCGAACGCCGTTCTCAAGCTGTTCGGGAGGAGACGTAGCCTGGCATCGCACGGAAGGAAGCGCGCGATGACACGCTGGTGAGTTGTGAGTGCCTGGAATGGAGAGCGCAGACAAGGGCGTCTCATCTTTCAAGCTAGCCATCCATGAGGGAAGATGGGCAGAAGAGAAGAGCGTGAGATGAGAGTGTTGAGGTAGGTGAATTGCGGTATACTGGAACCGAGGATTCTGGTTCAATGGGGTCAAAACCACTGATCCGGGAGCTGGAGGTAGTGTGTCAAGACGGTGTTTTTCCCCGTCTGTCTCGAACGTTAGACGGAGTGTCTGAGCCGGTATAATGGCTGGTTTGACATCAGTCTGGATTGATTTGAAAGGCTCAATTGGCACTGAGACATCTTGATGACTGAAATCTTGAGCGTTCTCTGCAATTTGAGGTCCTGAGGGCGTCGATGGGCTATGTAAAAGCGATGTGAAGTTGTGGGCAAAGCCTCCGCTACTCTTACTTCCTAGTGTTCCATAATGCTCATACCGCTTCAATTCAACCGGCCTAGAGGTGATGTTGCGAATCCTCAAGGAAGGGGAATCCATAATTAATGAAGATCAAGAGATATGGGAAAGGTGTATTGTTAGAATGATCAATGCTCTTTTACAGCAGGAGTTATAGGACTGAGACTTTACTGAAATATGAATTCTCGTCCACTATTGCAGACTCCTGTTTTCAGTCCTTCGTGATCAGATAGAACGGCTATCCCTCCTTCGTGATCAGTTGCAATAGTGATTTCGACTACAGAAGAGTCCTTTAAGCCAAGTGCCAGACTTGAAGCAGGGAAATGGCATGATGGCATGTGGATTATGCCGACCAATCAGATTTAGGGCTGGAGCACTACGTTGATACGGGCGAAACTCAGTCACATGATATCGCGAATTAGGGTGCTGCAATGTTATGTCATCCGTCCATCACAGCGCGTTCTCCTTCCCTTGCATGCTTTGGAAAATGTAAATCTACAGAGCCAAGCTCCAGACTGTTACGCCCGCTGAAAAGTGAATAGACAGAAGGACCGACCTGATCCATTCAATGGCTCCAATGGTAAATGGAAAACGCAAGATTGACACCATCGATTTGACCGGAAGCGACGATGCAACATCAAACTATCACCCTCGGAAAGTCGCCAGATCTCTACCCACAGATGGAATAACTCAAAGTCAACGCGACACCTGGACCGAAGAGGCCGAAGAAGAAGACGCGGGTGATACTTTTGTTCTATCTCAGGATGGCGATATCAACGCCACGGAAAGCTACGAGCTCTATGGTACCGTCAATACCAAGGTTGTAGGAATACAGTACTACAACGGACATGCTAGCGAGGGAGAATACGTGTCAGTTCGAAGGGAAGCTTCGAATCCCTATGACTCCAATGCCATCCGTGTCAATAATGTCCAAAGAGCTCAAATCGGTCATATCCCAAGACAGATGGCATCGAAGCTGGCGCAATACATGGATGGTGGATCACTTCTCGTGGAAGGAACTCTTTCGGGAGAGAAAGGAACGTTTGATTGTCCGATAGCTCTGAAGTTATATGGTACAAGCAACCCTACTGAGCGCGCGGTACTGATAAACCGAATGCAAGTTGATAAGCTACCGTTGGATGCGATTGTCAGAAAGGCGAAAGAAGACAAGAAACGAAAGGTAGAGGAGGAGAAGAGGCTGAAAGCTGCAAAGAAAGGAGGATACATTTCGGGGAGCAGCCAACCCAGCAGCAGCCAATTGACGGATCTGCGAAGTAGCCAAACCGGATTTATAGGTAGTTCATCTCAAGGCGACAGCACGCCAAATCGGACTCTCGAAGAAATCATTCAAGGCAGTCAAAGATTCAATCCAAGGGAGATGGGCGAGGTAGTCGAGAAGTTCGGCACTGGAGAAGACGTCTTAGCTCAGATGCCCATGGTAGATTTTCCTGAACGACTTGCAACTAAGCTTCTACCCTACCAACGTCAAGCACTTGCTTGGCTAATGGAGAAGGAGACTCCTAAGCTTCCGCCCGCAGGTTCTGCAGATGTTGTACAGTTGTGGAAGCGCTCGCAGCGGGATTCAAGGCTATTCACAAACATCGCTACTAATTTTTCCCTCAAGGGCACAGAACCCGAATTGGCCAGTGGTGGCATCCTTGCAGACGACATGGGGCTCGGGAAGACACTTGAAATGATTGCTTTGATGGTTGCAGATCCACATTCAGCTAGCTCATTGTCCCATACAACCCTGATCGTAGCCCCCCTCGGAGTTATGAGCAACTGGACAGGACAGATTGCCAACCACGTGAGGCCTGACTCTCCTTTGCGTGTGATGCTATATCATGGCACGGGCAAGAAGCCAATGAAGGCCGAGGACTTCGGCTCCTACGACGTCGTTATCACGACATATGCAACGCTTGCATCTGAATATCTACCACGAGGACAGAAGACACCTCCACCAATCCCGCGTGCCCAAGGGCTTTTCTCCCTTCATTGGCGTCGGGTCATCCTAGACGAAGGCCACATTATCAGGAATCCTCAGACGAAAGCAGCATTAGCGGCCTCAGGGTTATTGGCACGGTCTCGATGGGTTCTGACGGGTACGCCTATAATCAATACACTGAAGGATCTCTTCTCACTCGTGAAGTTCCTTCGACTGTCCGGTGGAATGGAGCAATATGATATCTTCAATAGTGTGCTTATTCGACCGTTGAAAGCCGGATACGAACCCGCAAGCCTGCTATTGCAGGCTCTTATGGGCACCATCTGCCTACGACGTAAGAAAGAGATGAAGTTTGTCAATTTGCGGTTGCCCGAATTGTCGGAATATGTACACCGAGTTGACTTTCTGCCTCACGAGAAGGAAAAGTACGAAGCTTTAAAGTAAGACCACCACTCGTACGATTAGTGACATCGCTAATACTGCGTAGAGCGGAAGCACAAGGACTCCTCCAGGTTCACAAGAAAGGCAAAGGACCCAGTGCATATCGCCATCTCTTGGAGGTTCTCCTTCGACTGAGACAGGTATGCAATCACTGGAAACTCTGTGGAGAGCGCGTAACCTCCTTTTTTGCTGCCCTCGAAGAACAAAAAGTCGTCGACCTCACCCCAGAGAATCGAAAGGCTCTCCAAGACATGCTCCAACTCAGCATTGAATCCCGTGAAGACTGCCCTATCTGTCTCGAAACCCTCCACGACCCGGTCATCACAGCCTGCGCCCACGTCTTTGGCCACTCCTGCATCGAGCGCGTCATTGAAAGCCAGCACCGCTGCCCCATGTGCCGTGCCGAACCCTTGGAAATGGTAAACCTCGTCCAACCATCTGCCGAGCTGGGTGAAAGCGCCAATTTGGCGATCGAGACCGACGGTGACAATACCAGCAGCTCCAAGATTGAAGCCCTGCTCAGCATCCTTGAAGCTTCGCACCGCAAACCAGGCACCAAAGTCGTTATTTTCAGCCAGTGGACCTCGTTCCTCGACATCATCGCCACCCAGCTTTCCCTCCATGGGTACAACCACACCCGCATTGACGGCACCATGCGCGCAGCCCAGCGCGACGCCGCCATGACAGCCCTCGAAACCGACCCCGAATGCACAATCATGCTTGCGTCCCTCGCGGTGTGCTCCGTCGGCCTGAACCTCGTCGCCGCCAACGTGGTCATCTTGGCGGACAGCTGGTGGGCGCCGGCGATTGAGGACCAGGCGGTTGATCGCGTGCATAGGCTGGGACAGACGAAGGAGACGACGGTGTGGAGGCTGGTGGTGGAGGAGAGCATTGAGGAGAGGGTGTTGGAGATCCAGGCGGAGAAGAGGAAGCTGATGATGACGGCGATGAGGGAGGGGGCGGGGAAGAGGGCGAAGGGGAGGGAGAGTCGGGTTGGCGATATCGAGAGGTTGTTACGGTAAGGTCTCTAGAGGTGGGGGAAAGGG
>JAABVA010002422.1_pt1 | contig 18567 bp, 28 predicted proteins | sample 5560331 | NCBI WGS metagenome assembly JAABVA01 (sample SAMN12812661, study PRJNA571458) | rock metagenome | isolation source: Antarctica rocks | place: Antarctica: Victoria Land, Mt New Zealand sud | collected 2016-01-07 | reverse complement strand
CAAGCCGTGAAGGGCACGGCAACCGACGCGGCGAGCACCGTCAAGGACGAAGGCACCTCCGCCGCCCAAGACGTCCAGGACCACGCCCAGGACGCCAAACAAACCGTGCAAGACCAACAAGGCTGAGCAGTGACCGCCCTCGCGGTCACCGACCAGTTGGCTGCGCCGGCGAGTTTGCGGTGTACCGCTGGTCTCAACTCACCCTGACCCGGATGGCCGAATGAGTGCGTCGGTTGCGCATCGCAGACCCTGTCGGTCGACGACGGCGAGCGAGGGCGGCCTGTCAGTGTCGGTGATGGCTATTGCTCGCACTGTGCGCCGCCTATGGTGATTCCGGCTCACCCGTGACCGGCGCGTCACGGGCGGCACGTCGAGGCCTCGCGCCGGAGTCGCTTGTGTCACTGGGTTGGGTCGTGGTTGGTGAAAAAGTCCAGCATGCTTTGCGGGGCGTTTTTGGCGACGAGGAGCTTGAAGATCCTGGTGGACTCTGCGGCGGCATCCACGCTGCGAGGAAACCGCGGTTGCTCGTATGCCGCGAGCGCGGACTCGATGTCGTCGGGGTGGGATGCGATGGCTTGAGCGAGTTCGGAGCCGTCGAACATAGCGAGGTTGGCGCCTTCACCGGACGGTGGCATCAGGTGCGCTGCGTCTCCGAGCAGGGTCACGCCGGGGGTGCGCTGCCAGCGGTGCCAGATCGGCAGCGTGTAGATGGGGGGCGAGGGACCAGCGCGGTGTCCGCGGCCGTGATCAGCGCCATGAGTTCGGGAGCCCAATCCTGGAACTCCTCGGCGCGCTGGAACTTGGCCCCGGCGACATCGGTGAAGCTCGCCTAACCACTGGGGCCGGCGCCATCTACTGGCACGTCGCCAACACGGACGAGCTGCTCGCGGAGACCACCAACGACGTCATCGCCCGTGTCATGACCGACGTGGTCAGTAGTGCGGAGCCGCGGGAGGCGATCCGAGCCATCGCCCTCGGGGTGTTCGACACGATCGACGCGCACCCCTGGGTGGGCACCCAGCTCTCCCGTGAACCGTGGCAGTCCGCGATGCTGCAAATCTTCGAAGGCATCGGCGGCCAGCTCCAGGCGCTCGGCGTCCCCGAACGAGCGCAGTTCGACTCCGCATCCGCGCTCCTGAACTACGTCCTCGGCCTCGCAGGACAGTACGCCGCGGGCGCTCGAGCCGTCCCGCGCGAGACGGATCGATCGGCCTTCCTCGCGTCCGTCGTCGCACGGTGGGAGCAGCACGACCCAGCGGAGTACCCGTTCGTGCATCAGGTGGCGACTCAGCTGCGCGAGCACGACGACCGCGAGCAATTCTTCGCCGGCATCGACCTCATCCTGGCCGGCATCGAAACCGTCTTACGCGGGATCTGCCCACCGATTGCCTGACGCCAATGTCGTCCAGTTCTTCAATTCTCCCCGACAGCATCACACGCCGCTTGCAGCGCCGAGCCCTTTGCCATCAACACCCAGAACCGGGCCTGCTTGTCGATCAGCTCCTTCTTCGGCCACATCCACCACACCTCACATGAGTAGCGGTGTAGCGACGACCGACTGAGCTCGCCATCGTCTACCGGGAACGATCGAGTGGCGGCGCTGCTTTCGTCAAATCGGAGGTGTTGGCGATCCCAGGCAAGAATTGGCGTCGCCGAGTCGACCCGGCAACGTTTGGACGACGACCGCCGCTAGAAGGCCTCGATCGCACGGTCGAGCCACTCGGTCAGGAGCTGCCGCTCGGCCCCGCTGAGCATGTCGAGCTGGGAGGTGCTGGCGCGCAGCGCCACTGCCGCGGCCACATGCGCACGGCCAGTAAGAGCGGGCGCGTCGAGGAGGATCTGGCGGAGCACGGCGTCGAGCAGGTCGTGGGCTAGTCCAAAATCGCGCTGCTCGAGCGGGGTCGACAACAGCGTGAGCACCGCGCCGGTACCGGCCGCGTGGATGAGGTCGACGGCGCGGGCCTCGCTGACGAGGGAGGCGCCCGGCCAGCGCGACCCGGTGCACGCGCAGCCCCAGGACGCGCTGACCCGAATGCGCCGCGGGCGAGTGCGTCCGCCGGCCCGGGTCGTTCAGGAGTGCGAACAGCGTCGGGTTGGCGAGGCCGAAGTCAAGGTAGGTCTGCCACCCGGTCCGCAGGTCGTCGACCGGGTCGACGTCGTTCCCGGACGCAGCCTGCGCGACCGCCGCCTTGGCGGTCACGTAGGTCGCCATCACGTGCTCGGCCACTGCATCGAGCAGGCCGTCCTTGTCGCCGAACAGCCGGTAGATCGTCGACCTCTTTACCGAAGTGTGGCACCACGGGAGGGGCATAGGGTGGGGGTAGTGCACCGCACCCTACGAGGGATGCGGGTCGGTCCAGCAACGGGACCGGCTCATCAGTGTGCAGATGCCCCTACCTCAGGGGGTTGTCGCGGAGGCCGAGTACCCCTCGTGGTGGTCATCGTTTCCCCGAACATTCCCCGTTGCAAGAGCGATGCGCATGAGCACCCCCGATGAGTCCCCACAGCACCAACGTGTTGGTTTGGATGGCCTGTCCCCGCAGCCCGCACACGACCCGCTGCTGCAGGTCTTGGAGTTGAGCCGCATCGTCGTGGGCGACATGGCCTTGGACGAGGTGCTCACCCGGGTGGCCCAGGTCACCAAAGACACCGTTCCCGGGGCCGATGAGGTGTCGGTGACCCTGGTGCACCGTGATCACCCCAGCACCGCGGCCTACACCGGGGATTTGGCCTTGGGGTCACCACCACCGCCCTATCCGAGCAGATGAGTAAAGCCATGAACTCGCGGGCGGTCATCGAGCAGGCCAAGGGCATCCTGATGGGCGAGCGCCACTGCAGTGCCGATGACGCCTTCGCGATCCTGACCAAAATCTCCCAGGACGCCAACCGCAAACTCCGCGACGTCGCCACCGCCCTCGTCGACCAAACACGCGCCGACCCGCCGAGGCGGGGGTGACGATCACGGTCGCCCCGTTCGACAGCCCGTTCGGTCGGACGTTCACCTTCACCGACCCGGACGGCTACGCCATCACCATCCACGACCAGGCGTGACCGGGGGGAGGCGGTGATGCGACAGCACGAGCTCGAGGTCGACGTGTTGGGCCCGTGGTCGCTGGCGACCAGCCGGGCCTTCTGGGAGGGCTTCGGCCCCGCCGCACTCAGCGGCCAGAACGACGACGAAGCCCTGGGCACGGTGTTCCGGGTCGAGGCTGACTGGTCCCGCGCCGAGGCGAGGGTGACCCAGCACGGCAGCACCGCCCAGATCCAGGTCACCGGACCCGGTGATCTGGGAGCCGCGGCCCAGCAGGTGGCCCGGTTCCTCTCACTCGACGTCGACGCCGCGCTCGACGGGCGCCTCGACGGCACCGCGCTGCGGGCCCGCGACCCGGAGGACGCCGTTCGATCAGTCCAGCAGATCAAGGGGCTGGGCCCGTTCGCCGCTGAGCTGGTGGTCCTGCGTGGCGCCAACGCACCGGACGTCCTACCAGGCCACGAACGTTGCCTAGACGCCGAGATCGTCGAGCGCTACGGCCCAGACCGCACGCTCCCGGAGGTTGCAGAAGCCTGGCGCCCGTACCGCACATGGGCAGCAGTCCACCTGCGAGCACTACGCGAGCAACGGACCCACGAGATCAGCTGATCCGACCGCTGACCTCCACCGGCGTTCCACGCGCCGGTGGAGTTCAGAGCGCGGCGATGACACCAGGCACCGAGACACCCAGTTCGTGCCCAGTTGGGGGATCGGCTCCCGGGATGACTGATGTCGCGATATCACGCTGTCATGACGCCAGACGACCGTCCGCCTCCCCGAGGAGCTCGCCGATCAGGCTGAGGCCGTGGCCGGGGTTCGCGGCACCAGCGTGCTGCTCGACCGGCTGGCCCGGTGACCCGGTACATCAGCCTGGGTGAGTATTTCTGGTTGGCCGAGCAAGTCACCGGCATCGAGGCCGAGACTCTGTCCCACGGGGCGCGTATCGAGTTGGCGGACTCGGCCCTGCACGCCTCGCAGGTCAGGTTCGGCGGCCACGAGTTCTACCCAGACTTGCTCGACAAGGCGGCGGTTCTGGTCTGCCGCCTCACCTGGAACCATCGGCTGCCGGACGGCAACAAACGAGCAGCATGGGCGGCGCTAGCCATGTTCCTCGACCTGAACGACGTGCACTGGACCCCCGACCAGCCGCAGGTCGATGAAACCGAGGCGGCCATGCTGGCCATCGCCGCAGCCCAAGTTGCCGCGCTGGCCGAGTGACCGCCACTGTCAGCGGGACGACGTTGTCGGGGGTGATCCTGCCGCCGTTGTAACTCACACCCCGTGGCGGAGAACTTTCTCGCTGATGGTGGCAAGGCACTCGACTTCCTCCGGGGTGAGCAGGTCGATGAACTGCTCACGCACCGAGCGAACGTGCAGTGGTGCCGCGGCCTGGAGCGTGGACCGGCCGGTGTCGGTCAGGCCGATGATGGCCCCACGTCCATCGTCGCGGCAGGATTCACGCTGGACCAGTCCGCGCGCTTCCATCCGTTTCACGTGGTGGGTGAGCCGGCTGGTGGACCACAGCAGCCGCTCGGCGAGGTCCCCGGCACGCCAGCGAGCGTTCTCCCCTTCGGTCACCGTCGAGAGAACGTCGTAGTCGGAGTCGGAGAGCTGAGAGTCGCGGGCGAGGTCGCGCGTCAGGCGGAGATCAAGCAACGTGCGCATCCGCCGATAGCCCCGCCAGGCCCTCTCCTCAGCGGCCGACAGCCACGTAACCTCATCCGCTATTGTTGTTGACACGTCAGCAACAATACCAGTATTGTAACTGACATGTCAGCTATGTTAGAGGATCACCCGGCTTCGTTGAGCCGGGTCGCCGACGGCGGCCGCTGCCGCTGCCCACAGCCGGTCTCACCATGACCGCCCCGCGCCCTGACCATGACCCGCTGCAGGCACTCCTGGCACGGTGCCACCGCGGCGTCCTCGCCACGATCGGCCGCACCGGAGTACCGCACCTGTCCACCATCGACTACACCTTCTCCCCCGAGGCCACCCTGCTGCGCATGTCGACCACGGCGGGGTGCGCCAAGCTCCGCAACATCGACCGCGATCCTCGGGTGAGCTTTCACGCGGGCACCCCCAACGGCGGGGCGTACGTCGTTGCCGAGGGCATCGCCTCGATGTCTCCGATCGCCACCGGGATCGGCGATCCGACCGTCGATGAACTCATCGACGTGTACCGACTCATCCAAGGCGAACACCCGGACTGGCAGGACTACCGAACCGCGATGGTCACCGATCACCGACTGCTCCTCCGCATCACCCCCATTCGGCTCTACGGCTGGATCCCGATGTGACACACGTTCCGCCATGACCACGACCCGACGTCATCTGGCCGCCCTTCTGCGCGGTCGTCGGGTGCGCCTGTTTCGTCCACCCGACCCACGCGTCGCTGCCAGGTTGCTCGAGGGTGACCGAGACCTGCAGCGGCAACTCGTTGACCTCCGTGCCGCCCAGGACTACCGATACGACCTGCGCCCACCGTTGACGAACCCTTAGCGGAGGATCCCGCGCAGTTGCTACTCATGCCCCGAAAACGACTGGCGTTCCAGAAGCCGATCGAACAGATCGGACCGCTTCTGTTGCGTTGACCGCTTGGATCCGCCGATCGTCCTGCGGGACTGGCGGGCGACCACGTTCGCAAATCTGGGGACAAAGGCCGCCGCTATGCGCGGCTGAAATTAGGTCATGGTCGGTCGAGGCGGCTTAGGATCTCTGCGAACCCAGCGTCGATCTTTGCGGTCACTGCGGCGAACCCAGCGTCGACCTTGGCGTCGAGGTCTGCGACGGTGCCTCGGACCTCGTCGAGCAGCTCGTAGACGGAATCGATATCGGCGCGCTGCTGCCGCACCTCGCGTTGCTCTCCGGTGAGGACATCGCAAGAGCCGATCGCGAGCCAAGACACCCCGAAACGGGCCGCGCTGTGATGCCCGGCACGTCTGGTGAAGGCGGTTTGCCATGCTGTTGACCGTGAAGCCACCTGGCTCGAACCCGTCACCGACGAGCAATACCGGACAGCGCAGCACTAGCTAGTAGGCGTCGCCGGTGCGCCAGGGCATCTCCTGCAGGGTCATCGTGTTGCCGTCCGGGTCGGCGAACCGGGCGTACTTCACGCCACCGCCGACGTCCTCGACCGGCGCGACCTCGACGCCACGGTCGAGGAGCTCGCGCCGGGCTGTCTCGATGTCGTCCACGACCAGGTGAAGCGCCTTGATGTTGCCGGGGGCCATGTCGGAGATCTCGGGGAGGCCGGTGCTCAGGACGATGGAGCAGGCCGAGCCGGGCGGGGTCAGCTGGACCACCCGCACGCCGTCCGCGGGCTGCACGTCGACGTCGACGGAAAAGCCGACCATGTCGGTGTAGAAGGCCTTCGCCCGGTCCACGTCGGTCACGGGCACGGGGACGAGTTCGAGCTTCATGTTCATGGCATCTCCTGGTGGGTTGTGGGGGGCTCGAATTTCGCAGGACCGTTCACGCGTCGTGCCCTTTTGCCTCGGGCCAATTCCGTGGCCAACGAGTCAAGCCGCTGGGTCCAGAAGTGGCGGTACGGGTCCAGCCAGGTATTGATCTCTCGCAGTGGCTCGGCATCGACGGCGTACAGGCGCCGCGTGCCCACGGCGCGAACCGTCGCAAAGCCGCTCTCGCGAAGCACCCGCAGTTGCTGAGACACCGCCGGCTGCGAAATGCCGAACTCGGTCTGCACGACGGCACCGAGGTCACCGGCCGAGCGCTCCCCGTCGGCAAGCAACTCCAGGATGCGCCGCCGAACTGGGTCACCGAGGACGTCGAACGCGTGCATGCGAGTACTGTATCTGGTGTCACTTATATACGCAATGGGTTACGGGTGCATTGGTTGAGCGGTGGAAGACTGGAGCCGGCGTCCCGTGCGGTGGCAGACCTGATCGTCGCGTACCGACGCCGGCCAGGTGCACGCGGCCACGGCTGCCGCCCAGGCCGCGGGCACGATCTCGGAGAAGCACGCCCGGGTCGTGACGGGCACGATTGGCCGCCTGCCGCACAGTTTGGACGAGGACACCGTCGGCTCCGCTGAGCAGACGCGCCCGTTTGGCGTCGGCCGCGCAGCGCTTGGCCTTGTACGCCCGAGACCGCGGATGTACCCGGCCCGGGTGCGGGACGCGGGTGCGGTGATGGTCACGTGTTTCCTTCTGGTGCTTGTCTGCGGGCTTTGTTGCCGTTGTGACCACTGTCGAGGGTGCGCTAGTGCGGACTGTGTGACTGTGCTGTGCGCATGCTGTGAGGGCGGTCGAGCCGTGCAGCAGCTGGATCGCAGTGCATGTTTTACGGCGTGAGCGTTTCTGGCGATGTTGAGCTCGGGCCAGGAGTCGGAGTCGTCGCGGAGCGCACGTATGGTCGTTCGCTGGGGGCCGTGGCCGTACTGGTCGGGGTGTTAGAAGGCGAAGCGCTCCTCGTGGAGCTGGTATTTAGGCAGCCCGGCTTCGTGCAGGGCGTGTCGGGCCGCGGTCGCGAGGCCGGGTGGGCCGCAGAGGTAGACGTCACGGCTGAGCAGGTCGGGAACGAGGCGGTGCAACAGTTGGGGTGTCAGCTCGCCGACGTCCTTGCCGGTGAGGTATTGCACGCGTGCGCCGCGGGTGGCGGCGAGGCGGTCGAGTTCTGCGCGGAACAGGACGTCTGTGGCCGTGCGAGCCCGGTACAGCAGCAGCAGGTCTTGCCCGGGTGCGAGCGGGAGTGTTTCGAACAGTGCGCGCATCGGGGTGATCCCGACGCCACCGGCGATGAGCAACACGTCCCCGTGGGTGCGGCGGTCGGCGGTCATCGCGCCGTAGGGACCTTCGGCGAGCACCCAGGTGCCCGGTTCCAGGTGCTGCAGCTTTGCGCTGCCGTCGCCGAGCGTTTTGACGGTCAGGCGCAGGTGCGTGTCGCTTGGCGCGGAGGACAGCGAGAACGGGTGCGCGGTGAGCCACAGCTCCGGTGCCAGGAACCGCCAGCGGAAGAACTGCCCGGACTCGGCCTGCAGCTCGTGCAGGTCGCGGCCCTCGATGATGATCGACACGACACCAGGGGCCTCGTGCTGTACGGCGGCGACGCGCATGCGGTGCCTGCTGGTGTTGCGCAGCGGGGTGATCACCCGGTGGATGAGGACCAGCGCGAACACCTGCGTGTAGAGCGGAGCCCACAGCACCTGCAGGACCCGGTGCCCAGCGAGATCGGGACCGGCCAGCTGGTGCGCGGCGGCCGCCACCACCGACACGCCAGCCCCGAGCGACACGAGCCACGGGCACGGCCACGGGCTCAACCTGAGTGGCACCGTCACCGCCGTGGGTACCGGATCGGTCACCATCAAGACCGCCACAGCCACCACGGAGTACGCCGTGTCCGCCACCAGCGACATCGACAAAAACGGCGAAGCCACGCTGGGCGACCTCGTCGTCGGTGACGCCGTCACCTTCCGCACCACCACCGCCAACAACACCGTGACAGTGGACAAGCTGCACACCGGCAACGAAGCCCTCAACAAGCCATCCGGACCACCCCCAGCCCGCGGTGAAAGCGGCGCAGGAGCGGGGGCACCCTCGAGCACAGGCTAACAACCAGGCCGACCTTGGTCATTGTTCAATACGTGGGCAACGGCCCGGGACCGTCACCATTGCGGCCCCGGGCCGTTGCCTCGGCGCGAACTGGTCGGTCCGTGCCTTCCTGTATCGGCAAACCAAAAACCTTCATTCCGCGTACTTCCGATTACCCGAAACCAGCCGCTACCGGCTCTGGGAAGTGACTGGCGCGGCCCTCTGCTGTCCGTCGTTTCGACTCACGGCCTGGCCTGAGTCAGACTGTGGGTAATCCATCAACAGGTGTGTTGACAAGCAGACAGGAGCACGGATGAAGACCAAGGGCGCAATCCTCTGGGGTGTCGGCGAGGCGTGGTCGGTCGAGGAGATCGAGGTCGGCGACCCGCGCGCCGGTGAGGTCACAGTCGAGCTGGCCGCTTCCGGGCTGTGCCACTCTGACGAGCACCTCGTCACCGGTGGCACCCCCGTCGCGTCGTGGCCGGTCATCGGCGGGCACGAGGGCGCGGGCATCGTGACCAAGGTCGGCCCCGGGGTCACCGGGCTGAAGGAGGGCGACCACGTCGTCACCGCCTTCATCCCCGCCTGCGGGCAGTGCCCGCCGTGCTCCAACGGCCACCAGAACCTGTGCGACCTCGGCGCCGGGCTGCTCGCCGGCCGCGCCATCAGCGACAACACCTTCCGGGTGCAGGCCCGCGGACAGGACGCCCTCCCGATGTGTCTGCTGGGCACGTTCTCCCCCTACATCACAGTGCACCAGGCGTCGGTGGTGAAGATCGAGCCGGACATCCCGCTCGAGGTGGCCGCGCTCGTCGGCTGCGGCGTCACCACCGGCTGGGGCTCGGCCACCAAGGTCGCCGACGTCCGCCCCGGCGAGAACGTCGTCGTCATGGGTGCGGGTGGTGTGGGCATGAACGCGGTTCAGGGTGCGGCCGCGGCAGGCGCCAAGCGGGTCATGGTCATCGACCCGGTGGAGTCCAAGCGCGAGCGCGCCATGGAGTTCGGCGCCACCCACACCTACGCCAGCGCCGAAGAGGCCATGGGCGGGGTCAACGAGCTGACCTGGGGACGGATGGCCGAAAAGGTCATCATCACCGTCGGCGACATCGAGGGCGAGAACGTGCAGGAGGCGCTCTCGCTCACCGGCAAGGGCGGGCGCACCGTCGTCACCGGCATGGGCCACGCATCGAAGATCGACGTCAAGCTCAGCCTCTTCGAGCTGACCCTGCTGCAAAAAGACCTGCAGGGCGCCATTTTCGGCGGCTGCAACCCCCGCGCCGAGATTCCCGCGCTCCTCTCCCTGTATCAGGAGGGCCAGCTCAAGCTCGACGGCCTGGTGACGACGAAGTACAAGCTCGAGGATATCAACCAGGGCTACCAGGACATGCGGGACGGCAAGAACATTCGCGGCATGATCGTCTACACCGCCGCCGACCGGAACTGACGTCCAACAAGCGGGCTCAGCTGGTGATCGGCGCCGTGTTTTCGCAGATGTCGGCGTATTTCCGCCCGGACAAGATGCGCTCCCCCAAAGAATCAACCATCAGGTGGGTGCTCAAGGGCAGCTCCGAGCTCGTCTACGAGACGGTCGTGTCCACCGCTGGATGCATGGTCAGCGAGGGGCAACACGCCGACTCTCCTAGGGTGACGCTGACCATGGAGCCCTCGGAGTTCATCAAAATCGCTTCCGGGAATGCCTCGCCCACAAGGATGTACATGACCCGCAAGCTCAAATTGTCCGGTGACCTCGGCTTCGCAGCCGCGTTCGGCAGCATGTTCGAAATCCCGAAGGCGTGAGGATCACGATCGTCGAGAAGGTCTCCACCGCGGTCAAGACTGCCGTGGACGCCGGCTAAAGCGTCGGTGGGCTGTTCCGCGCCGGCCTGGTCCCGGCGACACGTCCGGACGAGGTGGTGCGCTCGATGCTCGACGTCCGGCGGTTAGGTGCGATTGCCGGGGCTTTTCAGGTCGCTGCGCGGCGACACCCGAGCAAGCCCGGGATCGTGGACGCGCTGGGAACGTTGACCTTCGCCGAGATCGACCGCCGCGCCACCCGTCTGGCCACGGCGTTTGCGCGCCGCGGCATCACCGCCGAGTCGATGATCGCGGTGCTGTGCCGTGACCACCGCGGTGAGCTTGAGGCGATGATCGCGGCGGGCAAGCTCGGTGCCAGCGTTGTGCTGATGAACACGGGGTTCGCAGGCACCCAGTTGGGCGACGTCAGTGCGCGCGAAGGGGTCTCCGCGGTGGTGTTCGACCAAGAGTTCACCGCCCTTACTGCGGCCCTGCCTGCCGAGGTGGACCGGTATCTGGCCTGGGTGGACGACCGTGCGGCGATCGACGGCGGCGCGTGCTGCGGGGTATTCAGGACAACCGGTGCACGGCGGTGGTCATGGTGCCCACGATGCTGCAGCGGGTGCTCGACCCCGGCCCAGAGGTTCTTGCCCGCTACGACACCTCCACCTTGCGCATCGTGTTCGTCGCGGGGTCGGCGCTGTCGCCGGAGCTGGGGAATCGGGCGACCGCTGCCTTCGGTGAGGTGCTGTACAACCTGTACGGCTCCACCGAGGTGGCGGTGGCCACCGTCGCCACGCCCGCCGACTGGAAGGCCGCGCCCGGCACCGTCGGACTTATCCCGGTGGGCTGCCACGTCACGCTCTACGACGAGCACGATCGGCGGATCGCCCGCCCCCACCAGCGCGGCCGGGTGTTCGTGGGCAGCGGCTTGGCATTCGAGGGTTACACCGGCGGTGCCCACAAGGAGATTCTCGACGGCCTGCTCAGCAGCGGTGACGCCGGCTACTTCGACGAGGCCGGACGGTTGTTCATCGACGGGCGCTCCGACGACATGGTGATCAGCGGGGGCGAGAACGTGTTCCCCGCCGAGATCGAGAACCTGCTCGTCACCCGCGGCGACGTGCGTGACGCTGCCGTTTTCGGCGTGGCGGACGCGGACTTCGGTCAGCGGCTGAAGGCCTTCGTGGTGCCGGAACCGGGGACGACACCGGACGCGCTGCGCGCCTACGTCAAGGACAACCTGGCCCGGTACAAGGTGCCGAAAGAAGTTGTGTTCCTTGATGAGCTACCACGCAACGCTACCGGCAAGGTGCTTCGCGCGAGGTTGCTGGAACACGGTGACGCCACGGAGGGCGCCGCGGGGTCTACAAAATCTCGCGGCTGACCTCCGTCGACGTCAACTACTTGGCCAGGCCGGAGTCGCCGATGTGCTGGGCGGTGGTGGTGTCGCCGGCCTTGACGGCGGTCAGTTGGACCCGGTCGTTCTTCGCTATCTGGCTGACCGGTACCTCTTTCTTGTCCTTGCGTACCTTGGTGCTGGTCGCGTCAATCTTGTAGGTGGCGCTGAACCCGTCGGTGGACGTCACCGTGATGGACTTGTCGTTGACGTCGGTCACGGTCCCGCGCTGCACGTCCAGGACCTTGTCCCCGGTCTTGGTGTGCGTCGTGAACTCGCCGTGCTCCACCTTGCCCAGCAGGCCCTTGCCCTTGTGCCCGTCGTGCTTGGTGCCGGGTGCGTGGGCCTTGGGCGCAGGGGTGTTTGGCGTTGCGCCGTCCGGGGCGGAATTGCTCGGCGGTGCGGGCGGAGTGGGACTGCTCTGGGCGGCGGCGATCCCCGCGCCGGTGCCGGCCAGTACGAGGGCCACGCCCCCGGCTGCGACCATGGTCTTGGTTCGGTTCATCATCGGAAACGGCCTCCTCGGCTGTCGACATCGCCGGGCGAGAAACGTGGTGGTCTCGCCCGAGGACCACGGTGCCCCTTAAACCTGTACGCATCCTGAGAAAGCGGGGGTTCGTCGCGAATCCTTAGATTTCTTTTAGAACGTCCGGCAGTTGATGGTTACAGCGGTAGTGGGTGCGGGCTTCGTTGATGAGGCGGCGGATTGCGGTGAGGGTGGCGGCGAGGTGCAGGTAGAACTCGACGGTGCTGCGGTGTTTCTCGGTGCAGCGGCGGTTCTTGGGGTAGCCGTTCATCCAGGAGTGGGTGTGTTGCACGACCCAGCGTTTGCCGGCTTGGATGGGGCGGGGATGGGTTTGCGGGCGATCTCGTGGACGTAGCCGAGTTCGTCGAGCAGGTGCCGGGTCGGGGTGGAGTCGTAGCCGCGGTCGGGGTGCACCCATGGTTGGTCCGGTAGCGGTCCGATCGTGTTCGGGATCTGGCGCATGGGGGTTCGTACGGCGGTGAGTAGTGCCGGTTAGCGCCGACGCTGACCGGGGCGAGGGGGATGCCGCGCCCGTCGGTGACCACCGAGCGTTTGGTAATCGACCCATCCGATGAGAGGTCGTCGAGGTCGAGGCCGATCATCTGGTCGTAGGCGGCGAGCGCGGCTTTGAGCAGTTCTACACCTACGTCGCGCTCGGCCCAGTCGAGCAGTCGGCGGCGGATCGTGCGATCCGATCACCCCGGGGTGGCGATGCGCTCGTAACCGCTGCCATGGACCACGGCGGCGACCACGTGGTCGAACACGACCCGGTTGGGGATCCGGCGGCGGTGACACCCCCACGGATGCGTCGCCGTGAATTCGGGGCGATCGTCCTCATCGAACAGCGTGGAGAACTGGACCCACAGCGGTTCGGTCAGGGCTGTTGGCAGCAGGGGCACGGACCCTCCCGGTGATCAGTAGGACTTCAGCAATCCCATGATCAAGCCGGGGTCCGTGCCCTAACCCGCAACGACAAACCAGCAACATCCACACCACCAGTCACATCAATTGCGAAACGTTCTTAGTTCGGATGATGGGTCGGTGGAGTCATGGATGGCCAGGCGCGGCGAGCACCAGCCGGCTCAGTGCGGGAACGCACGCCCGAGCACCGCCCGAACGGCCACCGCTGGGGGCCGAACCGAGTACTGGTCGGCTGGATGCCGTGCTCGTGCCAGCAGGCGGGCCGCAGGCACCGCACCTACCATTGCCGTACCTGTGACGCCGCGATCTACCGCCCCGTGCACCGAACTAAATTGCATCCAACTGCCCGGCTTGCAACGGAAGGGCGGTTGGATGCGGCCTCTTCAACTCGTCTGAGCCCACGGTGGTGCACGCACTCTGCGAGGCTGTCAGGAGTGTCGCTGTCCGCGACAGGTCAGTAGGGAGGCAGCTATGCCCGCCCGCATTACCCCGCGGGGTTGGCCGGCGTGGTTCACGGCGAATGTGCGGGTGCTGTGCGGGGTGAGTTTCCTGCAGGACGCGGCCAGCGAGTTGCTGTACCCGATCCTGCCGATCTTCTTGACCGTGACCCTCGGGGCACCGGTTGCGGTTGTCGGCGTGGTGGAGGGCGCGGCGGAAGGGGTGGCCGCACTGACCAAGCTCGCCGCGGGGCGCCTGGCCGACCACAGCGGTAAGCGCCCGCTCATCGCCGTCGGCTACGGGTTGGCGGCCCTGGGGAAAGTAATTCTCGCGGTCGCCGGGACGTGGCCCGTCGTGTTGGCCGCCCGCTGCGTGGATCGCCTGGGCAAGGGGGTGCGGGGGGCGCCTCGCGACGCGCTGCTCATGGTCGGCGCCGACCCGGGCGCGCGCGGCCGGATCTTCGGGGTGCACCGGGCGGCCGACACCGCGGGCGCCGTCGTCGGGCCGGCTGTGGGTCTGGGCTTGTACGAGCTGTTCGATCATCAGATCCGGCCGCTGCTACTCATCGCCGTCATCCCGGCCGTGCTGTCGGTGCTGCTGGTCCGGGCCGTGCGCGAAGACCACCAACCCACCACCGCGGGCGCCCGGCGGGAACCGATCGCGTCACCTGCGGTGTTGCCGCCGCGGCTGCGGGCGCTGATCGCGGCGCTCACTGTGTTCTCGCTGGTGAACTTCCCCGACGCCCTGCTGCTGTTGCGCGCGCACGAGCTGGGTCTGTCCACCGCGGGGGTGATCGCCGCCTACATCGTCTACAACCTCGTCTACGGCGGGTTGGCGTACCCGGCCGGTGCCCTGTCCGACCGCTTCCCCCGGCACCTGATCTTCGCCGCCGGGCTGGTGTTTTTCGCCATCGGGTACCTCGGTCTCGGCATCGTCAGCTCGCCCGGCTGGGTGTTCCTGCTGCTGCCGCTCTACGGCGGGTTCGCCGCTGCCACCGACGGTGTCGGCAAAGCCTGGGTCGCCAGCCTCGCCCCACCCGGTCGCCAAGGCGGCGCCCAAGGCCTCTACCAAGGCCTCACCGGCGGGGCGATCCTGCTCGTCGGCCTCTGGGCGGGACTGGCCTGGAACACCACCGGGCAACTGCCCCTGCTGCTCTCCGGCGGTATGGCCCTGGTCCTCGCCCTCATCTTGGCCGCAAGCGGGCACCGGTTCACCCCACCCCGCGGTGATGAGTCGGTCCCAGGTGGCCAGGGCGCAGCGTAGATGCACGGGCCAATCGTCCGGGTCGCAAAGCCGACCGGCGAGGACGGTGACTGGGCTGACCCCCGAAGCGACGACCGCTGACCGCCGTGGAGGCGCGCCGTGCACAGCAGCAGTCGAGGCGGACAACCTGATCACGAATACTGCCGAGTTGGAACACATGCCCTGCGCCAGTACGCCAGGTCGATCCCAGTCGACAACCGACTGGTCCCGGCTGCGATCTGGATGAGGAGTCATCCGGTTCAGAGGTGGTGTCACAGTTTCTTACTGCCTCGGCGAGCTCCGGCGGTTTGGTCCCTTCAGGGTGGCGGTGCGGCGGGCAGCGCGCTCAGTGGTGGGGCATTGACGTCGATGAGACCGACACCGCGGAGGGCTTCGAGCTACCCGGTGCGGACCTGTCCGGGGAGGAACTCTCGGTGCGGGTCGTGCCAAAACAAGCCGACGAGTTCACCTGCTCGACCTGTTTCCTCGTCCACCACCGCCACCGCGCCGCCGGCGAACGCGCACTGTCAACGCAGGCCTGCCGATCTGCCGCGACTGCGCGGCATAACCGCACTTCGCCCTCACTGGCCGCGAGCGCGGCGGGCGTTCACCACTTTTCGGAGCTGGAGTGGGCTTCTACCGGGTTGTCGGCCATGATGGGCCGCATATCGGTGTTGCTTGGTGAGCACGGCAGGGGATGAAGCGATGGGCACTGAGGATGAGGAACCGCGACTCAATCTGATCTCCGCGATCGGTTCTCAGGATTCCTACCTCGCGGTGGTGAGCACCCTGCGCTCTGACGGGTCCCGCATTCCTCGCTGGTCAACGCCGCGGTGGTGGCGCACCCGGTGACCGGGGCGCAGGTGGGCGCATTCGTCACCTACGGGCCGGTGAAGCTCGCTCACTTGCGGCGCCGACCCGCGCTGACCCTCACTTGGCGCTCGGGGTGGTCCTGGGTCAGCCTCGATGGCACCGCCCAACTCGCCGGCCCCCACGATCGGTTGCCCGGTTTCGACCCCGACCACCTCCCGGGTCTGCTCCGGGCCATCTTCACCGCCGCGGGCGGGCAGCACCCCGACTGGGACACCTACGACCGCATCATGGCCGAACAGGGCCGTGTCGCCGTCCTGATCAACCCGACCCGGGTCTACACCAACGCCTCCTAAGGACGTCCGGCCTGTGCCACGGCGCAGTCCGCCGCCCGTGCGGCGGTGGTCTGGACGAGGTTGTCGAGCGGGTCGGGATTTCCGATCTCGACGTCGCCGAGGGTGCGGGTCACGGTGTCGTCGCCGACCGATGAACAGAGCGAGGCAGTACTTCGCGACGATTTGTTCAGCGCCCGATTGCCGCCAGGGTGTCTTGGGCCATGACGGCTTCGCCGGTGGCGTTCGGGTGCACCGGAAAGGCGTTGATGGGGGCGACCAGAGGCTCCAACCACCGCGTGCCGACCGGCGCGCAGGCGTCGTGACCAGCGGAGGGGGTGTAGGTGTCGACGTACCGGGCGCCGGTCGCGGCGGCGGCGCGGCGCACCGCGTCGTTGAGGACCAGCTGCTGGTTGACGAGCCAGGGAACGTCACCCATCGAGATGGGCATGACCGGGTAGCACTTCGGGTCGCCGACGGGGGGGAGGATCTGCGGGTAGCCCAGAATGACGATCGTCGCGCGCGGCGCCTTGGCGCGCACAGCAGACAACGTCCGGACCAAGTTCGGATAGGTCTGGGTCTTGATCAGGTCGGTGAACGTGGAGCCGTACTTCTGCTGGCAGGGGTTGCCGTAGATGTTGCCGAGGTCTATTTTCACGCATCCGAAGAAGGAGTTCGAGAAGACTCCTTCGTCGTTGCCGCCGATGGTCATGGTCACGAGTCGGGTGGACTTGTCTACCGCGTCGAGCTGCGGCGGCGCCCCGGGTGTCTGCGGGGAGAAGAAGTCTGAGGTCCTAGCGCCGCTGCACGTCACATCGGTGAATGTTTGTGGGTGGGTACCCGCCACGATGTCCTCGGCGTAGTTCAGTTGCGAGCGGCTGCACTTCGGTGGGGCTGTGGGGACCTGTGGGTAAACCCCGGCGGCGGAGGAGTAGCTGTCGCCGAGCGCGACGTAGGGCGATGTTTTGATCGACGCCGCCGCGGCGGTAGGCGGGGTGGTCTTAGCGGCGGCTGGGACCGTGACGCTGACCACTCCCACACCGACGAAGGCGGCGCAGGCAACAAGCGAGGCGATACGGCGCACGGCGACTCCAAACAAAGGGGCTGGGCCGCTGCGCCCGACCAGGACAATGTGACGGACGTTACAGGCACGCAGGCAACGTGTCACGTTGTGGCGGCTCTTCACAATCCGTGCACCAGTTCCGTCCCGTCCGGGCGCGTTGAGGGAGCCGGGTACGCAGCGCAATGCCAAGGTTGTTGGGGCGCTTTTCGGCTGCCCGTTTACTTTCTACGGTGACCCGGGTGAGGCGACCGTCAACAACGTGGGCCAGTGCGCGAACACGCTGCGCTACCTGCATACAACTTTCGGGTGACTCTCGACGCTGTTCAGCGCAGCGTCGTGGGTTTCGCGCTGTCAGAATGGCAGCACCTTGGCGCAGGTCACCCGCCCCGAAGTGGGCGCCTAGTGGTCGGTGATGCGTTCAGTGATCGGGTCGCCGGAGTAGGAGGATGCCCCGGGTGGCGCGGTGACCCCACCCGCGGGGGACACCCACACAGTCAGAGCAGCGGTGTCGAAGGGTTGCACCGTGTGGCTGCGGTAGCGGTGTACAACCGGCAGTGCAGCCCGAGGACTCTCAGGAGGGTCGCGTGGCAGGAGCAGACTCTCCAGTGACGGCATCCAAATGTCGTATTTCACGGTCGGACTCGTCGCTTCAGCGCGATCAAGCATCGTGTCCACGAGCCGCTGTAGCGGGGTTCGTTCTTGCACATCACCACTGTGCCCGCCGCGAACGATCATTGCCACCGCGGGGAGAAGGGGCACCGTCGGGCGTCCCCGGAAACCCCCCATGCAGGGGCGCCCGCACAGTTGGCTCACCGATCCGATCCTGGGCAACCAGTGAGGGCTCGTGGCGCATCTTCGCTGCAGTCAGGAAGTTGAAACCCGGCACCCGTGGCGATGAGGCGTGCTGGACAAACCCGCTGTCGGGGACGGTAACTGAGAACGGCAGTTGCAAGGCTGCAGCCTTCACGCCGCGCCCATGAACGGCCACGGTCACTCCGCCGGGAAGACTTGTCAGGGGGCGGCCCTGCACACGCAGCTGCTCGAAGGCCAGGCCGATGGCCGGGGACGGCGTCATCACGAAGCGTCACAGTGACAAAAGGGCCGCAGCAGTGGGTCTGGTTGGACGCAGTCCGATCGCCTCGCACCTGCCCGAGACATTCTCCGACCGGACGGCGCGCACCCCGCGTCCCACAACGCCCGCCCCGAACCTTCGCGTCCTGCAAGGCGGCGGCCGGCCCACCCCTACCGGGCCGTGCCATCGCCGAACTCGGCCGGATCGCCAAGATCCTCTACCTGCTTGCTACCTCGACGACGAGCCCTACCGGCGGCGCATCCTCACCCAGCTCCGCCTCGACGGCTACCCCGTCGAGGACGCCGACGTCGAGCGGCTCTCACCCCTGACCCACGACCACATCAACCTGCTCGGCCGCTACCACTTCACCAACCCCGACAATCGCGGCGACGG
>JAABVA010002420.1_pt1 | contig 18580 bp, 18 predicted proteins | sample 5560331 | NCBI WGS metagenome assembly JAABVA01 (sample SAMN12812661, study PRJNA571458) | rock metagenome | isolation source: Antarctica rocks | place: Antarctica: Victoria Land, Mt New Zealand sud | collected 2016-01-07 | reverse complement strand
GCGTCCGAGTCCGCGCCGCCGAAGGTCTCCGAGGCGAGCACGGACACCCCACCGATCCCGTCCAGTCCGGTGCGGGCGCCGAAGAGCACGATCTTGTTGCCGGCCCCCGAGGCGAACGCGAGGTGCAGATCCGTTGTGCGCAGGACCCCGAGACACAAGGCGTTGACCAGGGGATTGCCGGCGTAGGTGGGGTCGAACACCACCTCGCCACCGACGTTGGGCAGCCCGAGGCAGTTGCCGTAGGAGCCGACACCGGACACCACGCCGGGCAGGACGCGGGCCGTGTCCGCGGCGTCGAGGGGACCGACGCGCAGGGAGTCCATCACCGCGACGGGCCGGGCACCCATGGCCATGATGTCGCGGACGATGCCACCCACGCCGGTGGCGGCGCCCTGGTGCGGTTCCACGTACGACGGGTGATTGTGCGACTCGATCTTGAAGGTGACCGCCCAGCCGTCCCCGACATCGACGACGCCCGCGTTCTCCCCGATCCCGGCGAGGAGGTGGGCACGCATCTCCTCGGTCGTGGTCTCGCCGAAACGGCGCAGGTGCACCTTGGAGGACTTGTAGGAGCAGTGCTCGGACCACATCACCGCGTACATCGCGAGCTCGGCGTCGGTCGGCCGGCGACCGAGGATCTCGCGGATGCGCGCGTACTCCTCGTCCCGTAGCCCGAGGGCGCGATGCGGCTGCTCCTGCTCCGGCGTGGCGGTGGCCCGGGCGACGGAGTCGGGGGGCACCGACTCGGGAGGAGGCACGGCGGCGCTCGCGCGGGGCGGGGCGGTCACGTCGTCGACCCTAACGAGCGGCCGGCGTGTGACCCCTGTCCCGCCACGGGCCGCACCCGCTCGGCGACTCCGGCGCCATGTTCACCCGTCCGGGACGTCTCGTCCCGCCTCTCGGTGGTGCAGGGGCCGGGACCGCATGTCATTGGTCGTCCGTCAGCGACCGCACAACCCGTCTCCGGAGCAACATGTTCCCCCGAACGGCCGCCCAGGGTACGTCAACGACAGCTCGGCGAGTCGTCCGCGTGGCGTGTCGCGACAATTCCCGGGACTGTCGGACCCCCCGGTCATAGTGAGTTCCATGACCGCTGCTTCCGTCCGAACCCCCCTGGGACCGGCCGCCGGGGTGTCGGGACACGGGCCCACCGACCCGCTGCGGGCCCTACGCCTCGTGCTCGACCGCGAGCTCGTCGCCGTCCGCCGCCACCTGCTCCGGCTCGCCGGACGCGTCCCGGAGCAGGTGGCCCGTCACGTCGACGCCACCGCCGGAATGCTGGAGTTCCTCGTCGACGACGGTTCCGGCGGGGTCGTCGTCCTTGCCGTCGCCCCGGGCGCCCGGGGGGACACCGTCGTGCCGCTGCTACCCGCGCCCCTCGTGGACGATCCGGCCGACGATGGCGTCGCCGACGTCACGGCGTCCGCACCCTTCGACGAGGTCGTGGGCGACGCGATCGAGGACGTCTCGCGTCTGCTCACCCACCTCGACCGGCCCGACGAGCTGCGCGGTCTCGTGCTGCACGTCGGGGGCCGGATGCTGATGGTGTACGCCGACCTGTGGGAGCTGCGCGTCACGCTGCTGCCGTGAGCTCGGAGAGCACCGACGCGAAGAGACCCAGACCGTCGGTGCTCGGCCCCGTGAGCGCGTCGACGGCGTGCTCCGGGTGCGGCATCAGCCCCACCACGCGCCCGTCGGCCGAGGCCACCCCGGCGATGTCGCGCAGAGCGCCGTTGGGTGCCGTGCGCGCGTAGCGGAACACCACGCGTCCGGTAGCCTCCAGGGCGTCCAGCGTGGCGGGGTCGGCCACGAACCGGCCCTCGCCCGACTTCAACGGCACGCGAATCTCGGCGTCCGGGGTGAACGCCGAGGTCCACGCCGTCGTGGTGTTCTCCACGCGCAGCCCGATCTCGCGGCAGACGAAGCGCAGCCCCGCATTGCGCACCAGCGCGCCCGGGAGCAGGCCCGCCTCGCAGAGGATCTGGAAGCCGTTGCAGATGCCGAGCACGGGCGTGCCGGCGCGTGCGGCCTCGACCACCGGGCGCATCACCGGCGAGCGGGCCGCGATGGCGCCCGCCCGCAGGTAGTCGCCGTAGGAGAAGCCGCCGGGAACGACGACGGCGTCGACCCCCCGGAGGTCCTCGTCGCGATGCCAGAGGCCCACGGGCTCGCCGCCCGCGTAGCGCACGGCCCGCGCCGCGTCCACGTCGTCGAGGGTGCCGGGGAAGGTGATGACGCCGATCCGGGCGCTCACCGCCGGTCGCCGTTCACGAGAGCCTCCGCACGACCCACTCCTCGATCACCGGATTCGCCAGCAGGGTCTCGGCGATGCGCTCGAGCTCGGCGTCGGGCACCGACTCGTCCACCTCGAGCTCGAAATGCTTGCCCTGACGGACGCCGCGGACCCCGGGGACGCCGAGCCGGTCCATCGCACGGGCGACGGCCTGCCCCTGCGGGTCGAGGATCTCCTGTTTCGGCAGCACGTCGACGATCACTCGGACCACGGTGACCACGCTACGCGGCCGGTCGTCGGAGCCGGCCCGGGAGGCGTCTCGGCGCCTCCCTCAGGTCGTGATCGACCACGACTCCGGGTCGCCGAGGTGCCGGGGCTCCCGACCGCGCGGGACGGGCGCGAGCAGCGACGCGGCGGAGGCCGGGATCGCCCCGGCGGCCAGCGCTGCGTCCACGGCGTCCAGCACGTCGGTCGGGTCCTCCGGCGCAGGGAGTCCGCGGGCGAGGACCGCGAGGTGGACGAGGCCGTCCTCCGCAGGCCGGCCCGTCCCCCTCCGGACGTGAGGTGTCGCCGTCCGACTCCTCGCGGCCTGGCTCCACGCCCGCCGGCCGGTCACCGAACGCACCCGACCACGGCACGCCGCCGCGGCGACGCCCCGGCCGTCGAGGCGGTGCACGCCGTCCTCGTCGACGCCGAGATCGAGTCCGGCGGCGGCGCGGGCCCGCCGCACCCCGGGGGAGGCCGCCCAGCCGGGCGCGGCGAACCCGTCGACGTCGAGCCCGAGAGCCTCGGCGCTGCGCAGGGCTCCCGCCAGACGCAGGCTGGCCTCGTGCTCGGGCAGGCGACGGTAGGGCGTGCCCCGGGCCGGGTCCGCGCGGGTCCCGTGCAGCAGCAGCGCATCACCCACGCGGCGACGCGCACGGGTCCAGTCGGCCACCTCGGGGTGCGGCCGCGGACCGACGAGCAGCGTCAAGGGCACCCGCCGGGCGTCGAGTGCGTCGGCGAGGGCGACGGCGCCGAGGAGCGGGGCGCCGGGTGTCAGGCCGGCGAGGGTGACGAGGAGTCGCACCCGCTCAGTAAGCCCTCGTCAGATGACCCGGGGGTGAACTCGGACGTGATGGAGCCGCAACTCCCTCACAAGGCCGGGGGCCAGCGCCGTCCCGTGAGTCGGGTGTAGGCCTCGAGGTAGCGGCCGCGGGTCGCCTCGACGACGGCGTCGGGAAGCGGGGGCGGTCGCTCGCCGCCGTGCCGGTCCCACCCCGAGTCGGGGGAGGTCAGCCACTCGCGGACGAACTGCTTGTCCACGCTCGGCTGCACGGTGCCGGGCGCGTAGCCCTGCGCGGGCCAGAACCGCGACGAGTCGGGGGTGAGCACCTCGTCGGCGAGGACGAGGGTGCCCGCGGCGTCGAGACCGAACTCGAGCTTGGTGTCGGCCAGGATCAGGCCTCGGGACGCCGCGTAGGCGGCGCCCCGGCGGTACACCTCGAGGGTCGTGTCGCACAGCCTCGCGGCGAGCTCGGGGCCGAGGGTGGTGGCCACGCCGTCGAACGTGACGTTCTCGTCGTGCTCGCCGGTGGGCGCCTTCGTGGCCGGGGTGAAGATCGGCGCGGGCAGCATGCTCGCCTCGAGAAGCCCGGCGGGGAGCTCGACGCCGGAGATCGCCCCGTCGCGGGCGTAGTCGGCGGTGCCCGACCCGGCGAGGTAGCCGCGCGCGACGCACTCCACCCTGATCATCTCGAGGCGCCGCACGAGCAGGGCCCGGCCCCGCACCTCGTCGGGGATCCGCTCGTCGCGCGCGGCGAGCAGGTGGTGGGCCACCGGGGGCACCGCACCGTGGCCGCCGCGGAACTCGGTGCCGCCGAGCAGCTCGAACCAGAACACGCTGATCGCCGTGAGGACCCGACCCTTGTCGGGGATCGGGGTCTCGAGCACGTGGTCGAACGCGGAGATCCGGTCGGACGCGACGAGCAGGAGCGTCTCGTCGTCCACCGCGTACAGGTCGCGGACCTTGCCCGAGGAGAGGTGCCGGTAGTCGGCGAGGAGGGGACTCATGGTTCCACCACGGGCGGTGAGGGTAGAGCGGGGGGCTACAGGATCGGCGACGGGGTGTAGTCGGCCGCCGTCGGGTGCGCGTCGACGACCTCACCGACGCGGCGGGCGATCTCGGCGACCTGGGCCCCCGCCGCGCCGACGAACGCCGCCGGGTCCGCGACGGCGACGGCGAGCTCGGCCTCGGACACGCCGAGGCGGGAGTCGGCGCGGAGGCGGGCGAGCAGGTCGTTGCCCTCGGCGCCCTTCTCCCGCATGTCCAGCGCGACCGCCCGGGCGTGGGACGAGATGATCTCGTGCCCGGTCTCGCGGCCCACACCCGCGCGCACGGCGGCCATGAGCACCGCGGTGGTGGCGAGGAAGGGCAGGTAGCGGTCGAGCTCACGGGCGATCACCGCCGGGTAGGCGCCGAACTCGTCGAGCACGGTGAGGAACGTCTCCAGCAGCCCGTCGATCGCGAAGAACGCGTCGGGCAGCGCGACCCGGCGCACGACGGAGTCGGACACGTCGCCCTCGTTCCACTGGTTCCCGGCCAGCTCGGCGACCATCGACGCGTTGCCCCGCAGGACGACCGCGAGGCCGTTGACCCGCTCGCAGGAGCGGGTGTTCATCTTGTGCGGCATCGCGCTGGAGCCGACCTGCCCGGCCTGGAAGCCCTCGGTGACCAGCTCCTGCCCCGCCATCAGCCGGATCGTCGTGGCGAGGCTCGACGGCCCGGCCGCGAGCTGGACCAGCGCGGAGAGCACGTCGTGGTCCAGCGACCGCGGATAGATCTGCCCGACGCTCGTGAGGACCTCCGGGAAACCCAGGTGGTCGGCCACGCGCCGCTCGAGCTCCGCAAGCTTCGAGGCGTCACCGTCGAGCAGCCCCAGCATGTCCTGCGCGGTCCCCACCGGGCCCTTGACCCCGCGCAGCGGGTAGCGCCCGACGAGCTCGACGATCCGCCGGTGGGCGACGAGGGTCTCGTCGGCGGCGGAGGCGAACCGCTTGCCCAGCGTGGTCGCCTGGGCCGCGACGTTGTGGCTGCGCCCGGCCATCACGAGGCCCTCGTACTCGGTGGCCAGGCGGGCCAGCCGGGCCAGGACCGCGACGGTGCGGTCGGCGACGTGGCGCAACGTCACCCGGATCTGCAGCTGCTCGACGTTCTCGGTGAGGTCGCGGCTGGTCATGCCCTTGTGCGCGTGCTGGTGCCCGGCAAGGTCGTCGAACTCCTCGATCCGGGCCTTCACGTCGTGGCGCGTACGGCGCTCACGGGCGGCGATGGAGTCGAGGTCGACCCGCTCGACGACGGCCCGGTAGTCCTCGAGCACACCGTCGGGCACGTCGACGCCCAGGTCCCGTTGGGCGGTGAGCACCGCGAGCCACAGCTCCCGCTCGAGGACGATCTTGCGCTCGGGGGACCACAGGTCGCGCAGTGCCGGGGAGGCATAGCGAGCGGCGAGGACGTTGGGGATCGGGGTCGGCGCCACGTGGGCGATATTAGTCGTCATGAGCCCGTCGACCCGGTGCGTGGACCTCCGCTCGGACACCGTCACGCGACCGTCGGCGGCGATGCGGGAGGCGATGGCTACCGCCGAGGTCGGCGACGACGTCCTCGACGGCGACCCGACCCTCGCCGCCCTCCAGGATCGGGTGGCCGACCTGCTCGGAGTCGAGGCCGCCCTCTGGACCCCCACCGGCTGCATGGCCAACACGATCGCGCTGATGCACCACCTGCGCCGCGGCGACCGCTTCCTCGCCCCGGTCGGCGCGCACGTCCTCGAGGCCGAGCTCGGCACCGCCGCCTGGCTCGCGGCCGGGTTCCCGACGCCTCTTCCCCACGACGGGGGGCCGGGCCGGCCCACCCCGGCGACGGTCATCGGCGCCGCGGGCACGACCGGACGCGGAGCGGCGCGGAGCCGGACCATCGAGACCGGACGCGGAGCGGCGCGGAGCCGGACCATCGAGACCGGACGCGGAGCGCAGCGGAGCCGGACCATTCAGCCCCGCCCCTACTACGGCCTGCGCACGAGCCTGCTGTGCCTGGAGAACACCCACAACGCCGCCGGCGGCGCCGTCACCACCGTCGCCGAGCACGACGCCCTGCTGGGCGCGGCCCGCGCCGCCGGTCTCGCCGTCCACCTCGACGGGGCCCGGCTCTGGCACGCGGCGGTCGCCCTCGGGGTCGAGCCGAGGGAACTGGTCGCCGGGGTCGACACCGTCAGCGTCTGCCTGTCGAAGGGTCTCGGTGCCCCGGTCGGTTCGGTGGTCGGCGGCTCCGCGGCGTTCGTCGACGAGGCGTGGCGGCTGCGCAAGATGCTCGGTGGTGGGATCCGGCAGGGCGGCGTCCTCGGTGCGGCCGGGATGGTCGCCCTCGACGGTCTCGCCGACCTCGCCGACGACCACGCGAACGCCGCGCGGCTGGCGGAGGGCCTCGCCGCGTGCGGCTGGCCGGTGATCGCGCCGGACACCAACATCGTGTTGGTGCCCACCTCCGACGCCGCGCCGGTGGTCGCAGCGCTCGCCGCGATCGCGGTCCGGGCGGTCCCCTTCGGCCCGGGGGTCCGCTTCGTCACCCACCGCGACGTGGGCGCCCACGACGTCGAGGACGTGCTGGTCCGGGTGGCGTCGCTGCCCGTTCCGGGAGCCGGGTAGCGCATCGACGTCCACGTCAGCTCCACGCACAGCGATCATGCGCTCCGAGCCGGAGGTGACTCACCGGCGCCCACCCGCCACCGTCGGGAACCACCGTCCGAGGCGGTCCAGGGCTTCCACGACGTCCGCGGTGGCGCCGGCGAACGACAGCCGGATCCAGGTGTGGCCGTCGACCGGGTCGAAATCGATGCCCGGGGCGACGGCGACGCCGGTCTCGGTCAGCATGCGCCGGCCGAAGGCGAGGGTGTCCTCGGTGAGGTGAGCGACGTCGGCGTAGACGTAGAACGCGCCATCGGCCGGGGCGAGGGTCCCGACGCCGATGCCAGGCAGCCCGTCGAGGAGCAGGCGACGGTTGTGGGCGTAGCCCGACGTGGCCGTCGGCCTCGGCGTAGGCGGCGTCGGTGAACGCCCCGAGCGCGGCGGCCTGCGCGGGCACCGGTGGGCAGACGGTGAAGTTGCCGGCGAGCACGTCGACCGCCCGGCGCAGCCGCTCGGGAACGAGCAGCCAGCCCAGGCGCCACCCCGTCATCGACCAGTACTTGGAGAACGAGGTGACGACGAGGGCGTCGTGCGAGGTGCTCCACGCGCTCGCCGTGGTCGGGGCGTCGCCGTACTCGATGCCGTGGTAGATCTCATCGCTGATCAGCTGGACGCCGTGGGCGTCGCACCAGCGGGCGAGGGCGTCCAGCTCCGCCGGCTCGATGACCGATCCGGTCGGGTTGGCGGGGCTCGCGACCACCAGGCCCCTGGGCGGGCGGTCGAGCTCCTCGAGCATGGCCACGGTGGGCTGGAAGCGGGTGTCGGCTCCGCAGGAGAGCTCCACGACCTCGCAGCCGAGAGCGGTGAGGATGTTGCGGTAGCAGGGGTAGCCGGGCCGGGCGAGGACGACAGTGTCGCCCGCGTCGAAGGCGGCGAGGAACGCGAGCAGGAACCCGCCCGACCCTCCGGTGGTGACGACGACGTCGGCAGCGGTGACCGTCCGGTCGTCGTACTGGCGGGCGTGGTGCGCGGCGACGGCCTCCCGGAGCTCGATCGTGCCGAGCGAGTTGGAGTAGCCGAGGACCTGCTCGTCGAGCGAGCGCGCCGCCGCTCGCCGGACGTCGACCGGAGCCGGGGTGGAGGGCTGGCCGGCGGCGAGGTTCACGAGGTCGCCGTGCGTGCGCGCCCGTTCCGCCGCGGCGGCCCATACGTCCATCACGTGGAAAGGCGGCACCATCGCCCGCGCGGCGGGCCCGATCCGGGTCAACGGCGAGGCGGTCACGGGGCCACCCTGACATGCGGGCACAGGCCGCCGCGTCAGTAGCCGACGTAGCTCGCGCCGCGGCCCAGCGCCTCGATCCCCGGGACCTCCGACACCGAGCCGTAGCGGGCGATGGCGTAGCGGACGCCGGCGATGATGTTGTCGATCGGGTCCCGGATGTCGTCGTGGCCAGGCAGCTTGTAGGAGTCGAAGGTCGGCCCGATGGTCTGCATCAGGCCCTGCGACGGCGTCCCCTTGGCTGCGTTGGAATCGGCGTTGTTCACCGCGTCCGGATCCCCTCCGGACTCGCGATCGATGATCGTGGCGAGGTCGTCGGGGTTCATCTTGTCGGCCGGCACGCCCTGCGCGGTGAGGATGCCGGTGGCCTGACGGATCCAGTCGCCGACCTGGCCGGCCGGCCCACCCGACGCAGGCGGGGCCTCCGGAGTCGGGGTCGGGGTCGCGGGTGGAGCGGTGCTGGTGGCGGGCGCGCCCTCGCCACCGGCTTCGCCCCCGTGGTGGTCGGAGGCGGCTCCACCGTCGTCGGGGCCGGCCGGGTCCTGGGGTGCGGCTGCGTCGGGGTTCGGCGAGGTCGTCCCCGGCGTCGACCCCGTGTCGTCGGTGCCGTCGGAGTTCCCGTCGTGCCCCGAGCCACCAGCCGAGTCGTCCGCGCCCGACTCGCCTGCGCCCGAGTCGTCCGCGCCCGAACTCCCCGCGTCCGACCCGGCGGAGCCGGATGACCCAGATCCGCCGACCGCGTCAACGCCGCCGTCGGAGCCCGTCGCATCGGTCCCGTCGCCGGCGTGATCGATCACACCGGAACCGGCCGATTCCGCGGAGGCACCGGAGGGGTCGCCGGAGTCCCCGCCCGCCCCCGACGCGGTGTCACAGGACGACGAGCCGTCGGACCCGACCACGTCCTGCTGATCACTCGACTCCGCGTCGGAGGACGCCGAGGCGTCCACGGGCGGCGCCGCAGCCGACTCGTCCAACGTCGTACCGCCCGTCTCGCCGCTGTTGGGGTCACCGTCGGTCACGACCGTGCCGCTGTCACTGCTCCCGGCATCCCCGGCGGCGCCGTTGCTCGTCGTGGCACTGGTGCTCGTACCGCTCCCCTCCCCGCTCACGGAGTCCCCACCGGTCGTGGCGTCGCTACCGCTGTCGCTCCCGCTGTCGCTGCTGCCGGCGTCTCCGCCGGCTCCGGTGCTGTCGGTCTCACCGCCCTCGCTCCGTCCGGCACCACCGGTCGTGGCATCGTCGGGGCTCGAGCAGTCGCCGCCGGTGCCGGCGCCGCCCGAGCCGTCACCGCCCCAGGCGTCGGAACCCTCACCCGCGTCCCCCGACCCCGCGTCCCCCGACCCGGCGTCCGAGCCGTCGGAACAGGTGTCGACCGATTGGGCAGTGACCTGCACCTGGGCTCCCTCCGCCGCTCCCCCTCCCGTGCCTGCGGCCCACGCCGACCCCGGCCCGGACTGCTCGGGGACGGGAAGCCGGGAGAAACCGGCGAGATCGGAGGCGATCGCGCGGATGCGCCGCGCCGACGAGAGCAGCTCCTCCTCGACGCGGGCGACCGCCGTGCGGGCGTCGGAGGTCGGCCCAGAGACGGCGACACGGATCCGGTCCGCGTCGACCACCGCCCCGATCGTCGGGGTCGCGGCGGCCTGCGCGCGCACCGCCGCCGCGGCATCGAGCGCGTGGGACGCGGCCACCGTCACCTGCTCGCGCAACCCCGCCAGGGTCCGGCTGACCTGCTCGATCTCCGCCGCCGCGTCGCGCGCCGCACTCTCGGTGACCCACCCTGCGCGGGCGAACTCCTCGGAATACCGGGTGAACGCCTCCGCACCTGTTCCGTGCCAGGCATCACCGATGCCGGCACCCGCCTGGGCGAGGACGCGGGCGGCGCGGCCCAACCGCTCGGCGGCGTCCCCGAACTGGCGCCCGACTCCCGACACGGCGGTCGGATCGGAGTGGTCGACACCCTCGGCGAGGGCGGCGAGGCCCTCCGCGCCGGGGAGGGCGGAGAGCAGCGCCGTGAGGTCGGCCGCCATGGCTCACATCCGCCGGTCGAGCGCGCGTGCGTCGTCGCCGTCCATCGACTCCAGCACCCGCAGGACCGCGTCGAGCCCGCGGTCCACCTCCTCGAGGCGCCGGCCCCCCGCGCCCAACTCGCCGTCGAGCGCCTCGGCGAGCTGGTGGAGCGCGCCGACCACCTCGACACCCGCCGCCAGCGGGCCGAAGGCCGCGCCGGGGACGACGGTGACGACGTCGGCGATGGCGGGAACGCGGCGGGCCTCCGACGCCACCGTGGTGCGGGCGTGCTCGATCGCCGCGGGACCGAAGACGAGGTCGGGCATGGCGACGACGGTAGAGCGGGCGCCGGCCGCGCACGTGGCGTTCGGAGAAACCCGCACCCGACCTCCGCCCGAGGATGCGGAGTTCCTGACGTCCGGCGTCAGCAATGGGGCTTCGCTGGGGCCGGGACGGCGACCTCGCCCGCCGCCGCCGCGCGGGCGATGTCGGTGCGGTGGTGGCCGCCGGGCAGGTGGACAGCCGCGAGGCGGGCGTAGGCGTCGGCGCGAGCGGCCGGGAGGTCTTCGCCGGTGCCCACCACGCAGAGCACCCGCCCGCCGGCGGAGATCACCGCGCCGTCGTCGCGGCGGCGGGTGCCGGCGTGCAGCACGCCGTCGGTGTCGGCGCCGGTGATCACCTCGCCGGTTCGCGCGGCGGCCGGGTAGCCCTCGGCCGCCACGACGACGGTGACCGCTGACCCCTCCGCCCACTCCGGTGCGCGCGCGGACGCGAGGCGCCCGGTCGCCGCGGCGAGCATGAGCGACGCCAGCGACCCGCGCAGCAGCGCGAGGACCACCTGGGTCTCGGGGTCCCCGAAGCGGCAGTTGAACTCCACGACCTGCGGACCGTCGGAGGTCAGGGCGAGCCCCGCGTAGAGCAGGCCCGAGAACGGGGTCCCGCGGCGCTCCAGCTCCACCGCGACCGGGACGACGATGCGGGCCACCAGGTGGTCGGTCAGCCCGGGAGGCGCCCAGGGCAACGGGGCGTAGGCGCCCATGCCCCCCGTGTTCGGCCCCACGTCGTCGTCGCCGAGGCGCTTGAAGTCCTGCGCGGGTAGCAGCGGAACCACCGTCGACCCGTCCACCACGCAGAACAGCGACACCTCGGGACCGTCGAGGAACGACTCGAGCAGTACCGGGTGACCGCCCTCCAGCAACCCCGCGGCGAAGGCGCGGGCGGCGTCGGCGTCGGCGCTGACGAGCACGCCCTTCCCGGCTGCGAGCCGGTCGTCCTTCACCACCCAGACCGGCCCGAAGCGGCCGAGCGCGGCGTCGAGGATCGCCGGCGAGTCGACGACCTCGGCCCGCGCCGTCGGGACGTCAGCCGCGGCCATCACCTCTTTCGCGAAGGCCTTCGACCCCTCGATGCGCGCGGCCGCGGCGGTGGGTCCGAAGCAGGGTATGCCGGCGTCGCGCAGCGCATCCCCGACTCCCGCGACCAGCGGTGCCTCGGGCCCGACGACGACGAGATCGGCCCGCCACGAGCGTGCGAGGGCGACGACGGCCGTGCCCGAGGTGGGGTCGGCGAGGCCGGGGTGCTCGGCGACGGTCGCGGTGCCCGCGTTCCCGGGGGCCGCGGCGAGGGCGGTGACCTGCGGATCGCCCGCGAGACAGAGCAGGAGGGCGTGCTCGCGGGCACCAGAGCCGATCACCAGGACGCGCACGGAGCCGAAGGCTAGGTGCACCCGGACGGCAGGCGCGGGTCGGGCTCGCTCCGCGAGCGCCCGAGACCATGGTCATGGAGCCACGCGCGACGCGCACCGTTCACGCGTCGGCCGCCCATCGGCCGTGGCGTCGCCAGCTCGCTCCGAGATCATCCCCGCTCATGGCATCGATGTCGCGCCGCACCGTCCTGGCCGGAGCCGCCGGAGCAGGCGGGCTCGCCGTCACGGCCGGTGCGGCCGCGTGCGCGCAGCCCGACGCCGCGTCCGGGCCCGAGGCACGGCGACGGGTCTACGTCGTCGGGCACCGCGGCGCCTCCGGCCACCGCCCGGAGCACACGTCGGCGTCCTACGAGCTGGCCGCCCGGTGGGGCGTCGACGCCGTGGACGTCGATCTCTGCGCCACCCGCGACGGCGCGCTCGTCGCCCGCCACGAGCCGGAGATCGGGCGCACCACCGACGTCGCGACCCGCCCGGAGTTCGCGAACCGCCGCAGCACCCGCGTCATCGACGACACCTCCTACGACGGCTGGTTCACCTCCGACTTCACCCTCGCCGAGCTCACGACGCTGCGCGCCGTGGAACGCATCCCGGGCACCCGGCCGCACAACACCGTCTACGACGGGCGCTACCCGGTGCTCGCCCTCGACGAGGTCCTCGACCTGCTCGACCGCGTCTCGGCCGAGCTCGGTCGCCCCGTCGGGATCCTCCCCGAGGTCAAGCACTCGACCTACCACCGCGCGATCGGGCTGCCCGTCGAGCCGGCGCTGGTGGAGACGCTGCGACGCCGCGGGCGCGACCGGCCGGACTCGAACGTGATCATCCAGTCGTTCGAGGTCGCGAACCTCCGCTCGCTCAAGGGCCAAGTGGGCTGCCCACTCCTCCAGCTCGTCGACTCCACCGGCGCCGCCCCCGCCGACTTCGTGGCCGCGGGCGACCGGCGCACCTTCGACGACCTCGTCACCCCGGCGGGACTCCGCGAGGTCGCCACCTACGCGACCTGGATCGGCCCGTCGAAGGAGCGGGTGCTCGCCGGGACGACCCCGACGACCCTCGTCGCCGACGCCCGCGCCGCCGGGTTGCGGACGATGCCCTACACGTTCCGCAACGAGAACGAGTTCCTCCCCGAGCCGCTGCGGCGCCCGGGACCCCCCGGGACGCCGGTCCCGCCCCCGGCGAGCACCTACGGCGACGCGTTCGGCGAGTACGCGGCGCTCTACGGATCCGGGGTCGAGGGCGTGTTCTCCGACAACGGCGACACCGCGATCGCGAGCCTGGTCGAGTAGACGGTCGCGATCAGACCGCGAGCCGCCGGTCCAGGTAGCACCAGCGCCACTTCTCGCCGGGCTCGAACGACCGCATCACCGGGTGACCGGTGGCTTCGTGGTGGACCGAGGCGTGCCGGTGCGGGCTGGAGTCGCAGCACCCGACGTGGCCGCACTCCAGACACATCCGCAGGTGTGCCCACACGTCGCTCCCCTGCTTGCGGCAGTCCGGGCAGAGCGCTCCGGGGTCGGCGTCGGGGATCGGGTCGGCCGAGGAATCGGTCCCGACCTCGAGGAGGTGTTCGCAGGCGCTCACGGGTGCAGTCTAGTTCGCTACGACACCGCGTCCCGCGTGACCGTCGCGTCGCGACCCGGGCCGACGCCGATCGCGGTCACCGGTGCCCCCGAGATCTCCTCGATGCGGGAGACGTAGTCCCGCGCCGCCGCCGGCAGGTCGGAGAAGGCGCGGCAGCCGGAGAGGTCCTCGAACCAGCCGGGCATCTGCACGTACACCGGGATCGCGTGGTGCAGGTCCGATTGCGTCATCGGCATGTGGTCGACCCGCTTGCCGTCGATCTCGTAGGCGACGCAGATCGGCACCGTCTCCAGCCCGGAGAGCACGTCGAGCTTGGTGAGGAAGAGGTCGGTGAGACCGTTGACGCGCGTGGCGTACCGCGCGATCACGGCGTCGAACCAGCCCGTCCGCCGGCTGCGCCCCGTGGTGACGCCGAACTCGCCGCCCGTCTTGCGCAGGTACTCCCCGCTCGCGTCGTGCAGCTCGGTGGGGAACGGCCCCGACCCGACGCGGGTGGTGTAAGCCTTGAGGATGCCGATCACACGGGAGATGCGGGTCGGCCCGATCCCCGACCCCGCCGACGCGCCGCCCGCGGTCGGGCTCGACGAGGTGACGTAGGGGTAGGTGCCGTGATCGACGTCGAGCAGCGTGCCCTGCGACCCCTCGAGCAACACCGTCTCGCCCCGCTCGAGCGCCTCGTTGAGGGCGAGTCGGGTGTCGGCGATGCGGTGGGCGAAGCCCTCGGCCTGGGCGAGCACCCCGTCGGCGATCTCGTCGGCGTCGAGGGCGCGGCGGTTGTAGACCTTGACCAGGATCTGGTTCTTCAGCTCAAGTGCGGACTCGACCTTCTCATGCAGGATCTTCTCGTCGAGGAGATCCTGGACGCGGACGCCGACGCGGGCCACTTTGTCCTGGTAGGCCGGGCCGATGCCGCGTCCCGTCGTGCCGATCCGCGACTTGCCGAGGTAGCGCTCCGTGACCTTGTCCATGGCCACGTGGTACGGCATGATCAAATGCGCGTCGGAGGAGAGCAACAGCCTGCTGGTGTCGACGTCCTTGGCCTCGAGGCTCGCCAGCTCCTCGAGCAACACCCCCGGATCGACGACGACACCGTTGCCGATGACGTTGGTGACTCCCGGCGTGAGGATGCCCGACGGGATGAGGTGCAGGGCGAAGTACTTGCCGTCGGGCAGCACCACGGTGTGGCCTGCGTTGTTGCCACCCTGGTACCGCACGACCCAGTCGACCTCCCCACCGAGGATGTCGGTGGCCTTGCCCTTGCCCTCGTCGCCCCACTGCGCGCCGATGAGGACGATGGCCGGCATGTGGGGCTCCCTGCGCTGGTGCTCTCGTCGATGTCTGGTCCGTCGGCGCACGGGTCGCGCGAGGGACGCCGTGCAGCGGCAGGGTAATCGACCCCGACGCGGGTCTCCCATGTGCGGTCCGCAGGGTTACCGACGGTGACCGTGATCCTGACCTGCGGGGACGCTGCGTCGCAGCGCTGGGCGACCGGCCGCGACGCCGTCGGGGCCGTCGGGGCCGTCGGGGCCGTCGGGGCCGTCGGGGCCGTCGAGGTCGTGGACGCCCCGGTCGTGCCCGGGCGCGCGGAGGTCGACCCGCTCCTCGACCGCGCCGGGCGGCTCGTGGTCGTGGGTGGGGATGCGGCTCTCGCGGGCGTGCTCGTGCGCCTTCTGCGCCGGGAACGCCTCGACGTCGCCGTCGCGTTCGTGCCCGACCCGGCGTCGGAGGCGGCGGCGGTGTGGGGGGTGCCGACCGGCCTCGCCGACGCCGTCGACCTCGCGGTGGAGGGCGTGCCTCGGCCCGCGGTCCTGGTCCGCGACGACCGCGGGGGCGTCGTGGTCGGTGCGCACCGGCTCGGCGCGTTCACCGGCGCGGTGTACGCGGACGAGCGGCTCGTCGTCCGGGGATCGTCGGCGGGGATGGTCGTGCGCCCCGACCCCGACGGCGAGGGGGTCACGGTGACGGTGACCGGGCGCCCCCGGTGGCGGGGTCTGCGACCCGGGCCCGAGCACGACGGGCGTGGGCGTGCCGTGCAGGTGGGATGCCGGCCCGCGGTCCTTGTGCGCGACGGGATCACCGACGACCGGAGCCTCGAGCGCCGCAGCTGGTACCGCCACGGGCAGCACTGGCGTCTCGTCCGTCCCTGAGGCCGCAACGAGCTCGGTGCCACGCTGTCGTCACCTGCAGGCTGTCCCGCACCGGCGCGGACGCGGTGTCGAGGGTCCAGGGGTCGGCTCAGCCGACGCCAAGCGCCTGGACGGCGCGCGGGTCGCAGCCGGAGAGGAGGTCGGCGCAGCGGGCCGCCTCGTCGATCTCCCCGATCGTCGACGCCGCCCGCGCGAGTGCGGCGACGGCCCGCAGGAAGCCCTGGTTGGGCTCGTGGTCCCACGGGACCGGTCCGAAGCCCTTCCACCCGTGGCGTCGCAGCTGGTCCAGCCCGCGGTGGTACCCGGTGCGGGCGAACGCGTAGGAGGTGACCGTCTCGCCGGCGCTCTCCGCCCGCTCGGCGAGCGCCGCCCACGCTGCGCTGCAGGTCGGGTGGTCGGCCGCCACCGCGGCCGGGTCCTCGCCCGCGGCGAGCCGGTCGTCGGGCGCCGGGCTCGGGGGCAGGCGGGTCGGCTGGGGCCCGAGGAGGTTGTGCCCGTGATCGGCGCCGGGCCCGCTGGGGATGGTCATGGACCCATCATCGCGCGCCCCCGCGTCACGTCCCCAGCGACTGCCCCGTCGAGCGGAGGTCCTCGCACGCGGTGACGATGCGGTCGGCCATGGCCTGCTCCCCGGCCTTGAGGTAGCTACGGGGGTCGTAGACCTTCTTGTCGCCCACCTCGTCGTCGATCTTCAGCACGCCATCGTAGTGCGAGAACATGTGCCCGGCGATCGGCCGGGTGAAAGCATACTGGGTGTCGGTGTCGACGTTCATCTTCACCACGCCGTAGTCGAGCGCCTCGTGGATCTCCTCGAGCAGCGAGCCCGACCCGCCGTGGAAGACCAGGTCGAGCGGCTTCGAGCCCTCGGCGAGGCCCAGCTTCCGCGTCGCGACCTCCTGGCCCTGCTTGAGGATCTCGGGGCGCAGCTTGACGTTGCCCGGCTTGTAGACGCCGTGGACGTTGCCGAACGTGGCCGCGAGCAGGTAGCGGCCCTTCTCCCCGGCGCCCAGGGCCTCGACGGTGTACTCGTAGTCGCCCGGGGCGGTGTAGAGCTTGTCATCGCTCGCGGCGGAGATGCCGTCCTCCTCGCCGCCCACGACACCGATCTCCACCTCGAGGATCGTCTTGGCCTTGACCGCCTTCTCCAGGAGTTCCTGGGCGATCTCGAGGTTCTCGTGCAGCTCGACCGCGGAGCCGTCCCACATGTGCGACTGGAACAGCGGGTTCTGCCCGCGGTCCACCCGCTCCTGGCTGATCGCGATGAGCGGGCGCACGAAGCTGTCGAGCTTGTCCTTCGGGCAGTGGTCGGTGTGCAACGCGACGTTGATCGAGTACTTCTCGGCGACCACGTGGGCGAACTCCGCCAGGGCCGACGCGCCGACCACCATGTCCTTCACCGAGAGCCCGGAACCGAACTGCGAGCCGCCGGTGGAGAACTGGATGATGCCGTCGCTCTCGGCCTCCGCGAAGCCGCGCAGGGCAGCGTTGACCGTCTCCGACGACGTGCAGTTGATGGCTGGGTAGGCGAAACGGTTCTCCTTCGCCCGGTCGAGCATCTGGTTGTAGACCTCGGGGGTGGCGATGGGCATGGGAGGTGCCTCCCTGGACGCGTCGGCGGGCCGGGCAGCGGCTCGAGGTCGCAGTATGGCGCAGCCCGGGGGGCCGGGGCCAACGTGACGGGGAACGCCCACCCCGGGCCCGGCGGCGGTCGCGGCCGATGTGCCGCGGTGGTCCTGGTCTATCGTCGGGACCGTGGCCGACCCGACGGAGCGCGTGATCGAGCGCACCCTCGGTGACCTGAGGGTGATCGACGGCAGGGTCGACGGCGCCGGGTCCGCCCTGCCGCACGCCGCGGCGCCTCCCCAGGGCGGTCCGCCCGCATCCGGATCGACCCCGCCCGGATCGACCCCGCCCGGCGCGGACGCCCCTGCCGGACCTCGCACCCTCGAGGACCTGTACCGCGAGCACCGCATGCGTTTCGTGCGCCTCGCGATCCTGCTCGTCGACGATCCGGCGACGGCTGAGGACGTGGTGCAGGAGGCGTTCACGGGTCTGCACCGCCACTGGGGACGGCTGCGCGACGAGAACGCGGCGCTGGGGTACCTACGGACGGCCGTGGTCAACGGGTCCCGCTCGGTCCTCCGGCGACGCCGGACCGCTCGCGAGTACGTACCGCCCCACGCCGCCGACGCCCGCTCCGCCGAGTCGCTCGCCATGCTCTCGGCCGAGCACCAGGCGGTGGTCGGGGCGCTCGGTCAGCTCCCGCGCCGGCAGCGCGAGGTCCTGGTGCTGCGCTACTACGGCGGGCTGTCGGAGGCGGAGATCGCGGAGACGACCGGCATCAGCCGGGGCACCGTGAAGTCCACGGCGAGTCGGGGACTGGAGTCCGTCAGCAAGATCGTCGGCGGCCTCTGATGATTGGCCCGCGTCGACGAGGACCTCGACACGACGGGTGCCGCCGCTAACATCGTCGTGATGGACGACGAGCGGTTGCTGGCCGAGGCCCTGCGCGCCCACGCCGCGGGCGGGGTGTCGATGCCCCGTTCGGTCGCCGATCCGACTCGCGACGCCGACCCCACGGCGCCCGCGCCTCGCGGCCCCGGGGGCCCGAGTGGGCCGGACGGCCCAGGCGGTTCGAGTCGTGGGGGAGGTCCGGCGGGCCCTGCGGACGCGTCCGGGGCGCCCGAGCCCCGGACGCCCGAGCCCGGCCCACCGCAGCCCGGACCGGGTGTCGGACCTGACGCGGAGCCCCCGGCCCACCGCCGCTTCCGCCCCCTCGGACGTCGACGCCCAACGACGTCCGGTCCCGCGCCGGCTGCGCCGTCCGGGTCCGAGCGGACGCAGGTACTGGGCGCCTCGCCCGGGTCGCCCTCGCCCCCTCCGTCGCCGCCGGCCGGGGGCCCCCCGCGCGGGCCCCGTCCCGTCCCGTCGACGGGACCGCACGCCGCCGGCGGCCCGCCTGGACG
>JAABVA010002418.1_pt1 | contig 18593 bp, 20 predicted proteins | sample 5560331 | NCBI WGS metagenome assembly JAABVA01 (sample SAMN12812661, study PRJNA571458) | rock metagenome | isolation source: Antarctica rocks | place: Antarctica: Victoria Land, Mt New Zealand sud | collected 2016-01-07 | reverse complement strand
ATGCTGCTTCAGTATCCCGATAATCTGCTCTTCACTGAACCGGCTCTTCTTCATCGCTTCCGTCCTCCCAACTAATTTACGAGAGAACTCCAGCTTTAATTGGTCGAGATTTCCGGGGGCAGGTCACCTGCAAGTCCATCAGCGCCAGCAGAGCATGGACCTCTGGTTCGCCGGGCATAAGCTGCACCAGCATGCGCCCGAGCCGCAGCGCCTCATCGGAGAGTGCAGCCCGCATCCATTCCTCTCCCGAGGTCGCCGTGTATCCCTCATTGAAGATCAGGTAGACCACCAGCAATACAGACTCCACCCTGCGGCGCAACTCATCACCGCTCGGCGTCTCAAAGGGAACATGGGCTTCCGTTAGTGTCTTCTTGGCGCGAAAGATCCTCTGCCCCATCGTCTTCTCAGGCACAAGAAAGGCACGGGCGATCTCCGCCGTGTTGAGGCCGCCAATCAAACGCAGGGTAAGTGCGATGCGTCCTTCCATCGCGAGTACCGGATGGCACGCAGTAAAGACCAGCCGCAGGATGTCATCATCGATCACCTGGTCCATGGAGTGCTCCAAGGCATCTGCAAGCTGCTGCTGTTGCCATTCAAGTTCGCGCGCGATTTCCTCGTGCTTTTGTACGAGCATGCGGCTGCGCCGCAGCGAATCGAGCGCGCGCCGCTTTGCCGCCGTCATCAGCCAAGCGCCGGGATTGTCAGGAATGGCTTCCCCGGGCCACAGTTCGAGGGCGGTAACGAGAGCGTCCTGGGCAAGTTCCTCTGCAATGCCGATATCGCGTGTGACGCGTGCAATCGCGGCGATAAGCCGCGTGGACTCAATCTTCCACACGGCCTCGATCGTCCTGGAAACATCGCTCATGCTTATGAGGCTACGCGTTCCGGTGCTCGAATCCTTCTGCCGCCTTTTGAACGTCCTCGGGAAAGTCGGGCATCTCGTGAATCTGGCGAACCTCGATCACCTCGTTGTTGGACATGGGGGCGCGCTTTGCCCCGAACGGCCCCCATTCCAGGCTCTCCGGCCTGTGGGTTGCGACATACTTCGTCGCCGCATTCAGGCTGTCCGCCATCGGACTCTTTGTTGCCTTAGGCCAGAAACCCGACCAGATATCGTAGGTTCGGCGGCCAAGCAGCAGATCGAAGCTCTCGCCGTGTGCCGCAAGAACTGTCGCTAACCCAGCAGGACTGTGATACGGCGCGGTCCAGTCGCCGTATGGGAAGTCGCCGTCTTCGCCCGGGCCTCCGGAACCTGGATCACGCCGTCCAGCGAGATATGTTCGATGATCTTGATCTTGCGCATGTTGAATGTCCTTTACAGGTTTGTGCCGCTGCGTTAGCGCTTCTTAGAAGAGCCCTCGTGAGGCAAGTTATACAAGCCACTTCATGGATGTACATGTTGCGGCGATGCAGTATTTCCTGCAGAACCTGCAGTCACCGGAAGATCTTCGGTTCCGTCTGACCACCGTTGCGTTGTAATTACGAACTGCGTCAGGTGTTCCAAGGGGTCACTAACACCAATGACGGGAGAACCTGGCAGATTTGCTCCCCAGATTGCGAGGTCGGTATCCGAATAGAAGAACATGAGGTGGGAAGGCCAGTGTGGCGCGCTGCCGCCGCCATACCCTTTCTTCGACATCATGTAGCACATCGCGCCGGACTCCATCGGGGGCAGATCTTTCTTGTCGATGGCGGCGGCCATGGCGTCGTTCATCTCCGCTTCCGTGCGTCCAGCCAGGATCAAGCTAGAGATTCTGGTGAAGCGTAGGAGGTAGGAACGCGCAGCTGCTGCATTCACACACATGGGAACACGCACCTTCGGGTTCCAGAATTCAGCATCCGGTGCTGACGTCCACGACCTCCCCACAATACACACGAAACCGTTTTTGCCTTTCACCACCGGTTCGAAACCATGACGCCCAAGAACCAGCACCTCTGCATCGCGCGAAATGGACTCTGGCGCTGCACTTCGCGCCAGGGCTATCTCCGCACCCCAGTCCGCCATAAGGTATTGATATACCAGAGCCATCTTCGGATACGGTGACGTGGCATGCTGTGCCATTGCCTGGTGCACCATACAAAGCGCAACAAGCAGGGCGAAGCTCTTGATTACGACTGCACAGATCTTCTTTGTTTGCATTGTTTCCTCTCGAAACTGGGCATTTTTTTGTCAAGCCGTCCTTCAGCGTGCAACGCTCTGTCGCCGTCGCTGCCCACTTGCCTTCATCAGTTCCTTCAAGTCCGCCGCTGGCCGAATCTCGAAGACGCTGACGTACGTCACGGCAGGGATGCGCCGCCGTGTGGCCGTACTCTGAGAAACGCTCGAACCTCGACCGGCACCCGACAGGCTACGGCGGCCTTGCGCCCCCATGCCAGGGCCTCGTCCATGTCAACGGCTTCCAGCAGCCAGAATCCGCCCACGTGCTCCTTGGTCTCCAGGTACGGCCCGTCGGTGATGAGCACCTTGCCATCGGGCTGTGCCCGCAGCGACTTCGCGCTGCTTGCCGGGGATAGGCCGCCAGCAAAAATCCTGACACCAGCGGCATCCATCTCCTCGTTGAGCACGGCGATATCGCGCTCCATCGCTTCGCCCTCGAGAGATGGGTCGTAGTTGTCGGGGTGCTGGATAGCAACCAAATATTGCGTCATTGTCTTCTCTCCTGCATTGGTCTTCGGGGCGTTCTTAGCCGGCCTTCACTACAACGACGAACGGGCGGACAAGAGTTCGACACATCGTCTCGAAATTTTATTTCTGGCCGGGCTCCAGGCAATCCGCCGTGGGCACCTGGAAGTAGGCTCTGTGTTGAGGGAGTAGTTGCACTCCCGGCTTGTCTCCTGCCATTTCGAGACTTCTGCCACCCAACATAATAGGCCTGTTCCTGTCCGCGATGCCGCTCCTACTTTGGGCGTGTCCAGCACACAAATTGGTAATGGGAAGTCGGCTTCTCGTCAGTAATTGCAGCGAAAAGGACGACCAACGAGTTTCGTAACACCCTCGTTCCTGCCCGCAACGCCGGCCCTAGAAGCAAACGCATCTTCTTGCGCTCGTGCCCAGCAAGGAAACCAAGACCTCCTGAGTCTGTATGTCTTTTCTTGAGCCGCATCCATCGGTTCTCCTGTTGTCAGGAGGGAAGGCATGAAGAAGACCATCAGACGAGCCGCCGCGGCGGCATCACCAAGACCGGCAACAGAGAAGCCAGACGCATGCTCATCGAAGCTGCCTGGAGCTATCAGTATCCGGCGCGCATTGCGAAGGAGAAGGCGGAGATACTCGTCCGCCTGCCCAAGAACATTCGCGATATCGCATGGAAGGCGCAGACCAGGCTATGCACCCGCTACCGCTCCCTGATCGCTAAAGGCAAGAAGCCCACCGTCGTCGTCGCCGCCATCGCGAGAGAACTCGCCGGCTTCATCTGGGCCGTCGGCCAGGAGATGAGGGCTCCGATGACAGCTTGAGTTGAGCTGCTCCACCTCCTCGGGTGGGGAACCGGGCGGCGGGTCATGGTGATCCTCGAGAGCCCCTTGGGCCGGAGTTCCTTCCGACGCCCGCGCTGAGTCCGAGGCAAGCCTGCGACGACACACGTTCGTGCGGTAGCCAACCCGCGTATGGAAGTTTGAGCGACTGTCGCTGAACACCGCCCGGCTCCCGACCCAAGGAGAACCTAAGAACAAAAGCAACTGCCCTGATGAAGGAAAAGGCGCGGTCCGAAAATTCCTGCGCTTAACACTTGCAAAAAGACATGGAAGGAGCTCCGTCCCTGGCGCGCGACAAGAGGCACCCTAATCTTCCGCGCTGCGCTTGTGCAGACCTCGCTACGCTCGCCCTCCACTCCGTTCCGGGTGGGTGATACCCCTCCCCTCGCACTTGCCGCCCTCGCTGGCGTGGGCCAGGGCCAAGGCGTGTTTGTGAGCAAACACAGCACAGCCATTCAATACGGAGGAACTACCCATGAGCACCAACGCCAGCACCGCAACCGCTATCCGCCAGAACCCTAAACAGCAGCAGCAACGACAGACGGCGAAAGAGGTTATCGCCGCCAACGTGAAGAGCCTTATCGAGCAGCTTGAAGCGGGACGCAGCGATGCACCCACGGTCTACCTCGACGCCATGAGCCAATTCCACAACTACAGCTTTGGCAACATCCTTGAGTTGTGTCGAGTGCCCGAAACGCACCGGGCATAACAAGCTGCTTTTTGCTGACGTGCGAGAAGATGCTTGCACCGATCCAACCTGCTACGCCGCCAAGCTGGAGGCGCACGTTCAGGCACAGGTCACGGCAAAGCCGCAGTTAGTGCAGATCAGCACTGCTTACGGTCAGCAGCCGGAGGAGAGCAGCATCGTCTCTCGCAGCAGGTACGTTGAGGTCAGGGAAGACAAGCCCGACTCCCCGGAGAAGGCGAAGTTGCCGGAGTTCAAGACGTGCAAACACACCACCGAGGCCATCATCGCGCACGGCATGGACAAGGGCAAGGTGCGAAAGGTATGCACGGAACCGAACTGCCCCATCCATCATCCGAAGAAGCAGCCGTCCAAGGCCGATGCAAGCTACAAAGCGGAGCAGGAGAAGCGGCGAAAGGAGCAGGCTCTGGCGAATGCGACAGGAGCGCGAACGCTCGAAACCATCGTCGCAGCCGTCCCGTTCGGTTGATGAAGCGTGACCTCCTCTCCTTGCCGAGCAGATGCTTCCCCTGCTGGACGAGAGGCGGTTAGAGATGGTCCGCCGAAGCCGGGGCATCAAGCCGAAGGAAGGCGACAGCATCGCCAAACTGCTTGCGGCCTTTATACGGCAGTCCGACGAGAGCGCACTCGGCAGGCTGATCGTAGAGGTTGTGATCTTGCTCTCCGCACGGTCGCAGCCGGACGTGGGCAAGGTTCTCAAAGCCGCAGCCCACACGTACAAGGTGGATGCGGATGCAGTTGCCCTCAAGATCAAGCAGGATATTTGGCGGCGTGCCAGTTTCCGAGGACACTCACTGACCACAAGGGGACTTTTGCCAAGCCATCGGGCTGGTAAACCGGAAGGCTGTAACCGAGAGAATGGTTAGCAACGATTCGTACCTGATGGTTACAAAAGTGGTTACAGTGACGAAAGAGAAGGCCAGCCGGTGAGGGTTGGCCTTCTTGTAAGTGCCTGAATATTCAGATTGGTGCGGAGGAGGGGACTTGAACCCCTATGCCTTGCGGCGCTAGCACCTCAAGCTAGTGCGTCTGCCAATTTCGCCACCTCCGCTTGTTCCTGACGCAGTTTTGTGGCGCAGGCGTGACGATCAATCCGAGGGGTAGTATAGCATCCGCTTTACGGAAGACGAGAGACGGAGGATGTGACCTTGATGGTGACGATGCGGGTGTTGGGAGTGGGCTTGGGCCTCTTTCTGGGGGGCGGGATGATCGCGCTGGGGCAAGGGAACGGAGGACCTCTGGTGACCAAGGCCGCACCGCAGAAGTGGGCCATCGTGATGCATGGCGGCGCGGGCGTGATTGAGCGGGCGACGATGAAGCCGGATACGGAGGCGGTGTATCGGGCGGGGATGGATGCGGCGATTCGCGCGGCGGCGAAGGTTCTCGACGGGGGCGGGCATGCGCTGGATGCCATAGAGGCGGCGCTGAAGGTGCTTGAAGACGATCCGCTGTTCAACTGCGGGCATGGGGCGGTGTTCGCCGCGGATGGAACGAATCAGATGGACGCCGCGATGATGGACGGGGCGACGATGAAGGCGGGAGCGGTGGCGGATGTGACGCGGACGCGGCATCCGATATCGCTGGCGCGGGCGGTGATGGAGAAGAGCCCGCATGTGATGCTGATCGGGAGTGGGGCGGATGAGTTTGCGAAGAGCGTGGGGCTCGAGCAGGTGCCGAACAGCTTCTTCTTTACGGAGCGGCGATGGCAGGGTTTGGTGGAGCAGCTGCAGAAGAAGGGCAAGCCCATTCCGGCGCGGCCGGCCGGGGCGCCTCCGCAGCCGGCTAAGCCGGTGGCCGAGATCGAGATGCCGGACGCGCACAAGTACGGGACGACGGGCATGGTGGTCAGGGATCGCGCGGGGAACATTGCTGCGGGAACGACGACGGGCGGGGTGCAGGCGAAGATGTGGAACCGGGTGGGTGATACGCCGATCATCGGGGCGGGGACGTATGCGTCGAACGAGTCGTGCGCGGTTTCGGCTACCGGGACGGGGGAGTATTTCATCCGGCTGACGGTGGCGCGAACGATCTGCGCGCTGGTGCAGTACAAGGGCATGGCGCTTCAAGCGGCGGTAGACGATGTAGTGCAGCGACAGTTGGGGGCAATTCACGGGGATGGGGGCGTGATTGCGATTACGCCGGACGGGCAGATGGCGTGGGGATTCAATACGCCGGGGATGTTTCGGGCGCGGATGGTTGAGGGTGGAGCGGTGCAGATGGGGATCTACCGGGATGAGCCGTAGCTAAAAGTGGTGGGAGAGGTCGGCGAACGCGGTGAGTTCGAGCAAGGTCTGTCCATCGCGGGGCTGATCGACGGATTCGTGTTCAAGGACCCAGGTGTAGTCGTGGGGGATGAAGACGGCGTGGAGGCCCGCGGCCAGGGCGGGGTTGATGTCGGAGCGGGGGCTGTTGCCGATCATCCAGGTGGAGGCGGCCTCGAAGCGGTGGCGGTCGGCGAGCGAGTGGTAGGCGTCGATGTGCTTCTCGGGGAGGACTTCGACGTCGGAGAAGAGATGGGCAAGGCCGGAGCGGGAGAGCTTATCGAGCTGCTCCGCCTCGTTGCCCTTGGTGACGAGGATGAGGCGATGGCGCGAGGCGAGGTCGGCGACGGTGAGGGCGACCGAGGGGAGGAGCTCGATCTCCTGATCGGCGATGGACTGGGCGAAGCTGACGATGCGCTCGTGGCGCTCCGGGGTGATGGGTGCGGAGGAGAGCTGCTCGAAGCAGGTGACGAGCGAAAGGCGGAAGCTGGCGAGGCCGTAGCCGCGGGCGGCGATGGTGGAGCGCTCGACTGCGTTGAGGTGTTCGCGGACCTCTTCGGGGGTGTGGACGCGGTGGTCGAGGTAGGAGATGAAGGCGGCGATCGCGCGCTCGAAGTAGATGTTGTTTTCCCAGAGCGTGTCGTCGGCGTCGATGAGGAGGGTCTGGGAGCGGCGACGGGAGGCGGGGGAGGGAATTGATGCGCCGTTCGGGGACGTCATAGGCCATTGTATTCCGGCACGGATGCAGGGGATGTTAAGGGCGGGTGCATGAGCGCGGCGGAGAAGCCTGCCAGGCGGCAATGGTAGTCTCGTCTCCTGACGCGGCGTCTTTGCGGGTTGGGAAGTTAGGGCGGAGGATCACGATTGCAGCAGGCGTTGTGGAAGGAGAGACTCCGGGTGCCGGCCATGTACGCCGTTCTCCTGGTGCTTGTGGGTCTCTGTTTCCTGAGCTACTTCAATCGCTTTGCGGGTCTGCGGTCGGGGGCGGGCGAGTACACGGCGGGGGTCGCGTTTTTGGCGGGGCGGATGCCTTACCGGGACTACTTCACGACGGCGCCACCGCTCAATCTGCTGAAGTCTGCCCTGCTGCTGAAGGTGTTTGGGGAAGCGCTGATTGTGAGCCGGGCGGCGGGGGTTGTGGAGCGCCTGCTGATTGCGGCGGTGCTGTTTCGCTGGCTGTGCCAGATCTTCCGGCGGGTACCCTCGCTGGTGGCGAGCGTGGTGACGGTGATTGTGTCGGCTGGAGACCGGACGGATCCGATTGCCTCCTATAACTATGACGCGATCTTCTATGCGATGTTGAGCGGGCTGGCGGCGAGCTTTGTTCTGAGGGGAGATGGACGGAGGTGGCGATGGGTGCTGCTGGCGATGCTCTCTGGATGCTTCGGGGCCCTGAGTATTCTGACCAAGCAGACGGTTGGACTTGGGTCGGCGTGCATGGTGGCTGCGGTGATGGCTGTGCTGCTGATGAGGATGGAGGGGATTGGTAAAGCTTTGAGATGGATGTCCGCGTTCGGGGCTGGATGCCTTTTGCCGCTTGCCGCAGTCGCTCTCGCGCTGATGCGGATGAAGCTGCTAGGTCCGTTTCTGGAGATGCTGTTTGTGAAGGGACCGGCGGCGAAGGCGGCGCACGCGTCCGAGTTCGCGGTTAGGGAGCTGCGGGTTGGATGGGACAACTTCGGGTGGCTGATGCTGGGCGCGTTTGGGCTGGCGCTGGGCTGGCGAGCGATACGACGATCTTTGCAATGGGAATCGGGATGGGGGCGCAGCTTTGAGGGGGTGCGGGATGGGAGAGAGGAGGCCGGAGGCGGACAGGCGGAGTTGCGAGGGGCGGCGTATGTGCTGGCTGCGGGGTTGGGAACGTTTGGGCTCGGGGAGATGCTCCGGAGGTTGCCGGCACTGCACGACTTCTCGAAAGGTTCTGTGTACTTTACGTTTCTGGCGATGACGGTGTTGCTGGCGGGGTACGCGGTCAAGGGGTTTTGGGGGAGATGGAATACGAGGCAGGCGCAATGCGCTCTGCTGTGTGCGGTGTCGTGGTCGGTGGCATTTACGCTTTCGCTCTCGTGGCCGGCGTTTGAGGCGATGGTGCTCCCGGGATTGGGATTGCTGGTGGCGGCGCTGCTGGAGGGAGTCCCGCGGAAGAGGTTGCCGTTGGTGTATGGAGCTCTTTGCCTCCTCGTGCTGATGCAGGTGCGGGAGAAGCTTAACCTGCCATTTGGCTTCGATTACCAGAACGAGGCTGCTGTCGGGACGGCGGATGCTCGTTCGCTCCAGCCACAGATGAAGGGTATGCGGCTGCCGAAGGAGACGGTTCGGTTTCTGGACGAGACGGTGGCGACGATCCAGAGGAGTACACGTGAGGACGAACGGATCTTTGTCTACCCGGAGATGGGGTTGCTGTATGCCTTGAGTTCGCGAAGCTACCCGACTGCCTCGGGATCGCACAATATTGATGTTCTTAATGACAGCTTCGCGGCGGAAGAGGCGGAGCGTTTGCGAGGGTCGCGACCAGCGGTGATCGTGTATTACCGTGAGACAGAGCGGCAACAGAGAGATGCCGAGAGGCTTTGGCGGAATGGACGGCCGAGTGGGCAGAGGCTGCTGGTGAGCGCGATCGAGGATCTGGTCAAAGGGTATCGATTGTTTGGGTCGTACCGGTTGAGCGAAGGCAACCCGGAGATCCTGGTGTACGTGCGGCAGTAGCTCACCGGAAGTTGCATGTTCGATCCATGATGGGCCGGGGAGAGGGCTGGGCCTCGTGCATTACTTCTGATCAGGGTGGCGGGCTGAAGGGCGGGCCAGTGGGCGTATCATCCGGGAGGCAATCGTTCCATGAAGGGGCTTAACGAGTTGAGAAGGCAGGATCACTGAGACGATGGTTCCCGAGGCGGGACAAAGATTCGGGCCGTACGAGATCCTGGGGAAGCTGGGCGGCGGTGGCATGGGCCTGGTGTTTCGGGCGTGGGACGAGCGCTTGCATCGCGAGGTTGCGATCAAACTGCTGCACGACGAATACACGAGTCCGGGGATGCGGGAGCGGTTCCTTGTCGAGGCGCGTGCGGCGTCTGCGCTGAACCATCCGAATATCTGCACGATCTTCGATATTGGGGAGCAGGATGGCGAACCGTACCTCGTGATGGAGGTGCTCGAAGGCATGACGTTGAAGCAAAAGATCGCGCAGGGGGCGGTGCCGATCGAGGATCTGGTGCGGATCTCGGAGGAGGTTTCGGAGGCGCTGGCCGCGGCTCATGCGAAGGGGATCGTGCACCGCGACATCAAACCGGCCAATATTTTCCTGGTGAAGAAGCCTGGTGGACGGCCGCAGGCAAAGGTGCTGGACTTCGGTCTGGCGAAGGTCAACCAGGCGTCGCGGGCGGGGCTGGCGTCGCAGGCCATCGAGATCACAAGTGCTGGGACGACGGTGGGGACGCTGGCGTATATGTCTCCCGAGCAGGCGCGGGGAGAACCGCTGGATGCGCGGTCGGACCTGTTTTCGCTGGGAGTGGTGATGTACGAGATGGCGACGCGGAGGGTGCCGTTCCGCGGGTCCACGAGTGCTCTGGTGTACATGCAGCTGCTGAGCCAGGCACCTGAGTCGATTCGTCAGTGGAACGACACTATTCCGCGGGATCTGGAACGAATGATTCAGCGGCTGCTGTTAAAGGATCGTGCGGAGCGATTTCAGTCAGCGAACGAGTTGCATGCGGCGCTTCGCAAGCTGTCGGTAAAGGGTGACGGAGGATGGTTGAAGAAAGTGCCGCGGGCGTCGGTTCCGCTGGTGCAGGCACCGGACCCGATAGCGCGAGAGAACAGGCTGCGGAGAAAGGATTCGAGCAGCTTCGAGGCGATGGCGGAGATGGCTCCCGAGGAGAGCGAAACCCCGAAGTCGGATTCTGGCGGGGACCTGATTCGTCCAAGGCGCCTGCCGACACGGGAGAGCGGGCCACGGGAGAGCGCGTTCCGTTCCGACCGGGGCAGCCGGCCGCAGGATGCCCCGCAGGGCGAGTCTGCGCCGACAGCGGAAGACCCCGGGCAGGGCGCGGCTGGCAAGGGCGCGGCTGCACCTGCCCTGGCGGAACAAAAGGAAGAGGTGCCCAGGCCCGAGCCTCCGGTGATCTCACCCCCGGTTCCACCGCAACCAAGGCTGAAGTAGAGGCTCCCGTCCAGCCGGCCGAGAAGGTAGGCAGAGGGAGGCAAGAGCTGCCACGGCCCGTGGAAGAGGAACGCGCGCCTGCGTCTTCGAGGGGTGAGCGGGGCCGGCGCGGAGGTTCTCGAGGACGGGGTCGCAGCCAAGGCTCTGGATTTGTCACGGAAAGGGGGCGGGGGCAGGCGGGGCACGTACGGGCCCTTGCCGCAGTGGCTCTGCTTGCGGCGGGAGCTTTTGGAACGACGTTATGGGTGCGCAGTGGCGGGTTTGGGCGGGTGGTCTTAGGTCCTGCGGATTCGGTGCTGCTGACGCAGATTCAGAACAGGACGGGAGATGCCGCTCTGGACGGTGCGGTGATGGAAGGATTGGAGATTCAATTAGCGCAATCACCTCTGAAGTGGAGGGGACAAGAGGCATACCGCGCGGGCATGCGGCAGATTGAAGCAGAGGATCACCTCCAACCGAGCTCTGTTTCGGCACGCGCCGCGGCTCGTCGGGTGGGTGCGCGCGCCTATGTGTACGGCGAGGTCAGCGGTGAAGGAGGACCGTACACCATCACTCTTGAGGTGCTCGAAGCGGCCTCGAACGATAAGCTGGCGAGTCTGTCGGAGAGGGCGGGGAGCAAGGGAGAGATCGCGCATGCTATCGATCGTTTGGCGATTGATCTACGGCGGAGACTGGGCGAGGACAGCACGTGGATCGCGCAGCACAACACACCGCTTGAACAGCAGGCGACGTCGAGTATGGATGCGCTGTCGTCGTTCGCAGAGGGGGAGGATGCGCGGCAGAGTGGGCATGTGGCGACGGCGATCGACCTTTATGGGAAGGCTCTGCGGGCCTCGCCGAATTTTGCGCTTGCGGGTGTGCAGATCGCGTGGACCTACGATAGTCAGTACGCGGAGCTTGCGGCGGCGGACGCTGCCCGGCGAGCCAAATTGAGTGCGGCGCAAGCAGGGAACCGGGTGCGATTGCTGGCCGAGACGTCGGCGGCGGCGCTGGATGCGCAGGATTATGGGGCAGCCGGGGTGTGCGCTCGCAGACTGCTTGAGATGTATCCCTGGGATACGGCGGGCATGGTTGCGTTGGCACGAGTGATGCGGCTCCAAGGTCATATGACGGAGTCCTTGCTATCGGCAGAGCAGGCCTACCGTCATGAGCCGTCCTATGGCGACGCTTACGGTGAGGCCGGACGGGCGCTGCTGGGGCTCGATCGATTCGACGATGCTCTGCGGCTTTTTACGGTGGCGGAGGAGGCTGGTGCAGCGGAGGACCCATGGGCGGCCGCAGCTCGCTACCTCAGCGGAAGGGCGGGTACCCCACGAGCGGAAGCGGGCGCCCGTGTTGAGAGTGCGGGAGAGATGAACCTTGCGGTCTTAGCGAATGAGGCGGCGGCACTGGACAACTCGGGGGCGCTGATCGCGGGTGGAGAGGTTGTGCGTAAGGCGGCGCGGTCTGCGCAGGGCAACACGCGTCTGGTCTCGGCGGGAGCGTCGATGCTGGCCAAGGGTGCGCTGAATCGGGCGCTGCTCGGGCGATGCGGACAGGCCATCGCGTTTGCGAACGAGGCGACAGCACTTCCCTACGGGAGGACGGCCGATTTCGAGGCCGGGCTGGCGCAGGCGCTTTGTGGAGGAGGGGAGAAGGCAACCTCGGCGATCGATCGCCTGCAGAAAGGATCGGGGCTACACTCCTGGGCTGCGGAGTTCTTTGTTCCTGTGCTACGTGGGGCGACGGCAATCTCGGCAAAAGATCCGATGCGGGCCCAGGAGGCGCTCTCGGGTGTGCGCCAGATGCGGGATGAACCTCCGCTGTCCAATTACCTGCTGGGGCTGGCGCATTTGGCGGCTCACCATGACGAGTTGGCGATTGCCGATTTCAGAAACGTCGAAACGCATCGTGGGTTTGCGTTTGTCAGAGGAACGGCGGTGTACCCGATGGCGGAGATTGAACTGGGCAGAGCCGCCGGGACGGCGAAGAGGGATGCGGAGCGAATCGCGGCGTACCGGGCATTTCTGAAGATCTGGACGGGTGCGGAGCGAGGCGACCCGCTGCTCGCGGAGGCTTCAGCGAGGGTGCATTAGAGGGTGCTCCGAGGCTGCGCGTCGATGGTGATTGTGTTACCTTCAACAGGGTTGGGAACCGCGGAGAGATGGCCGAGTGGCTGAAGGCGCACGCTTGGAAAGCGTGTATACCGCAAGGTATCCAGGGTTCGAATCCCTGTCTCTCCGCCATTGAGTCGTCCCGATGCTTCCAATAAACATTCAGAGAACCGTGTCTAAACCTCAGCAAACCCTGAGGTTCTAAAGTCTTGCGTGTTGGTCCATAAACCTGACTGGGTGACCCTGTCAGCCGCCCAGTTTCTTTTTTGCACAGTATGGGATAGGAGACCAGGTGATCTACCAACTCGCTCCACTGATGGTGGAGACCTCAGTGTGACGCACATGCGCGAGAAAGCGGACCCGGAGTTCGACGATACGCGCATTCGTGGACAGAGTTGCTCAAAGATCCCATAAGGGCCGATTCTCAAAGGATCCAAACCACTTTCATCGACGGGATCGTGACTGCGCCGGGTAAGGTCTTGAGTGGCCCTCATCGGCACCGGTCCACCCGAGCACCGCCGGCGGTGACGAGCGTGAAATTCGCCGCGTTCCGGAAAATTTATGTCGATCGGAATGGCCGCGAAGGCCGCTTCAATATCTGAAAGATGCTATGAGACAGGGACGCCGGAAGTTTGTACAATTTGCGGGCTGGTCCGACCAATAGTTGGGGTGCGGCTACGGGCTTAGTCCGATAGGAGAGTGCATGGGAACATCCGGAAGGAATCGAAGGGAGTTTTTGAAGGCGGGCAGCGCAGCGTTGGCCGTGGAGGCAGTCTCCTGGAACGCGAAGAGCTATGCGGCGGTTGCGGGAGCTAACGATCGCATTCGCGTGGGAATCGTAGGATGCGGCGATCGCATGAAGCAGGCGTTGATTCCGTGCTTTCAGCAACACGCGAAAGAGATGAATTTTGAGTTCGCCGCGGTATCGGATTTATGGAACCAACGGCGCGACAGCGGTGTGGCTTACGTACAGAAGGTGTGCGGGAATGCTATCGTCGCGGTCCTAAATAACGAGGAGCTATACGATAGGAAGGATGTCGACGCCGTCCTGATTGCGACCGCGGACTTCCAGCATGCGCAGCATGGGGTGGAGGCAGTCAGGGCCGGGCGCGACGCCTACTGCGAGAAGCCGCTCGCAGATACGATCGAAGATGCGCATGCTATCCGGGATGCGGTGAGACAGACAGGCAAGGTCTTCCAGGTAGGCACACAGAGACGGAGCACACCCAGCTACCAAAAGGCGTACGAGTACATCAAGTCTGGCCAGTTCGGCGAGATCAATATGGTCGAGATGAGCTGGAATGTGAACCAGCCTGGCCGCTGGAGACGCCCTGACGTTGTGCCTCTGCTACGCGAGGGGGATACGGACTGGAAGCGCTACCTGCTGAATAAGCCGTATGAGCCGTTCGATGCTCGGAAGTACCTTGAGTTTCGCCTGTTTTCGCCGTACTCTTCCGGCATTCCGGATCAATGGCTTGTTCACCAGATTGACACCGTTCACTGGTTCAGTGGATATCCGCACCCTCGCAGTGTCGTTGCAAATGGAGGCATTTATCAATGGCATGATGGACGGCGCAACTGGGATACGCTTACGGCCGTGTTCGATTACGGCCCGATCGATGATCTCAGCAAGGGGTTCCAGGTGGTGTACTCCTCTCGTCAGACGAACTCGGCTGGTGGAATCAAGGAGCTCTATTACTCGAACGGCGGCATGCTGGACATGGATAAGCAGCGCGTGAGCCCGGAGGGTGGTCTGCAGCCGAAGGCGGCGGCTGAGATGAAGATGCAGCCAAACCTGCTGAAGAGCTTTGCGTTGAGCGAGGACGTCCAGAAGGCGGAGACCTCGGCAAACACCGGGGCCGATCCGATGACGTCGGCGAACATGCGGAACTGGATGGAGTGTGTTCGCTCCAGGAAGCAGCCGAATGCAAGCATCGACGCCGGTTACAGCCACTCGCTGGCGCTCTGCATGACGGTCGCAGCGATGCAGAGTGGGCAACGCGTTACCTTCGACGAAAAGGCGCAGCAGCTTGTGATTGGGGGTAAGAAGAGTGCCTAGGCTCCTGGTGATTTTCAGGCTCTGGGTGATCTTCAGGCTCTGGGTGATCTTCAGGCTCTGGGTGATCTTCAGGCTCGTGGTGATCTCTGTGCTGACGATGTGTAGCACCTTGCTGAGCGCTGCTGATCGAAAGGCGGCGAAGGGGGTCCAGGTGATCCCCAAGGAGGAGCAACGGAGGGTGGACGTCACGATTGACGGCCAGCCTTTTACCTCTTATCTGTGGCCTACGACGCTGAAGAAGCCGGTGCTGTATCCGCTGATGGTGGACGGTGGTATCGAGGTGACCCGGGGGTATCCCCTCGCCCCCCGGGAAGGAGAGCGGAGGGATCATCCCCACCATGCGGGGATGTGGTTCAACTATGGGGATGTGAATGGGTTCGACTTCTGGAACAACTCGGAGGCGATTACGGCCGACGCGCGCGAGAAGATGGGAACTGTCGAGCAAAAGAGGATTGTCGCGGCCAAGAGCGGACCCGACCGGGGCGAACTCACTGTCGAGAGCTTGTGGGTCACTGGCAAGGAACAGCCGCTATTGCAGCAGACCACACGGTATGTCTTTTCGCGACATGGAGACGTTCGCGTCATCGAGATGACCGTTGAGCTGCGAGCGTTAGAGCCCGCAGTGTTTCACGATGACAAGGAAGGCTTGCTGGGGATTCGAGTCGCCCGCTGGCTGGAGTCCGCTAACGAGAAGGGAGGTGTCTTCACGGATGCGGACGGAAGATCGACAAAGGTTGAAGGCGGAACCGGCGCGGGGGCAACGGGCGTGTACACCACGAGCGAGGGCAAGACAGGTGACAACGTGTGGGGAACGCGCGGCCGCTGGTGCACGCTGACCGGGCATAACGCCGCTGGCCAGGTTGCCACGATTGCGATTCTGGACGACCCGAAGAACCCGGGCGCACCAACTTACTGGCACGCCCGTGGATATGGCCTGTTCGCGGCGAATCCGCTGGGCCGGCACATCTTCGATCCGAAGACGCCGGCGTTCGACTACACAATTCAGAAGGATCGAACCGCAGTTTTCCGGTACCGGGTTCTGCTTTCGGCGCGCGCCATGCTCGCAGACGAAGCGAATCGCGAGACGGACGCCTTTGCGAGGGGAACCCCATAGACAGGAGCTCACGAGCGGTGGCCAAGAGCCCGGCACGGACAGGTCTGCTCGCGAGCGCGGAGAGACCTTGGGAAGCGAGGTCCACGCTGAATCCGGAGGACTGCCCAGCACGGTAGATGACAAGAAGAACCTTTTATCGAGTTCGCGCGCATCCTTCGAGAGCGTCGCAACGGGAGTACGAGGCATGACCCAAACGCCGGCCTTGCAGTACAACGATTGTCGACCTCTCCTGGGTACCCCACGTTATAGCGAGGAGCAATCTTCCGGCGAAGTACACGCTTGTATGGGCTGCCTTGCCATAAGCTGCGTTGCCATAAGACGTCTGTTCCGCTGGATCCTGTTTGCCGGTGCAGTGACGCTCTGTACTCAAACCCAAGAGATCACCCCGAAGCGTTCCATGGATGCCCTCAGACATTCCTTCGTTAGCCCACCCGCCGACTCCCGGCCAATGGTTCGGTGGTGGTGCTTCGGCACTGCTGTAGAGAAGCCCTAACTCCTGCGGGAGCTGCAGCAGATGAAGAGCGACGGAATCGGCGGCGCCGAACTTGCCTTCGTCTACCCCGAGGTCGTGGACGACCCCGCCAAGGGAATAAAGAACTTCGCCTTTCTCTCTTCCGAGATGCGCGAAGGCGCACGACACACCCGTTTCCGCTCCCAGACCTATGGCGAGCCAGCCGTCTCCTCCAGCCAGAACCTCGCCGCTCTGGCGGAGGGAGAAGGCCCGCAGTGGCGAGCCTTCTCGACCCTTCGCTGGGCCACCTCCGCTGACCACGTCTTCGGACACCTCGTCACCTCTGGCGAGAGCTTCACATGGCTGCACTCCCCGGTGTTCCGTGCCACGCCGCTCGACATGAAGACCGAAGCTGATATTGCTTTCCTGATGGGCGAGAACCAACTGATCTTCCATGGATGGCCTTACAGTCCGCCTGAGGGCAAGGTAGCGGAACCAGGATGGAGCCTATACGCGGCAGCAGCCTTGAATGACCACAATCCGTGGCACCCGGTTATGGCTGCCGTCACGACCTACATCACCCGCCTAAGCTTCTTGATGCGTCAGGGTGAGCCAGCCAACCAGATCGCGATTCTACTTCCCACGGATGACGCGTGGGCGACCTTTAGCCCGGGCCATGTCAGCGTCACCGGCGCCATGCAGAGGCTGATACCTCCGGCCCTCATGTCAGCGATCCTCTCGGCAGGCTACAACGTTGATTTTATCGACGCCGATGCTGTCAATAGCGTTGGCCTCGGCGGTCATCAGATCGTGGTCTTCCCCAGTACCGACCGGCTTTCCGTAGAGACTTTGCGGAACCTTCGTACCTGGGCCGCGCAGGGCGGTAAGGTCATCGCCCTGGGTCACCGGCCAACTCACGACGCCGACGGCAAACCCTTCCCCGATGCACTGCGGCTGATGCGAGCCATTACGCTCGTCCATGACGTCGCCCAGCTCGGATCGGCACTTCGCTCTGCCGCGGTCCCTGATCTGCAGATAGTCTGCTCCGCTGATAAGAACACCCGCGAGGGGACGGGGTTTATTCGCCGCAAGCTCCCCTCGGCCGATCTCTACCTGGTCGTCAACACGAGCAACCACCCCGTGAAGACCTGCGCCACCTTCGTCACGGCACATCAGATCGGGGAAGAGTGGGACCTTGATGCCCCAGGCTTCTCACCGGCTGTCGCTAGGAGCCAGCCTATTAATCTGGCCCCCTACGAGTCTCGTGTGTTCGTTTTCTCGGACGACGGGGCCTACTCTAAACCGGCTCCGCCATTCCCTGTCAGCCGTGTCTTAGCGGAGCTTTCCTGTGATTGGCATGTCACCTTCTCGATCATCGGACTGCGGAGCACAGAAGCCACTCTTACGGACTGGATCTCCAGTCCCGCAACCCGGCACTACTCCGGCGAAGCTGTTTATACGCGCAGCTTCACCCTTGCTGCCGCGCCGAACACTTCCACGTTCCTCGCAGTCGAGGTGGCCGACCTTTACCCGGTGCCCCGAACTATTCGCCAGAACCAGCTTCCCTTGGCTCGAACGGGCTGCCCGACCCGCTTATAACCCACCCTGGGCCTGGCATGCACGCCTTCTACGACCCACCGATCCGGGAAGCGGCTCTCGTCTTGATCAACGGCCAACCCGCCGGGGCTCTCTGGCACCCGCCGTACCGGCTTGAGTGCTCGAAGTTCCTGAAGGCGGGCAGCAACCGGGTGGAGATTCACGTCTACAACACGGCCCTGAACGCCTGGTCCGCGCTCCCGCCCCACGACTACAAGCCCCTCATCAGAAAGTACGGCGATCGTTTCCAGATGCAGGATCTTGACAAGGTCGAACCCATATCATCCGGCATTCTTGGCCGCATCCACTTAGTCGCGGAATCCCTACCTTGATCCTGAAGCTGCAGCGCAGCAGCTCTGACGATTTCTCTCGGGATGCATTTAGGTTGCGGAACTAGGCTGACGCTCAAGCTCGGGTCTGCAGCCACATGATTCGCGGATTATTAGAGAAACGGGGAGCACTGTCCGGAGGCTTGAGGGCAAGAAATCGGCACGGATTCTTTGCAGAAGCAGCCGGAACGAAAGACGTCCGAGTTCCGAGGCGGGTTGACTGATGATGGTTACAGGAGGCGTCATTAGAGTGTAGAAGACCACGTCATCGAAGCCAACGAGCGCGATGTCTTTACCCGCTTCCACCTTGAATTCGCGGAGCGTCTCGATGACCCAGATGGTGGATGCATTGTT
>JAABVA010002417.1_pt1 | contig 18598 bp, 13 predicted proteins | sample 5560331 | NCBI WGS metagenome assembly JAABVA01 (sample SAMN12812661, study PRJNA571458) | rock metagenome | isolation source: Antarctica rocks | place: Antarctica: Victoria Land, Mt New Zealand sud | collected 2016-01-07 | reverse complement strand
AATCTTCAAAAATGAAAGATCTTTATATATATAATAATTCTGTCTATTCAGATTTATCATAAAAACTCATTATTGTAGTTAAATATATAATTTTTAAGTGTAAATACTGTCTTATTGTACAGACTTGAACAAAGTATTTAATTAAGTTGATAGCATTGTTATTTCACTATAGTTACTCATAAATTTTGTACAGATAATAAAAATATATATTCATAATAATTCTGTCTATTTAAATTTATAGAAATAAGTGTTTAATTGTGATTTTAACATCAAAATGCTGTTGTTTGAGCTTGATTTTGAAGAAGTTTCCAAAAAAAAGTTGTGTGAATTAGGCTGAGTGTAGAGTCAGGTCAAGTTGAAAAAAAGTGCACTCAATCTGAACCTGCACTAGAGTTTAAGTCAGATCAGATTGAGTTCATATACAGATCAACTCTATCTATAATCTTGTTACAGTCATCATTCTAATAGGCTCATTGAACATGTAGATTCAGTGAACTACACCTTGAAGGTGTACAGCTCAGTGTAAGCTCATGATGCTTATAGATGAGCTGAGTAAGCTGGCTCACAGTGCTCATGAATGAGCAAGGTGAGCAGCCTAATATATATACAGATCATCTTTCTTAAGAAGATAAATGTATTCAATGTAATCATTACTTAACATACTACTAGTTATTGATTAACTTAACATGTCTAAAACTCTCTTATATCACAAGCTCTAACTTTTAGTCTCTATATCAGAGGAATCTCTGATCAGAATGTAACACATTGAACATTCTTACAATATAAGACATGTCAGTCAGCACACAGAAAGCAGCCTTTATCAATGTGATCAATCTTCAGAATCTTGAAGATCTACAAGAGATGAACAACATATTGAAGATATCAGTGTCAAATGTATTTAGCAGTGAACATAAGAAGTTGTGAAGCTTCTTGACAAAGCTTAATCTATACATAGATTTCAATCAGAAGAAGTTCAACTCTGAAATGAACAAAGATCTATACACAGTAATCTATCTTAAGAATGCAGCATTCAACTGAGTCAACCTCAAACTGCATGAGTTTCTAGACAAGTCATCAAAGAAACAAGACATTAATGAAGAGTTGATCTTCAGCAACTTCAAGAAGTTTAAAAAAGAACTTTGAAAGACTTTTAAAGTGATTGATGAGAAAAGAGCAGTGAAACAACAACTTTACACATTAAAGATGAACAAGTCAGCAGTCAAGTACTCAGCAAAGTTTCAGTGCATTGTGATCTTAACTGACTGAGATGATGATGTCTTAGTATTGCAATACTATTGAGAATTGAGTAAAGATATTAAAGATGAGATAGCTTGAAGAGACTGCTCTGAAGAACTTTAAGAGATGATAAATATCTTCATCAACATTAACAGTTAACAGTGAGAACAACAGATGAAGAAGATGAGATCTTATACAGCTTTAAGAACATGAGAATGACAGTTCATCATCAGAATATGAGAAGATCTGATGAATCTCAATAATATTGAGAAGTACAATCAGAAGTTATGAGCTAGATCAGCAGAGCATGAGTGTTACAACAGATGACTCACTAAGTTTCATATCTAATGAGTAGAGACTTACAAATATTATAACTGTGATAAATCTGAACATCTTGTCAGAGATTGCAAGAAATCTCAATGACAGAGAAAAGAAGTTGCAATGATAAACTCAGTGATAATGCATAATTAACTGAGCTGAACAGCCTGCTATGATGACAACTGCTTTGTGCACATGAGCAGCAAAGATGAAGTTAAATGATAATCATAGAAGCTTAAGAAGAGGCACAGTACTGATTATGTTACAATAAGTGAATTGAAGAGATTAGCTATTCTAGAGAAAGTTGTCAGAGACAACTCAGATAAGATTGAAGAGACTGATATTTGTGAAACTCAGAAGATAGGCACTGCAGAAGCTTAAGATCAAGAAGATCTTATCTGAATGTATCTGAATTTAAATGCAGACTCAGAGAATGTCAACAACTAAGAAGTCAACATGAGACTTAAGCAGAGCTATAAGCACTCTAAGAATTGATGTTTAGAATGATGTGAAAGTCTGCTAGAAAAATAGCAGCAGACACTTCAAGAAGAAGTTACTGTTAGCAAATGACATGAAGCAGAAATGGCAGCTGTACAGCTAGAAGAACTAATGACAATGATATGATTCACAATATGAGATTAAGAAATGTCAGAATGATTAAGAAAAGATTATGAGATTAAGATATATCTACTCATGGGCTATGCAATGCTCACAGAAGAACATTGAATGCATATAGAAGAATACATGTCACCTGAGTTTCTCAACAAAGTAAAAGCACTAGAGAATCTCATTCAACATGAATATGATCAGTATGAGATGTATCAATATTCAGAACAAATTGTCAGAAAAGAAACTGATGACTACACAAAACTGATCACAACTAATGAAGAATTGACATGATTCAAAGAACTATGAAGAAAGTTCATTAAATCATAAGATAAACTTTGAAGCATAGGCAGAGCTCAAGGGACTTTGATAGAAGCAAAGAGCTTAAAGAAGTCAAAAAATCTCAAGCTCTCTCAGTGAAATTAGGGACAAAGAAGCTTCTAATGTCTTAATGAATTGACAATGATCAAAAGATATGAGTTGATGTTGAGATATCACTGAAGAAATGACTTTGAGTAATGATAGATTTGAGAACAATCAATAACTTTATCTTACAACAAGTGATTAAATGATTAGAACTGACACTGTGGTGAGTGTCTAAGTTTACACAAGTGTATATGATCAATGAAGAATATGAATGAATTCATGAAGAAGTTCATATTGAAGTCATAATAAGAAACAATTCACAGAAGTTGAGACTAGATGTTCTCAAGTCAGTCAAGTATGATGCTATACTAGAGATGCTCTGATTACATAAAAAAAATTCATAAATTAACTAAATCAACAAAGAACTCTATGCAACAGAGAATGCATATGATGTCTCTGAACAACTGAAAAAGAGCTTATCAGAGCATAAGTCTTAAGATCATGAGATACTGCTATTAAAGAAAAGAAAATCAAAGTGAATGTTACTTTATCTTATAAGCAAAGATTAGCTGAAGAAAGTTCAAGACTATCTTGCTGAGAATTTAAAGAGAGAATTCATCAGACTATTAAAGTCATCAGTAGAATATCTGATTCTGTTTGTATTAAAGAAAAATGACATTAAGCAACTTTGTGTTGACTATAAACAACTTAATGAGATAACTCATTAAGATAGTTATTCTCTATCACTGATAGAAGAGTTGCAAGACAGACTAGAAAAAGTCAAGTAATTTATGAGTCTAGATCTGAAGAAAGTGTACTACTGTGTATGCATGAAGGAGAGCAAAGAATGAAAAACAGCATTCTGAACAAGATATAAACACTATGAGTACACTGTTATGTCATTTGAACTCAAGAATGTCTCAGTCATCTTTCAGAGACTCATCAATGACATATTGAGAGAGTATCTTGATGATTTTGTAATCACATATCTCAATGATATTCTGATCTATTCAGATGATCTCAAGATGCACCACAAACACATGCACAAGGTTCTAATGAAGCTCAATGAACAAGCTATGTATGTGAAAAAGTCAAAAAGCAGATTCAAAATCAAGAAGATACAGTTTTTAAAATATGTCATTTGATTTAATCAGATTAAGAAGAATCTCAAAAAGATAAAGACAGTTCAGAACTGATCTACACTGCAAAAGATTAAGGAAGTACAAGTCTTTCTAGAATTGATGAATTATTATTGAAAGTTTGTACTTAATTATGCAAGAATTGTGAAATCTCTTATGTGTTTAACATGCAAGAATGAGAGATGGCATTGAGATAAGAAACAGAAGAATGCATTCTGCATATTAAAGAAAAGCCTTAGTAAAACTGCACATCTGTGAATACTCAGTTAAGCATGCAAAAAGATACTGAAAACTGATGCATTGAATTTTGCAGTCAAAGCATGCCTATATCAGATCAAAGACAGGCAGAAGAAGTCTATTGTGTATTGATCTAGAAAGTTATCAGAATTCAAGAAAAAATATGAGATTCATAACAAGAAACTTCTTGCAATAATGAAAGCACTGCAAGATTGAAGATCTTATCTTGCAGATATAAGCAAGCCTATTCAGATCTTTATGAATTATAAGAATCTGAGAAACTTCACAACAATCAAGCAACTAAATCAGCAACAGATTTGCTGAGCAGAACAGTTAGCAGACTTTGAATTTTAGATTCATTACAAGAAGAATAATGAGAACAGTGATGCAGATGCTTTAAGTAGATGATCTGATCACAAAGAAGTGAAAATGATTCATGCTGAAATTCTGTGTAAAGATAAGAGAGAAACACTCATGAAAGACTTAGCAGCAACATATAAGATGAAGAATACTTTCTTGACAGATGACAAACTCATTAAAGTGTGTCATGACAGCTGAGCTGGCAGACATTTAGGAGTCAAGTGTACAGAAGATCTTGTACAGAGAAGATGCAACATAGATGATCTTCATAATTGAATTATGAAGTACATTGTCAGATGCAATTCATGTCAACATAATAAGATTCAGAGAGATAAGCATTACAATGAAGTAACATGACTAAATGCACTGAATGTGCTCTGAGAGTCTGTTATCATGAACTTCATTACAAAGCTATCAAAGTTCAAGGACTCAGCATGGAAAGTCAGATTTGACAGCATATTGATCATAGTGAATAAATTGATGAAGTACACAATGTTCATTTCATTCAGAGAAACTGCAACAGCATCAGTATTGATGTACATTATACTGTGAGAATTGATTAGCAATCATGAGCTATCAAAGAAGTTTATCACTGACAGAGACAAACTGTTCACAAGTAAGTTCTGAAAAATGCTTACAGCAGAGCTCAGAATAAAGCACAAGATGTCAATAACATATTATTTATAAATGAATAAGCAAAGCAAATGAATGAATCAGACAGTTAAGATGTACTTGCAACACTATGTCAACACAAGACAGAGTAATTGAATACAACTGTTGCTGATGACACAGTTCATGTACAACAATGCATGAAACAAAATCACAGAAAAGACATCATTTGAAATAAACTATAAATATCATTCAGAGGTTTGACAAGACTCATGAGTGCATGAATCTTAGAGTCAGAAAGTAATATTGAATATTGCTGAGCTCAAGAAACTGCATGCTGATCTTACAAAGAGAATTGAGGGATAGAAGGAATGGACAATAAAGATAAAATCATATGAGGTTGATGAGAAAGTATATCTACAGACAGACAACATGTGAATGAAGAAGAAGAGCAAGAAACTCATGAACAAGAGCATTGAGTCATTCATGATCAAGAGAAACATCAAGAAGCTAAGCTATGAGCTAGACTTATCTTAAGAAATGTGAATACACTCAGTATTTCACACATCAATGCTTCAACAATGCAATCAGTTCATATCACTTCAAGTCACATCAACATCTGTTGAATCTGAAACCAAATATGAGGTAGAGAACATTCTAGAAAAGAGAATGATTAGTGAGAAAGCTTATTATCTTGTTAAATGAAAAGAGTATGATGCTTTGAAAAGCACATGAAAATTTAAGAATAACTTACTTAACTGTGTAAGAATGCTTCAGCAGTTTGAGAAGAGAAGACTGCAGAGATAAGATTATCTCAGAAATTTGAAGATAAGAGGTTTGAAGAATTAGAATCATTCTTATCTCTGAAAACATCATCATTATCATTGACAAGTTTGCAAGCAAGACAGAGTGCCTTCTCAGCAACTTTATCTTTTATATATTTTAATGTCTTATGAAGACAAGTGACTTTAGCAAGAGCCTGTGTCAGTTCTTTCTCAGCAACAGACAGGTTGAACTTGAGTTTATTGTGTGTATGATTAAGAGATTCTCATAACACACTGATACATGAACAATCACAGCAAACACACTCAGCACACTTAGAATGATTCTTTATCTTTATGTAAAGAATTAAGAGATTGAAACAGTGAAGACAGGCAGTCAACACTGAATCATTGTCTTTACTGATGAATTGATAAAGACAAAGATGATTGCATGTTTTGAATGACTTCATCATGAAAAGCTTATAGATTACAAAGGCAGAAACTTTCATTAAATAGGTTCTAGAGAACTAGTGCCTGAGAAGAAAGAATGATGTTATGATCATTGTTTTAATAGACTCATTAAATGTGTAGATTCAGTGAACTACATCTTGAAGATGTACAGCTCAGTGTAAGCTCATGATGCTTACAGATGAGCTGAGTAAGCTGGCTCACAGTGCTCATGAATGAGCAAGATAAGCAGTTTAATATATATACAAATCATCTTTCTTAAGAAGATGAACATGTTTAATGCAATTATTACTTAGCATACTACTAGCTATCAGTTAACTCAATGTGCCTGAAACTCTCTTATATCACAAGCTCTAATCCCTAGCCCCTATATCAGAGAAACCTTCAATCAGAATGTAACAAATCTGTGCAGATATTCACACACAGATGAGACTAATCATAATGAGTTACATTGATCTCAATTCTATGTTCTATTGAGTTAGTATGTAGCATAAGTTTACTATATAAATTCAGACAACATCACAATCATGTTACAGTTATATTTTTAATGTGTATTTGTAATGAATCAAGAACAAGTGTGATTCTATCATAATGAGTTAAGCTACATGCATTGTAGTTTACAGACTACAACTGTAATACTATCTTTAAAGATTTGAGAAGAATTTAAACAATGTCAATTTGTGATAGAAGTAATGAATTAACTCTATGTTCTTTGTTTAAATAGTTACACATTTTGTGTAAATTGCACACAAGTTGATGTCTAAATATATATTAATAGTTGATCTCAACATTAATATGTAAAGTATTATTCTCAAGATATTCTATCAAGAATGTCTTCATAGCCTCTTGTACAGCCTGAATAGTAGAGCTTTGTCAGTGAGTAAATATATTCAATTTGTAAAGATAAGATTTAAACAAGATATTCTGTGCAATCTCTCTAATCAGTTGCTGAAATAATAGTTTAAGAATCAGAAGCTTCACATTCTTTTGATAGTGTCTAATCTTTCTGAGTGTGATCACTATAGACATGTTAGAAAGTACTGTTAGAAAATAGACAGAATGTGTACATATTGTCAGTCTTGAATCTTCACTTCTTTAATGACTGTGATGTAATCTCAGCTGTTGTTCTCTTCTTTGACTTTGCAGTCACTCAGCCTTCTTCTTTAGCTGTATCTCTCACTTTATTGTAGTTTGTCACTCTGCTTAACTTTGCTGCCTTTGAGATTCACTTTGTTCTGATTATATTATCTAGAACTGTTAGAATTGTCCATTAAAAATGAGGTAGATGACTCTGACTTAATAGATGATTTGATGATGATTATGATCTTGTAAAGATAAGATTTATTATGAAGATATGATGAAGATGCTTCTGTTTTAATTAGACTGTTAGAATGATGCATTAAAGACAAAGAACTAGACATATTTGATGTTGCTGATGACTCTGTGAATGTAATGTCTGAGATGAAGACTTTTAATAGATATAAGTGTTTTGTTTTGATATAAAATGTATTATTTTGATCTGAGATTATCAATGTAGTGTTACTGAAGCTATGTTGTTGCCATAATGTTATTGAGAAATTCACTGAATAAATAAAATAAACTTAAAAGCTCAGCTTATCTTTCTTTACATGATCATTTAACTCTGAACATCTCATCTTCATCAGTGTCATCAAGAATATAAGTTTCAACATTTATATCTCTTTTCTAACTGATATGTGTGTTGAAATTATCTAATAGAAATAATATGTACTATAATGTCTTCTGAAACTTCAAAATGCTGTGTCATATCTTTATCAACATCATTGTCTTTAAAGAAGTGTCATAACAATGATGATGAGATATATTTTAATGTCTGTTTCTAACACATTAATAACATTTGATGTGTAAAGAGACTCTGTCATGAATGTTGTTGTCAACATGTTCACAAAATATTATGAGAACTTTGAGATAAGTTAGAACATCTATGTCTATTATATTAATAATATTTAAAATATAAAAAGACATCATCTCACATATTATGCTAGACTATCATTAAGAATATCTCTTTGTCTATTGAGCCTGATGATGCTGACATTGATGTAAGTTTTAATGCTTATTTCTAATGCATTAATAACATTGAGCATATAGAAGTCTGAAATTGAAGTTTATATCTTATAATGATGACTGACAGAGACATGTGAAGTTGAATCATCAAGAAAAGCTGAACAACATATTAAAGATGAAAGTGACAGTCTATACAAGAAGAAGAATGAATATTCTCAACATCTCTGTATTGCTGCAAAGCAAAAACATTGAAGTGAGCTGTCTCTCAATGCTTATCTTCTTAATTAAGTAAATGATCATGACAGATTGACATGTCACTATGTCTTAAGTAAGCTTAAACTGACATCAGTGTGAATTAAAGTCAATGTGAAGATGAGAAAGCAGATGAAGAAGAATTTGACAGAAGATATTATGAAAAATCAATATCAAGCTCAGCAAAGTGATATGTTTATGAGCTTTATAAGTTTGATACTGCTAACAGACATTAGCAGAGTGACTGAAGTTAAAGATTAACTGAAAGAGACAGAAGATTGTGAGAAGACAGAAGAAGTGAAAGATACAGATAAAGATTGAAGATCTTGCAATTGCAAAGAAGAATAAGAAGAAAGTGAAGCTTCTAGTGAAGAAGAAGGTTACTGAAGAAATAAATATTATATATACACATTAGAAAAATCTGTTAGAACTTACTTGTTATATAATAGATTCACTCAACAATTGAAGAGACAGCAAAGTAAAATATTGATTTTGTAATTCAGCACTGAGAATGAATAAGCTATCTGAGAGAAAGACACAGTCTTTAGATAGCTGATGATCTCAAGTCAGAAATGTATATGAGACACTTTCAGCAGCAGATGATGAACTCTGATAATATCATGAACATAACAGTGAAGTAAGTGTTTTAACAGTTCATTTTAACATATATTTACTTATCATTAATAGCTACACAATTTCAGACTTAAAAGAACATATCTTGAAGCTTGAATTCTTCAGTGCAGTCAAAGATCTTAAGATCTCAGAGAGAGTGTGTATCTTTTTTTTTGATGACAAGAATTCTGTCATGACACTGAGCACAGAGAATGATGATGAATTCTAAATTATAAAGTTAAATTTAGATGAATACAAATATTCTGATGAATTCATAATTGAAGTAAGAGAATTTTAACAGTTATTTCTAATATATTAATGACTATTATAGATGGTCAAGCTTAAGAAATTTGTCATTGTTATCTCATCAGAAGAGAATTTATGTGTGAAGAAGAATGCTGATGAAGAAGAGAAAGATGTGATTAAAGATGTTGATGAGAAAGAAGTTATGAAGAAGAATCTTAATGAGAAGAAAGTTGTAATTGAAGAGAATGTTGTAATTGAAGAGATGACTAAGAAAGAAGTTGTGAAGAATGATGTTACTAAAGAGAAAGTTGTGATTGAAGATGTTGCTGAGAGCAAAACTAAGAAGAAAGATGTCAGTGAGAAAAATGCTGTAGTTAGTAAGGCAGTGATGAAGATAAAAGAATTTTAACAGATAATTTTAACATGCTTATGTCAATCATAGACTTCTAAAGATGTAGAAAATAATTTAAGAAGAATCTCTGAAGAACTGAATTCTATGATATGATTTTTATCAGCATTACATATGTCATGATTTAAGAAACAGATTGTTGATGAGACAAAGCTTACAGAAATAATCATATTGTCTTAAGTAAGAGTTGAAAGACTCTGAAACAGTTGAAAGAGAGAAGCAGTCAGTGATGCTTTAACTTATTGTATAAGTCATAAATAAATAAATAATTTTGCTTTTTCTTTCTGTATAAAGATTAGCTTTCACTATTTAATTCTTTTAATGCACTTTGAAAATGATCACATTCAATAATATTTAGACTGAAGAAGACAAGAAGATTGCATATCAGAAAAGTCTGTTAAAAACATTAATTCTTAACTTTATTTCTCTAATTACAATGATGAGTGTTATGTGTTAAATGTGTTTGAATGCATCACAATATCATAGAAGTAAAGATGATTTATAATATTTATAGATTACACAGTACAGCTTTTGAATATATCTGTAACAAAGTCATTAATATAGCTTCTGCCTCATCTTCTGATTTCTTCTTGAAAAAGAGCAGCAAATACATAAGATAGATGAGACAATTACTGTAACAATTAAATTATATTGCTTTTCTTAACTCAACTGAGAGTAGCTCACTCAGTAGTCAAATTAAGAGTTCTTCTCAATTAATGAATATTTAAAATGAAGACAGAGCTCTCTGCAGTCATTGTATGTTAGAAAAATACATTAAAAACATTAAGTAATAATTGTGTTTGATTCTTAACTTCTGACTATGAAGTATGTTTATGTCTTTGAATGCATTGCAATTCTGTAAACACATCATGCACACTTCACAGAGTAATTTTCAAAGCTTTGTATTTCTATAGCTTAATTATTTACATGACTTTTAGTCAGTCATCATCATCTATACTTTATGATGATGTCATCAATTCTCAAACAGAATCTTTAAGTACTTCAATTAAATCATCTTCAGAATCTTCTTTAAGCTTAAAATTCATTGACTTTTGAAGATATCTAGTTCAATATTCAGAACATGATGACTCAGTTAGAGAAAATGAGCTGCAGAGTAAATTTAAAGAGTGATGAATTTTGACTAATTATGAATGAAAGAACACTGATGACAGTCAATTTAGTATTGATAAATTTAATTGAAAACATCATACTATGCAATGAGATGATCATCTTCATGTCAGCAATGAGTGACAAGAATATTTAAAGACAGCACATCAATATATTAATGTATCTTGCTTGATCTGCTGTCATTGTGATGAGAATATAGCTCATTCAACACTAATTAACAGTGATACAAATTCTCTTTAAAATCATAAATCAATCAAGAACTGTTCAGCTATCATTATGAACATCTACTTAAGCATAAATATTTGATTTACTTTCAAAAACATTGATTTCTGCTTTTCTAATGTGTGTTTCTAATGTGTATCTCTGACATAGCACAGCAGGCAAAACTTGACAAGAAATCAGCAAATAAGTATTTCAGTGCTGAAAACTTCACTAAACAACTTCTAAATGACTTTTTCTCTTTAAATCTTTCTTTTTAAGCACTTAAGAACCCTGAATTCTGAAAACTCATTTAAATGCTGCAGTCAGGTACATCAATGTCTGATAGACATCAATTTGACAATTTAATAAAGATGTGACATCAGAACATTCAAGAAACACTTTTTACTGAGCTTAAATAAATTATCAAAATCTTAATTGCACTTAATAACTAAATCAGTCTCAGTCATTTAATCTTTATGAATGTTACTGCTTACTTTATTAACAAGAACTGAAACTATCAAGAAATTCTTCTTATCTTTTGATCTCTTCACAGTCAACATACTAATCAATTAATGACTGCAGAAATCTTTGCAATTCTTTAAGAATATAAGCTGAAGAAGTGTCTTCTTGCAGTGATTATGAACAACTGCAGCAACAATGAATTTATGCAGAGAGCTTTGAGTAAGCTTTTAAAAAGAAAAGATATTGTATGACAGACTGCAATCAATGTCATTTCTTGCTTTGTACATGTCATTTAGCTAGCTGTCAAGAATCTATTTGACTCATTAAAGACATTGACAGTCAATGAGTCAATTACTTTATTATTTAACAAGAATAATTTGACACAAATCATTAAGAAAATCATTCTGTTTAACACTTTATTCAAGATATATTACTATCTTGTTTTTAACAGATAGTTCTAACAGATATGACTAACACATTCTTAAATATCTAGATTTGACAGCTTGCTATTGCTATGAATTTCTCTTCACAGCAATACAAAATGTTCAAGAGAATTCAGTATCTCATTTATTTACATTCTGTTCTGACACTTATACAGAATGTCAGAACACAATGAAACTCTATTTATAACATGATGCAAAGAGTCTATCAACTTCACAATAATATATGTGTCTGAATCAGTCAAGAGTGTAACAGAATCACAAAATTAAGTAAGAAGCTTAAGACTTTACATGTATTTGAGCAGAAGTGACAGCAAATTGCATATATAATGATGCTTCTTCAATTCTTCAAGAAGTACACAGAGTCAATGAGTTAAACATATAATTTAATTATGTATAAGACATTTCTTGTGTACATCAATCTTTTTGATCATCTGAAGAATCAGAATAACATAAAGAAATTAAATTCAATCTTGAAGTAAATAATGAAGCTAAAGACAGCTATTGAGAAAGCATTAACTAAGATGAAGAAGTATTATGTGTAAACAGAAGATGAGAATAATTTGTTATATAACATTGTCATCATTCTTGACTCTACACAAAAACTTTCACTGTATCAGATACATTTTCTACTGATCTTTCTAATGTATATTTCTAATGTGCATCACTAATTACTGAGGTGTGCAGTCAGCTGAGTGAGATCAGACATATTATGCACAGTATTGAACTGAGTTTCAGACTTATTATAAAAATCATTATTGTTTATATGAGAATGCTTTGTCACATAATCATATTTAGAATTCAATATCATCTATCATCAAATCATTTATAAATCTCATCACAAAAGCACAGCAATTTAAGACTTAACTTAATGACATTATAACTATTGATTTGAAAGTCAATCAATACTTAGATTCTTCACTGTACTCAGTCAATGAGAATGATCTTGACATTTTAAAATACTGAAAGTTGCAGATCATGATCTTTTCAGCATTAGCTGCAATGATCAAGAATGTTCTTGCTATATCTATTGCTAATGTTGAGATTAAATGACTGTTCAATCTTGCTTAAGATGTCATTACTTATTAAAGAGATTGACTAAATGAAGTCATCATTGAGATCATTATGATGATCAAGTTTGATTTACTTCAACATTAAAAACTGAATTATCTCATAACTGAAAGAGAGAACACTGCAGAAGACTTGTTTTCAGATGAAGCTGATATAGACATGAAGCATCTATTTTATGTATTTATCTTGAATTACAACTCTTCTGACATTGCAGATAACAGCTTGACTGATACTCTGAATTAAATCATTTATGACATTCTGAAGTGCAACTCTCACAATACTTTAAATGATGATTCTGATGATCTAAACAAAGATATGAGACTCAATATCTATGAAGACAGCTGACTAATGCATGTATGTTAGAATTTCTTGTTAAAAGATTAAAATGCTGCAATCTGAATGAATCAGTTAATATTACAGCATCTTTACAATCAACTACACTATCAATTTTCTCAGCTCATCTCAAAAAGAGAGTTAGAAGAGATTTGCTTAATAGTTATGTCAATGAATGCAAAAAATTCATGAAACTACAATCTGTTCAGAACACAACATCAACTTCTTTGCTTTCAAGAGAAATACATTATGTGTTAGAAAGAACACTTGCATTTGAAGAATGAGAAGAAAGAAGAGAATGAAGAGAGATAAGTAATGAGTAAATTTATATGAGAGTAATTTGACAGTGAATAATGCTAATTCTTAATAGTGAATATCAAATCAACTTTAATCACATTGTCTTTACTTACATTACTTCTTCTTCATGCTTCACTATTTCATCATTCACCACATCACTCAATCACACAGTTGAGGGCCTTTGATCTCTGATGAAATCATACAGTTAAGAATTTCTGATCTCTAATGAAATCACATAGTTAAGAGTCTTTGATCTCTGATAAAATCACATAGTTGAGAGCCTTCAATCTCTGATGAAATTACATAATTGAGAGCCTTTGATCTCTGATGAAATTACACAGTTAAGGGCTCTCAATCTCTGATGAAATCACATAGTTGAGAGCTCTTAACCTCTGATGAAATCACATAATTGAGAACTCTCAATCTCAAAGAAAATCACACAGTCAGAAATTCTCAATCTCTGTTGACAGAGCAATGTCTGACATCACTCTGTTGATAAAGTGATGTTCAACATCACTTTATTGATAAAGTGATGTTAAATGATGATTGTTTGTGTCTTAAGTCTCTTAATGTTGAAAGATATAGATCTTTAAACAGTAAATAAAGATAAATTCTCATCAGTGAATGATGATGATTGTTTTAAGTGCTGATTAGACTTTGTAGCATAGAGTCATAGTATAGTCAGTGACAACATCATTATGCACTTTCAAAGAATAGTACATGCTATGATTTAAGATGAAATCTTCATTTCTAATGTGTAATTCTAACATGCACACTACCAAACTAACTAACAAAAACTTCCACATGTTTATATCAACTTATACTTGCTTAATCAGACTAATTCTTGCTTACTCAGCCTGCAAATAACCTGCAATCTGCACAGAGTTGAGTCAGGTTAATCTGCACTCAATTTAAGTCAAAAAAAGTTCATTCTATCTGATCTGACACTTAGACTCAACTCAGACCTGTGTGACCTATAGGTAACCTGTGCACTCAGCCTAGTGTGAATGCTGAAGTCAACTTTGTAGAATTCACTGTACAGCTATTCTTAGAATGTTGGCTTCAAGAAGCACATAGTGAGAATTTGTAGAAAATAAACAGTAAAATCTGTCTAAATTTTCTTTTTTTTAATCATCATTTACAAAATCAATCTTGCTGCCTTTCTCAACATCATCATCATCATCATCATCACTATAACAAAATAAAAGACTCTTATAAAGACTTCTTCTGTAAAGAAGAAGTCTTCTGTAACACAAAAATCAGTGTTCATGTCAGTATTTACATTAGTCTGTTCACTAAATTTTAATAATAATTTCATTGAGATTCTTAATCTCAATGTTGTTGTTAACAAAGATTCAATGTCATTCATATAATATATTATATCTTATATAGTATATCTGAACAGAAAATTGATGAATGAGAATTTAAATGTCTTTGAATTAAATAAGAAAGAAAAAAGCTTTATATAAAGAATTTAAGATCTTAAGTAGTCAGCAGTGATCAAGAAATACTATAATGAGAGAAAATACTTTTATTATAGACACTGAACAAGAATTAAGATTAACTGTTTAGCTGCAAAAAAAAATGTTGTAATTATTGTAACTTTTAAAGACATAAATGATTAACAGAAAGTGAAGAATCTTGTTAAACTGTAAAATAATAATAAAAAAAAAGAAATAATAGTCATTATAAGAGCTGATTGAGGTAGAAAGACAGTAGAGAATATTATTATAGTAAGTGAGAAGTCAGCAGAGAAAGAAGTTATAAAGAAGAAAAATAAGTTTAAGTATTAAATATAAATTTTTTTTTTTTTCATTGATTTTTAATGTCTTTGCTAACAAATATCAGAGAACAGCTACTGTAATATATGAAAAGGATGCAGATCAATGTGTAAAGACTTTAAAGAATATTGATTATACATTAAATGTTATTGTTATTCATTATTAATGTGATAACAAAACATATCTTAACTATAATCATTACTGTCTTCTCTGCAACAGCATTCATAAGATTCTTAATTCTGCAACTATTTAAATGTAAACAAAGACTGTTAATAAAAGCAAAGTAACAATTTATGCATTACTCATCAGTATAAAGATTATGTTAACTAATCAGTTAAAGAAGAGAATCTTATTATTAATTATATTGTTTTTTTTCTTTTTCATATCATCAATATTCACAACATCTTCATCATCTCATCTCATTTAAATTTACACTTTCTCATCAGCATCAACATCAACATCAGAAATCTTTATTTTTGCAGTTTCTTTCAGTGATATTAAGACTATATTAAAACTATTAACTTCATTAATTACAATATTATAATATTCTTCTTCTTCTTTACAGTCTCTACAGTCTTCACAATCTTTATATTATGTTTTATATATTTTAACTCAATACTCTTCTTCTTCATCTTCTTCTCAACTGCTTTCTTCACAATTCATATCTTCACTGTCTTCTTCATCATCTTTATTATCTTCATTATCTTCATTATCTTCACTACAGACTTCACAATCTTCATAAAAAATACATTTTATTACATTTTTATCAACATTGTCTGCAGTATCACTTATTAACAGTTTATTTGACTTGAGCACTGATTCTAAAACATAACTGCAGAACTTCTTCATTTAATTTGAGTGAAAACACTTGACTTTAAAGATATAGTTAATGAATTATTGTGATATTCTTTTAAAAGAGATATACAATTTACAGAGTATACAGCTGATCATTAAATAGACATAAAGAAAGCTGAATATTTCAGTTAATCTTAAATGATGATTAAAGAAAGTCTTACATTCATATTAAAAGAAAAGAAGATATATAATAATTATAAAAACTTATTTTATAGAGATTTATAATTTTAAGAAGAAGCAGAAAGCATTGTAAGTGTTAAAGATAATGAGAAATAATAATTAATTCATTATAATAATATATTTATGTACAATTAATAAAGCTGTTTCAAAAATATCTCTCTGAATTGTCTTTTATCTTATACTTCTGTACAGTCATATAAATAAATGCTGAAAACTTATTTTTAAATTTCTTTATTAATGTCTTATATCTTTACATCTATGTCTTTAGCTCACTAAACAACTTCTTAATAAAGTTGTAGTCTGATGAATAGAGAGAAAGAAATGCAAAAATAATGCTGATTTTATAATATATAATTGTAAATTTCTGTCACTGAGATTAGCAATAGCAATAGCAAGAATACTTATATTAATATAAAGACTTATCTTTAAACAATGTATTTTACAATTATTTATGTATAAAATACTATGTGACTCTAAAAATTATCTATATAAAGATAATATCTTCTCTTAAATAAAAATATTGAACATTTTCTTGTTTACTTTCTTCTTATAAATCTCTCAAGCAATATAGCTGTCAATTATATATGCTGAAAGAATGCTGTAGTGCTTTTCTTTTTAAAAAAACTTCTTTATAACTGCTTACTTTCTTATAACAGCTTAGTCAAACTTTCTGTCTGCAGTACAGAGATTGATGATGCTTTTATTAATAAAAATTAATTAATTAATATATTAACTACTTAACTGCATCATTTAATTGTTATAAATCTTTTAAGAATATTTAATGACTTATTTTTAACATTAAAAATTATTTTCTTAATGACAGTAACAGTGATAAGAGAATGTTTATTTGCTTTTTTAATTAATTAATTTATTTAAGAGTAAAAGACTTCACTGGTTCATGTGACTGCATAAAAGACTTGAATGATAGTTGACCTGTAAAAAAGACTTAAATAGACTCAACACTGAGTGCTAATCTGAATAGTCTTTATGTCTTAGAATGTGTTGATGTGTCAAAATGTAAATAAACATTAGAATAGTAAATAAACAAACAAACAATAGATAGATATTTATGTATTTAAATTGCTTCTATTTACTAATTATGTGGCCTACAGCATGTAGAGACATTATGCTTTACCTGATGACATGTGTTGTAGTGATGAACTGCATTTTTCAGTCTTAAATTCTCATCAATGTCTCTCAAATCATCTCAATGCAGCTTATGCAGAGCACACATATTCTTCATTTAAATTTGCTTCTTCTTAGATCTTCTGTGAGGCACATGAGTGTGTGGATGATGGTGAGGTTGAAATGCATTGAATGATGAATGTAAACATTAAATGCTTAATGACAGCAACATGTTTACTATAGACAAAGAATTAGCATTAAAGTAAAGTCTATCTGAGTCTTTTTTATGAGTTGACTACCATTCAAGTCTTTTATGCAGTCACATGAACCAGCAAAGTCTTTTACTCTTTATTTAATGATAAGACTGACAATATTAATGCTGATCTAAATTTTATATTTATATTAAATATATCTTTACATCTCATTCAAATATGCTATAAATCAATTCTTAAGAAAATTAAATACTTTCTATATTAATTATTAATAAATTAAATCTCTCTCTTTAAATTAAGATCTATCTCTGTCATAATAATTATGAATAGTCTTGATGTTCTTAATTTAAATAATTTAAATACAGTAACTGATTCTCAATTTTATAGATTTCTTCACATTTTCTTAATATACTTTCAATTATATTCTGTGATCTTCACTATGATCTTAAGTGACATTTTACACTTCAGATTCATTTATATATTGTTTTTGATGTTGTAATTGAAATTATAAGGATGTCTCATAGTGACAGTGATGATGATGATGTTGAGAAAGGCAGTGAGGTCAATTTTGTGAATGATGATTAAGAAAAAGAAAATTTAGACAGATTTTACTGTTTATTTTCTACAAATTCTCACTATGTGCTCCTTGAAGCCAACATTCTAAGAATAGCTGTACCTTAAGACCACCTTATTATTAGATTCACTTGACAATCCTGAGTCAGATCGATCGTAAAAGTCCTACAGTGGACAACCAACCTCACCGTCTTTGTTTGAGCTACCAAAAAACACAGAATTCTACCTGGTATCTTCTCTCATCTCTCATACGAGTTCAAAACGATGGCTACTGCAGC
>JAABVA010002416.1_pt1 | contig 18600 bp, 23 predicted proteins | sample 5560331 | NCBI WGS metagenome assembly JAABVA01 (sample SAMN12812661, study PRJNA571458) | rock metagenome | isolation source: Antarctica rocks | place: Antarctica: Victoria Land, Mt New Zealand sud | collected 2016-01-07 | reverse complement strand
AACGCCGGCGCCCGCCGGCGCCCGCCCGCCAGGGCGCGGGCACCCGTGAGCTGCACGCGATCGAAGCTGGGCGCGGCGCTCCGGCGGAAGTTGCGGGGCGAGAACGGCTGGAGCGGGTGCTTGGTGGTGACGTGCTCGCGCACGGACCTGCCGTCGGCGAACGAGGCGGTCGCGTCGAGGGCGTCGAGGAGCTCACCGACCGGCACGGCGGGCGGGCGCGGCTGATTGGTGCGCTCGTCGGCACCCGAGTGCACGACGACGAGGTGCTCGCCGGCAGCGCCGATCGCGTCGAGCAGCAACTGACGGTCCTCACTGGCCGGATCCCGCTCCCCGACACGGGGGTCCCGGGCGAGGACGTCGTCGCCGTCGGGGCGGGTCTGTCGGGGGAACACCTGATCGTCGAGGCCGAGCAGGCACACGACGCGGTGCGGCACCGAGCGCATCGGTACGAGCGTCGCCACCGTGAGCGTCCCCGTGCGGAAGTTGGCGCGGGTCGGGCGGCCCTGCATCCCCTCGGCGAGGACGGCACGCGCGTCGTGGAGGGTGAGGGGTCCGCCCGACCCGCCCGCGTCGTCGAGCACGCCGGTGAGGACCGCCCGCGCGTGCCCGACCTGCCACGTGTCCTGCGGCGTCGTGCTGGTCAGCGCGTCGAGACCGAGCTGGAGCGCGGCGGTCCAGTGCTGCAGGGGGTGCTCCCCGCGCAGCCGGTCGAGAACGTCGTGGACCCGGTCGAGAAGCTCCCCGAGGCGTCCGACCCGCTCGACGTCGCCGGAGTCGATCTCGTCGAGGGGCAATGCGGAGTCGAGCCAGTGCTGATCGTCCTCGCTCATGGCGACGCCGAGGAGGAGCCGGTCCAGCCCGCGCTCCCAGGTGTTTTCGGCGAACCCGCCGAGCCGGAAGGCGCGCCGGTGCTCGGCGTCGAGGCCCCACCGCACACCCGCCCGGGCCGCGAGGACGCGCAGCCGTTCGAGGTCGTCGTCGTCGAAGCGGAACCGGCGCCGGACCGGCGCGGACTCCGCCAGGTCGAGGATCTGCGATGCCGTGACCCGCGCGTCGGCGAGCTCGAGGAGCGTGGTGACGGTGGCGAGCAGCGGGTTGACCTGCGTGAGCGCGCGGTCGGCGAGACGGACCCGCAGACGGTGGCCGGGATGCTGGGTATCCTCCGGGCCGTCCTCGGTGTGCCCGCCGAAGCTCGCCGTGACGAGCGGCGCGAAGGTCTCGATGTCGGGGCAGAGGACCACGATGTCCCGCGGCTCGAGCGTCGGGTCGTCGGCGAGCAGGCCGAGGATTGCCTCGCGAAGGACCTCCACCTGACGGTCGGCGCCGTGGCAGGAGTGGACGCGGATGCTGTCGTCGGCTTCGACGGGAGTTCCGCTCGGCGCGGTGTCGTCCCGCAGGTCGCGCTGGAGACGGTGCAGCAGGCGCGTCGGCTCGGCGGCCAGCGTCGGGTGGTGGTGATCGATCGTCTGGAGGGTGCCGAGACGGACCTGCAGCTCGCGGACGTCGCGGGCGAGCGAGGCGAGCAGCGGATGGTGCACCGCGGTGGACAGGTCGTCGGCGCGGCGGATGCTGACGGCCCGGGCGGCGCCGACCCGCTCCCACAGCACGGGCGACGGGTGCGGCAGCCAGAGGTGGACGTCGTGGTGGGCCGCGAGCGCCTGCAACACCCGCAGGTGCATCGCGGACAGCCGCGTCGGGCCGAACAGGGACAGGCGGGGCGGGAAGGTAGCGCTCCTCCCCCCCGCCTCGAGAGCGGCACACGCCTCCTCGAGGGTCTCGGCGGGAGAGGGCACACCGACCCGCTCCCGCAGCCGCCGCCACAGCTCCGGCTGCCACCGCAGGTCGTCCGGGGCGTCGGCGTCCTCCTTCGCGGTCCAGGCCCGCACCATCTCGGGCCGGTGCTCGGCGTATCGCGCGAACAGGTGCGCGAGGTGGCGCGCCACGGAGAACCGGCGACCGCGCCTGGTCTCGTCCCCGTCGCCTCCGAGGTAGATCGAGAGCGGCGCGCACCAGTCCTCCCCGAGGCAGCCGTCGACCACCTCGAGCAGCGGCCAGACCAGCCGCTCTGGCCGCCACGCGTCGTCCTCGGGGGTCCCGAGCGCCTCGGCGACCAGGTCGGCCGGGGGCGGGAAGACCACGTTGGCGCATACGCCGTCCTCGGCGTCGGCACTCGTCCCGAGCCGGTGGGACAGGCGCTGGGCGAGCCACCGCTCGATCCCGCGGGTGGGCACCGACACGATCTCCGGCGCGAACGGGTCGGCCAGCGGCTCGGTGAGGACGTCGGCCAGGGCCTCCGCCAGACGGTCCGACCGCTCGGCACGATGCACGTGCAGCATCAACCCACCCCTCGTCCGCCGCATCCGGACTACGCCACGGCACGCTAGACGAGGGGTCCGACAGCGCCGCCCGGTGCTCCGGTGCCGCCTCTGGGGAACCGCGGGTACGGCGACCTGGATCCGTGGCACGCTCGGCGGCGTCGAAGGAGGTGACGGGTCATGACGGGGACGCTCGCGGACGGCTGGCCCGAGCACCTGCTCGACCTCGCGGCCTGGGACGCCCTCCCCGAGGACACACGAGGTCGGTTCGAGCTGGTGGAGGGGGTGCCGCAGGTCTCCCCGCGCGCCTCGCTCCGCCACCAGCGGATCGTCTCCGGATTCCTCCTCGCGTTCGAGGAGGCGCTGCCTCGCGAGCGGACGGCTCTCACCGACGTCGAGGTCGTGATCGCGGCAGATCCGTGGCCGCAGCCGGTGCGAGGCCTCGGACGTCGTCGGCGTCGTCGAGGTCGTCTCGCCCGGATCGGACCGGACCGACCGGGTCACCAAGCTCGCGGACTACGCGGAGGCCGGTATCGAGCACTACCTGATCGTCGAGCAGGGAACACCGGTCACCCTCACCGAGTACCAGCTGGTCCAGGGGCGGCGGTACGAGCGGGTCGCCCACCACGAGGAGCCGGCAATGTCCGTCTCGGCCTCGGCCCGCTCGTCGACCTCGCGGCGCCCATCCCGCGCTGACCGCTCGGGTCGTCAGCCGGACCTGCGGGCGTTCGCGTGGACCGCGTCCCGCACGTACTCGGCCAACCCCGGCTCGCGGTCGTCGTAGGTCGCGCGGAACCGCTCGTCGGCGACGTACATGTCCGCGAGGTTGCGGTGCATCTCGTGGCTGCAGTCGTAGAACCGCCGGTCGATCGACAACCGGTGGCGCTCCGCGACGTCCGCGGCCTGCTCGGAGTCGGCCGCGACCCCACCCCGCATCGCGTCCACGAACGCCTGCGTGATCGCCTCCCCCTCGGCCGCGATCTCCCGCCAGTCCTCCTTCGTGTAGCGCGCGCTCCGCGCCTGCGACTGGGCCCACGCCTCGGTGTCGCCCCAGCGCTCCTGCGCCTCGGCTGCGTACTCCTCGCTGAAGCTCTCGCCGAAGAGCTCCTTCTGCTCCTCGCGTGTCAGCTGCACTCCACTCATCTCCGCCTCCAGGGCTCGGTCGATGGCCGCGACGAGGTCCTGCATCTCGTCGAGCCGGGACATGACCGCGGATCGCTGCCGGCGCAGGTGCTCGCCCACGTCAGCGTCGGGGTCGTCGAGCAGGAGAGCGATCTCCTCCAGGGCGAACCCGAGCCGGCGGTAGACCACCACGTGCTGGAGCCGGGTGAGGTCGGCGCCGGTGTAGTGCCGGTACCCGGTCGAGCTGCGGCGTGCGGGGCGCAGCAGCCCGACCTCGTCGTAGTGGTGCAGTGTCCGCACCGTCACGCCGAAGCGCTCCGCCACCTGGCCCACGGTCCACGTCGTGTGCTCGCCGGTCGCCATCTCGGTCATGGTCCTCACCGTCGTGCCTCACGCGGCGTGAGAGTCAAGCCTCTTCCGGTCTAGGACCAATCCGGCCCGCAGATCACCTGCCACAGGTGCGCGTCCGGGTCGGCGAACGTGCCGGTGTAACCCCAGGGCTGCGACGTGGCGCGGGTGACGATGCGCGCCCCGACCCGCTCGGCGCGGCCCATGTAGTCGTCGACCTCGTCCTGGGTGGCGCAGGGGAGGCTCAGGAGGCACTCGCTGTGGCCTCGGGCCGCCACCTCGTGGTCACCGGTCACCCAGCCGAAGCCGCCCGTCGGGATGAGCATCAGCCAGAGTCCGGTGTTGACGACGATCCGGAGCGGCTCGGGAACGCCGTCGTCGGCCGGTTCGCCCGGAGCCTCGAAGCCGAGCGCCGCGTAGAAGTCGTGCGCGGTCAGTCGGTCTGCGGTGGGGAGGGCGAGGATGACCGGGGCCCCTGGTGTGGTCATGCCGGCACCGTAGTGTGGGGTCGCGGCAACACGCCGCGGGGGCTAGCGTCGAGCCGCGTCGTGTGAACTGGGTCACCTGCCGCTGGGCTGGTGCGCGGCGCCCTGGACCGAAGGGAACGACACCATGGCCGAGAGCGTGTACCGGGTCACCGAAGTGATCGGAGTGAGCAGCGAGTCGTGGGCGGCCGCCGCACGCGTAGCCGTCGACACCGCGGCCAAGTCCGTCCGCGATCTCCGTGTCGCCGAGGTGATCCGCCAGGACGTCGTGATCGAGAACGGCCAGGTCACCGGTTTTCGCGTCCGCCTCGCCATCTCCTTCAAGTTCGAGCCCGGTGAGTGAGCGGCACGTAGCTCGCCGGCCATCACCTGGCGGGGGTGGAGACTCCTGACCGTCCCGGTGTCGTAGGAACCGACGTCGCGTCCGGGGGAGGGTGTTCATGTCGACGACAGCCATCACCGGGGCGCAGGTCTTCGACGGGACGGTGTCGCTCGGGGTGGTGACGGTGATCGTCACCGGCAGGACGATCACGTGCACGCTGCCCGCCGAGGGCGAGCCGCCCCGTGCCGACGAGGTCGTGGACGGGCGTGGAGCGACGCTGCTCCCGGGCCTCCTCGACGCCCACGTCCACCTGCGCGGAGCGGGGAACCTCGGCCAGGATCTGCGCTACGGCGTTACCACCGTCCTCGACATGTTCTCCGCGCCGCCGCAGTTCACCGCGATGCTGCGCTCCCGCGCCGCGTCCCGCGAGGACGAGGCGGACCTGCGCAGCTCCGGGCTCATGGCCGGCGCCGTCGACGGCTGGCCCGCGGTGATGCTGCCGCCCGACCCGTCGGGTTGGCGGATGCCGGGACTCTCCGGACCCGACGACGCCGACACCTTCGTCGCCGACCGCGTCCGAGAGGGATCCGACTACCTCAAGATCTTCGTGGAGCACGACGCCGACGTCTCCCGCCCGACGCTCTCTCCCGAGACCGTCGCAGCGGTCTGCGCCATGGGTCGGCGGCGCGGGCTGCTCACCGTCGCCCACGCCCCGACCGTCTGGGCGGCCCGCACCGCACGCGCCGCCGGGGTGGACGTCCTCACCCATCTCCCTCTCGACGGCCCGCTCGACGGTGACCTCGCGGGCCTCGTCGTGGTGCCGACGATGACGATGATGCGGGCCCTCACCGACCACGCCAGCGTCCGCGACCTGCTGGCGGACCCCCGCCTGACCGGCGGCCTGCCCCCGAGCGTCGTCGACGGGCTCGCCTCCGGTGACCGCGGCGGACTACCCACGAGCTCGGCGGCCGGGGCGTCGTACGAGAACGCCGCGCGCAACCTCGGGCGGCTCCTCGAGGCGGGCGCGACGATTCTCGCCGGCACCGACGCCAACGACGTCCCGGGCAAGCCCGCCGCCGTCATGCACGGGGCGTCCATGCACCTCGAGTTGGAGCTGCTCGTGCTGGCGGGGATGACCCCGACCGCCGCGCTGCACGCGGCCACCGCCACTCCGGCCGATGTGTTCGGGCTCGCGGACCGGGGCCGGATCGTCGAGGGGGCTCGCGCCGACCTGCTGCTGGTCGGCGGCGACCCGATCACGGACATCACCGCCACCCGCGACGTCCGGCGCGTCTGGCGAGCCGGCACCGTCGCCGACATCCACGGGAGGTGACCCTGTCGACGCCGTGAGCGGCTGCGTTTCACCGCACGCTCGACCACCGGTCCACGACCAGAGCCGTCCACGGAAAGAACCACCGCGCCTCCGGCCCGGGGTGCCAACGGCGACCTTCACGCACGTCGATCTGGTCGAGCCCGTGCAGCTCCCCCCGGAGCCGTGACAGCACGATGTGGACGTCGTCCTCGGTCAGCGGCCGACCGTCGATGTCCCAGCCCGACCCGATCATCGTGAACACCCTCGCGAGCTCATCGGTCGTTCGCGCGCCCTCCGCGAGGAGCAGGGTCACGGCGAGGTGCGCGCAGAGGCCGATGAACGAGTCGGACGCGTATGTCGCGCGCAGCCTCCGGAGGACCTCGCGCTCGTCGGCGGCGGCCCTGACGGGTGTGAGCACCCCTCGCCGCACCCTCAGCAGCCCCGTCTCGAGCAGGACGTCGTGCAGCCTGGTGAGAGGGAGCAGGTCCTCCTCCCGATTCGCCTGCTTGCCGGCCCCGAACCAGTACCACTCGGGGCGTCGCTCCTGAATCTCCCGGACCACCGCGCGCGGCAGCCGGCCCCGCGGCGTCAGCGTGATCCCGCCGGCCGCGGCGTCGAGGAGCAGCCGTGGCCCCGTCGGGACCCGTCCGAGCACCTGGCGAACCCGCTCGTCGGCCTGCTGCTGGTCGAACTCGATGCGCTCGCCCGCCCACTCGCGGAGGTCCTCGTGCTCGGGATCGGACGGGTCGTCCAGGACGGCAAGCAGGTGCGCGTAGCCACCCGGGCCTCCGGAGTCCTCGGGTGGGCAGGCGCCCTCGCCGTAGACGCAGCCCGGGCTGTCCCCGCCGGCCCCGAGGACCTCGACGTCGTGGGTCCAGTCGTCGCCGAGGTCGTATCCGTAGGTCCAGGTCGACGGCAGGACGGAGACGCGGACGCGCGTCTCGTCCTCGGCATCGGGGTCGTCGGCGTCGCGCGCGGCGTAACGGACCTCGCTCGTCGAGAACTCGTGCAGATGGCGGTCGGTCCACCCGAGCCCCGCCTGCAGAACGAGGTGGACCTCGTCGAGCGTCGAGGCCGCGGGGACGTCGAGCACCCGCATCACCGGCGGCGAGACGTCACGCAGTTGCACCCGCAGCCGAACGGTCCGCACGGGCTCACGCTATCCGTCCCGCCGGGCGGGTTTCTGCGGAACGACCCCACGACGAGGCGCGGTCCTGCCATGGTGCGAGCGGGAAGGGGGTGTCATGCCCGACGGATATGCGGTCGATCTCCCCGCGTTGCGCGGTGCCGCGGATGGGATCAAGCGCACCATGTTCCAGGTCACGACCGCCCCGCTCGAGCCCGTGGCTGCCGCCACGGGCCATCCCGGTCTCGCGCAGGCCGTCGACGGCTTCATCGAGCGCTGGCGGTACGGCACGAAGAACCTCGTCGCCGACGCCGCGCAGCTCGCCGCCCGACTGTCCGACGCCGAGGTCGCCTACACCGTCGTCGAGACCACCGCGGCGCGCCTGCCGAACGGGATTCTGGGCCAGACCGCCGGCCCGGACCCGGCCGCGCGCTGATGGCCGAGCTCGGCGAGACCGCTGATCTGGCCACGCTCGTCCCCGGCAACCCCGCCGTCCTGCACGAGACGGCCCTGTCGATGACGACGTACGCCGACGTCCTCGAGGAGGCCGGGCGCGGCCTGGACCGCGTCGCCACCCCGGCCGGGTGGAGTGGCGTGGCGGCCGAGCAGTACCGCGCGACCTTCGCGGTCCAGCCCCGGCGCTGGCTCGACGCCGGCGGCGCCCACCGCGAGGCCGCGCGGGCGGTCGAAGCGCACGCCGCGACGATGGAGTGGGCGCAGCGCCAGGCCGGGGACGCGGTACGGCTGTGGGACGAGGGGCGGTCGGCGTCGCTGCTCGCCCTCCACGACCCAGGCGCCACCGTCGACCCGGCCACCGCCGACCCGGGGCTGGAACCGCGCGAGAGGGCCGAGCGCCTCCTCGGCGACGCCCGCGCCCAGCTGGCGGTCGCCGGGGACCGGGCCGCTGCGGTCGTCGGCGCGGCGCGCGACCGCGCACCCGTAGGCCCCGACATGGGTGAGCGGATTGCGGAGGGCGTCCAGGAAGGAGCCACCGCGGTCGGCAACGCCGCGGCGTCACTCGGCAACGCCGCCCTCCACCACCCCCTCGACGTCGCCGGCGTCCTCGGCGGCGCCGGTCTGGTCGCCGCGAGCGCGGCAGGAGTCGTCGGGAGCGTCGCCCTCGACGCCACCGGCGTCGGCGCCCTCGGCGGGGTTCCGCTCGGCGCGGCGTCGATCGCGGGGGTCGCCACCGGGGCCGGGCTCATCGGGGCCGGCGCCATCGACCTCGCCCTCCATGCCGCCGGCCCTGACCGCGTCGCGCCGTTCCAGGTGAACACCGACGCCGATCCTCCGGCTTCACCGCCAAGTCCCGAGCCGCCGAACGAGATCACGGGTCAGACCAAACACGGTGAAGAACGAGCTGCGGGCCGCGACGGAGGGCGAGGTGTATCCGACGAAGCAATGGCGGACGCCGTGGAGCACCCGACGGAACCACCGACCTACGGCTCGAACGGGACCTTCAAATACGTGGGGAAAGATGCGGTCGTCGTTCTGACCCCGGAGGGCCAGACCGTTACCACCTGGGCCAGGAGTGCGGCGGGCTGGAGGAACAGATGACCACCTCGCTCGACATCTTCGAGCCGAACCACCGAGAGCTCTTCATGAGCGTTCTCGAGGTCCGCGACCAGGAGCTGCTGGCCTCGCTGGGGGACACGGCCGATCCGACCGAGGACCAGCGACGTCGTGTTCTGGAGATACTGAGCGAGGAATTCACCAGGCACGTCGGTCCCCCGGACTGGGAACCGGATGAACGAGGAAAGGTCCTGGACGACATCTTGGGAATTTTTCTTCTACGCTTCCCCTCGGCGTCGTGATTCGTGCCCGCCTGTGACGGCCGTCCCCGCGCGGTGGTCGTCGAAGAGGGCGGCGTCACCCTGGTCTCCGTCGCGTTCCGACGGCGGGCGGGAGGCAGGTTCAGCGCCCCGCGAAGCGGGGTGCCCGCTTCTCGGCCCTGGCCCGCTGCGCCTCGACGAGGTCGTCGGAGTCCCAGCACGCGACGAAGGCCGTGGCCAGCTCCGGGTCCTCCATCGCAGAACCGGCGAGCCGGTCGACGGCCCGCTTGGAGTAGGCGAGGGTCAACGGCGCCAGCCCCGCGATCTCGTGCGCCCAGGCCAGCGCGTCGTCGAGGTCTCCGAGACGGTCGGCGAGACCGCGGGTGCGAGCATCGGTCGCGTCGAGGGTGTCGCAGCCCAGCAGCATGGCTCGGGTGGTCGCTCCCCCGGCGAGCACCGCGAGGCGGTGGATCGTCCAGGGGTCAACGGCCAGCCCGTTGCGGGCGGTCGGCACTGCGAACCGGGCGGTGTGGGCCGCCACCCGCAGGTCGCAGGCGATGGCCAGCTGGGTTCCCGCCCCGATGGCGGGGCCGTTGACCGCGGCGACGACGGGCACCGGCAGCTCGGTGATCGCGCTCAGGGTGCGGTAGAGCGCGTCGCGGAAGCCGTCGCCGTAGACCCCGTCGCCGGTGCCGAGGTCGGCACCGGCGCAGAAGCTGCTGCCGAGCCCCGTGACGACAAGGGTGCGGGCGCCCTCGAGGTGCGCGCCGACCACGGCGTCGTGCAGCTCCTCGAGGTGGGCGACGTCGAGGGCATTTCGCCGCTCGTGGCGGTCGATCTCGACGACGGCGACCAACGCGGGGGCGTCCCCGATCATGCGGCGGCGGATCACGGCTCTCCTCTCGACCGCAGGGCCTCCCACACGGTCGCCGGGCGAGCGTGCCCCCTCCCCGACTCCGCGCACGCCGGTGGGCTCCGGCATCGGTGCGGGCAGGTCGCGCCCCGCTCCGTGGCGTCCATCCGTCCGGTGGGCCTGGGGGTCGGGTCGGCCCGGGAGCGCTTGTCACGATCGGTGACATCTTTGCACGCAGTGTTCACCGCTACGCCGGATGGGCACACTTCAGGGGATCGCGGTGCCCGGGACGAGGCCGTAGCAGGTGTCCGCCGTGACCAGGGTCCATGTCCCTATGCCGGACGATGGTCACGGGCGCGACACCACGGGTCGCCCCCGACACGCGCGCGATCCCCGAGATGCGCCCGACCGTCGACGCGGCGGCAGCTCAATCCGTCGAGGTCGGCAGCAGGTCGACGAGACCCTGCGCCCCCACGGCGCCCAGTTCGTCATCCACGGTGGCGGCCCGCCCGATGTACTCGAAGGCAGCTGGGACGCGAACCTCACCGTCATCGCCTTCCCCGACGCCGCCACGGCCCGACGCTGGTACACCTCCGAGGCCCATCAGGCCGTCGCCGGACACCGCCGGCGCGCGGCCGCCGGGGCTTTGATCATCGTCGAGGGCTGCCCGCCCGACCACCGCGCCGCCGACCTCGCGGCGCGGATCCGCGGCAGCTGAACGGCCATCAGGGAGCCGTCACCGCCGCCCGGATATCGGTGTGGACGAAGTCGTCGCCCTTGAACAGCAGCTCCTCCCCGGTGGCCCGGGCGAGCGCGTAGGCGAAGCAGTCGCCGAAATTGAGCCTCGCGGGGTGCCCGCTTCCGCGGCCGAAGTCCCGGTAGGCGGCGCGGGCGATGACGGCGTGCTCCGCCGTCACGGGTTCGACGACCAGTCCCGCCACGCTGAGGAGGTCGTCGACACGCCGGCTCGCAACCGGGTCGCGCGCGCCGTCGATGACGACCGCCGTCTCGAGGTAGTTCGCCGCCGAGATGCGGGCCGAGGTCGTCCCTGCCAGCGCGGCGGCATAGGTCGCGGCGTCGGACTCGGCGCGGAGGATGGCGACGAGAGCCGAGGTGTCCACGATCATCGGGGGAGCCCACGGTCGTCGTAGAGCAGCTCGCCGTGGTCAACCGTCCGGGCCGCCTCGTCGAGCCGGCCGGCGGCGTCGCACCCGATCGCGAGGAGCGCCTCGGCGCGCGCCGCGGTCGCGCCCTCGTGCAGACGGAGCCGTTCCAACCGCTCCCGCACGGCGACGGTGATCGCCGTCGTCAGGTTCTCGCCCGTGAGGTCGGAGAGCTCGCGGACGAGGGCGTGCGTCTCCTCGTTCTTGATGTTGAGAGACATTCCTTCATGGTAGACAACCAGAGCGACCATGGTAGATGTGCGCCATGGGCTGTCACTGAAAGTACTCACAAGTGACGCCGGGTATCCGAGCTGTCACGGACGTCGTGTGGAATGTCGTGGGCCGGGACAACGCGAGAGAGGGCTTCCGTGGACGACGGGACGCTGCCGGTCGCGGTGGAGGTCGCGCATCTCGACTTCGTCAACCTCGCAATGGCGTGGAGCGGCATCTCCCCGGTCCAGCAGCTCACGCTGACCTCGGCGGTCGACCTCGAGGACGTGACCGTCGACGTCGTCGTCCTCGACGCCACGGGCACACCGCTGACCTCCTCCTGGTCGCCGGTGCGGAGGTCGACGATCTCATCGGGGTGGCGCGGGCCTGGGCGTAGACGGCCAGCGAGGTGGCCGAGGTGCACCGCGACGTACCGACGCGCGGACTCGAGGAGGAACTTGCCGTCGTCCTACGGACCGTTGATCGACTCGTGTCGAGCTGACGCATTCGCGGGGAATCACCCGGTGTCGGCGGCTGCCACGTTCTCGGACCGTATGGAGCGCTCAGTCATCGAGCGCCGCCAGGTCGGCGACGTCCTGGGGCCGCCCGGTCGCCGTCTTGTTACGGCGAAGATCCTCGAGGCCGATGAAGGGCACGGGGACGCCGTCGACCACGATCTCGAGGCGCTCGTCCCAGCAGTCGTCGAATTGCACGCCGTCGGCAGAGGTCAAGAGGTCGATGCGAAACGGCGGATATCCGAGCTGAACGACACGACCGGACCACATGAAGTCGTCGACGGTCAAGCCCACCGCTCCGAAGCCGAAGTCTTCGAGAGCGCGAAGAAGCCGCATAGCGTTCTCGGAGCCAACAAGCAGCCACACATCGAGATCGCCCGTATAGCGGGGATGACCGTGCGCTGCGACCGCGTAGCCGCCGACGACCAGGAATCGGACCTCACGGGCGCGTAAGCACTCGATGAACTCGCTGAAGTCGCGGTCGAGATGCATCGCTCCACCCGTGTCGCTGCTGCCGGAGCTGCTCGACCGCCGCGACGCGCTCGACGGGCGACTTCCCGCGCCAGTAGGCCACGTCGTTGGACTCGTCGTGGAGTCCCCGACGAGAGACGACGCGGACGATTCCGGGCACGTTCTCATCGTACGGTGCCGCGGTCACGGGCCGTCCTCTCCCACCCCGCGTCCCACCCGTCGTCCCGCTCCGCGTCCTGCGGACGTTGACGGTCGCGATGTGACGAGCGCGCGGCCAGGGACGCAGCCACGCGCTGCGGCTCGCGCAGGAGGGCGCCGACATCATCGGCGTCGACCTCTGCGAGCAGGTCGGCAGCGTCGACTACCCGATGTCGACGCCGGACGACCTCGCCGAGACCGCGAAGCAGGTCGAGGACCTCGACCGCCGGATCGTGACCCGGCAGGCCGGCGTCCGCGACCCCACCGGGCTGGCGCAGGCGTTCGAGGCCGGGGTCGCCGAGCTCGGTCGCGTCGACATCGTGCTCGCCAACGCGGGCATCGCCAACCAGATCGGCAACGAGCAGGACGTCCAGCGCGGGTGGCAGGACGTCATCGACGTCAACCTCACCGGTGTCTTCAACACGGTGCAGGTCGCCGCGCCGCAGATGATCGAGCAGGGCGATGGGGGCGCGATCGTGCTGACCAGCTCGACCCAGGGCCTCTCCGGGCGCGGAGGCGACGGCGGCGGTGCGATGAGCGGCTACGCCGCGGCCAAGCACGGCGGCGTCGGGCTGATGCGGACCTTCGCCCACTGGCTCGCGCCGCACCGCATCCGCGTCAACACGGTCCACCCGACCGGCGTGAACACGCCCATGGTGGTCAACGACCAGATGGAGCAGTGGCTGTCGCTGCACCCAGGAGCCGGCGACGCCCTGGCGAACCTCCTGCCCGTGGAGCTGATCGAGGCAGTGGACATCTCGAACGCGATCCTCTACCTGGTCAGCGACGCCGGTCGCTACGTCTCCGGCGTGACGTTGCCGGTCGACGCGGGCTTCTCCGCCAAGTGACGGCCGTCCGGGATATCGCGGACGCCGATCTCGCCGACGTCCGCGCCCGGGTCGCAGCACGGGTCGTGGGTCGCGACCGCGATCACCGCCGAGTGGGACGTGCCGCTGGTGTTCGTGGAGGGCAATGCCGACCTCACCCCGACGCGGCTCGTCGGCCACCACAGCCCGCCCGGGTGCTGCGGGAGGACTACTCCGCCGCCACCTTCGTCCCCGGCCCGCTGGTCGAGGCCATGCGCTCGGGCGGCTTCCTCTACGTCGAGGAGTTCGACCGCGCCCGGAGGACACCCTCGACACGCGCTCACGTCCGGAAAGCTGGCCTGCGTGCGCTGGCACGGCGCTGGCGACGACCTCGATCTCGATCTCGACCCTCGAGGTCTTCGCCGCGAACCCGCGGCCCGGGTCGATGACCGCCGAGCGGGCCCTCACCGCGGCGGCCACCGTCGGCGCCATCGCCGGCGACCTCGGCCGCGACCGCCTCGGCGTCGTCGCGTTCTGGTCCGACGCGGCCGTCCTCGTCCACCCCGGCGAGCGGGTCGCCCCCGTGATGTGGCCGCCACACTCTCGACGGTGTTCGCCGAGGTGCGGTGACCCCCGTGGTCACTGTCGAGGCGTGAGGACCAGCTCGGGTCAACCGGTCGTGCCACACTTCGCCCGTGACCGACCCGGGACCCTCGCACGCCCGCGTCGTCGAAGCGCTACGGGCAGCGGGGGCCACATTCGGGTTCGTGCACGGCAGCCGGGCCGCCGGAACACACCGTCCGGACTCCGACCTCGACGTCGCCGGCTGGTGGCCCGGCACCGCTCCCGCCTCCTTCGAGGTCGACCTGCCCGAAGGGGTGGACCTACTCGTCCTCAACGGTGCCCCGCTCGAGATCGCGGGGCGGATCGCGGCGCACGGGCAGTTGTTGTTCGACGACGATCCGCCCGCGCGCGTGCGGTGGGTGGCGACCACCCGCAAGATCTATGCCGACGAGCTGCCCCGGATGGAGCGCAGTCGGCGTGAGTTCCTGGAGAGCGCGCGCCGTGGTCGATGAAGTCCGCATCGAGCGTCTGCTGCGGGCCGTGGCCGACGACCTCGCGTTCCTCGACGACGAGTCGACCGCCGGAGAGGAGCGCCGCGACGACCCCGCGTGGCTGCGAGGCGTCAAGTACGCGTTCGTCACCGCGATCGAGGCGTGCGTGGACGTCGCACAGCACCTGTGCGCCTCCGAGGGCTGGGGGCCGCCGTCGACCAACGCCGACGCCGTGCTGGTCCTGGCTCGCCACGGCGTCCTCGACCCGGGGCTCGCCCGGTCCGTGAGTCGGGTCGTCGGCTTTCGCAACGTCCTCGTGCACGAGTACGTCACCGTCGACGACACGGTGGTCCTCGCGCGCCTCGAGGACCACTCCGACCTCGGCGGGTTCGTCGAGGCGGTCGCTGCGTGGGTCACGCGGGACGCTTGAGGCCCGGTCACGGGTCGGCGCGTCGCTGCTGGTCGGCGAGGAAGTGCGCGGTGTCGCGGGTGGCGGTGTAGAGGTCGCGGTAGTGCGGGTGGAAGGCGTCGTAGAGCGCGGCCCGGTCGGGGTCGGGCTCGACGCGGTCGACGACCGGGTTCCAGGAGTCGACGTCGTCGACGCCGATCGCGGCGGCCGCGAGGCGGGCGTTCCCATACGCGGCGCCGGTCGTCTCGGCCGGGAGATCCTGGCCGAGGCCGCTGACGTCGGAGACGATGCGGGTCCACAGCTCGCCCTGCGTGCCGCCGCCGACGGCGACGAGTCGCGGTGACGCCGGGCCGCCCGCGTCGGCGAACACCTCGAGGTTGTGCCGCACCCCGTGCGCGATGCCCTCGAGCGCGGCGCGGTACAGCTCGGCCCGACCGTGCGACGTCGTCAGCCCGACGACGACGCCGCGGGCGTCGGGATCGAAGATCGGCGTCCGCTCTCCGGCGAAGTAGGGCAGCAGGAGAAGTCCCCGCGATCCAGCCGGGACGTCGGCGGCCGCGTCGACGAGGTCGGCGAAGTCGCCGGCGACGAGGTCGCGCAGCCACGCCGTGATCGCACCCGAGGTGGCCATCCCCGCCGCCGTGGTGAGGCTGCCCGCGCAGACCCGCGAGTCGACCACAGGTTGCGGTGCCGCGCGGCGGCCTCGGTGACCTGGATGAGGAACATCGTGGTGCCGTACATGACCATCGTGTCGCCCACGGCAGAGACCCCCACCGACGCGGCCTCGGCCCACGCGTCGACCGTCCCTGCTGTCACCGGTGTACCCGCGGCCAGCCCGGTGTCGCGCGCCGCCTCGTCGGTGATCCTCCCGGCGATCTCGTCGGACCAGAGCAGCCGCGGCAGCTCCAGCCCGGGGGCAACGACCTCGCACCAGTCGCGGGCCCAGTCGGCGGCGTCGAGGTCGTACATCGGGTCGCACTGGCTCGCCGAGTGGTGGTCGAGCACGTACTCCCCGGTCAGGCGGTGCACGAGGAACGAGCTGGCCATGAGGAAGCGCTCGGTGGCGTGCCAGACCTCCGGCTCGTGGCGCTGCAGCCACCGCCACTTCGGCCCGACCGCCTGGCTCGACAACGGTGTCCCGCCACGCGCGAGGATGGCGTCGGCGCCGAGCTCCTCGGTCAGCTTCTCGATCTCGCGGGTCGCGCGGGTGTCGACGCCGTAGAGGATCGCCGGACGCAGCGGACGTCCCGCGCGGTCCGCGGGCAGCAGGACCGGGCCGATCCCGGAGACGCCCACGGCGTCGGGAGGCTCGTGGCCGTCGAGGAGCTCGCGAACGACCGCGACGAAGTCGGCCCACCACACCCGCTCGGCGTCGTGCTCCACCCAGCCCGGGTGCGGCGTCGAGGTCGCGTGCTCCACCTCGGCGCGGGCGAGCACCCGGCCCGTCCGGTCGACCAGCACGCCCTTCGTCGACGACGTCCCGATGTCGACCCCGAGCACCGTCTTCGTCGCCACGGGGACCAGCCTGGACCCTCGACGACCACGATCTCCAGGGAGGGGAACGACATCGACGAGATCTCCTCGCGGATCGTCGCCCGGGCCATCGCCCGGTCGTCACGGGCCGCTGCCGACCTCGTCGCTGAGCACATCGCCGACCACGGCGAACCGCTCTCGACACTGCTGCTCGCCGACGTCTGTCGCTGGTACGCCCGCTGCCTCACCAACGACGGCGCGGACTCCACCGACGTCGAACGCGCCGTCGCGGTCATCTCCGACCTCTACGTCACCGGCACCGCATCGATGCGCACCATCGTGGCCACCGGCTTTCTCGAGGTCCTGCCGTTCGCTCACGAGGACGAGTACGCCGGCGTTGAGCGGCTGCCCCCGCCCCTTCGGTCGGCGCTCGCCGACATGGAGGCCGGCTGGCGCCTCGACGCTCACCGCTGCGCGGTGAGAGTCGGCGCGGGCGGGCTCGTCGACTCCCGCTGGTGCTCCGCGCATCTCGTGGACGTGCTCCGCGATCTCCCGGCGACTCTGACGCCCGCGGACGTGACCCGGCCCGAGCCCCTCCTGCACCGTGAGGCCCGGACCGAGGTGGCGTTCGCACCGCTCGACGTCGTGAATCCCGCCGCGCGCCTGCTCCTCGTCGGGCTCACGCCCGGCCGCGCGCAGGCGCTCCTGGCCCTGCAGACCGTCCGCACACGACTCGGGGAGGGCGTTGAGCTCGAGGAGGCCCTCGTCGAGGCGAAGGCGACGGCCAGCTTCGCGGGGCCGATGCGCCACCACCTCGTGGCGATGCTCGACGACGTCGGGGTCGCCGACGCACTCAGCGTCGGCACCTGTGCGGAGCTCTTCACCGCCCGCACCGACCTCGTTTCCTCGACGTCGGTGGTGTGCCATCCGGTGTTCGTGCGGGGTGGTCGCAACTACGGTGGATCCGGGCCGCGGATCGACCAGCACCCGTTGCTGTCGGCGTTCGCTCGGCAGGTCCTCCGCGCCCACCTCGAACTCGTCCCCCACGCCCTCGTGGTCCCCCTCGGCCGCGCGGTCGCCGCCGCGCTCCCACTCGCCGGCGTCGACGCGGCCCGGGTCCTGTCCGGGATGCCCCACCCCTCGGGCGCGAACGGCCATCGGGTCACGCAGTTCGCGGACCAGCGCGAGACGCTGCAGAGGGTCGTCCGATCGTGGGTCGTCAGTGCCCGCGGAACGCCTCGGCCAGCCACCACGCCGGCTCGTCGGTGACGACCTTCGCGTCCACCACGAGCGGCCGGTCGCGCGGACCGGCGAGCCAGCTCGTGACGCCGTCGAGGTCCCGCACGGACCGCACGACCAGTCCGTCGCACCGAACCCGCGCCCGACCTCCGCGAGGTCGCGGTCGGGGAAGGTCACCGTCGCGTGGTCGCCACCCGTGAAGTGATGGACCCACCACGACGACGTCGGGATCGCCGACGGTCACCGGGGACTCGTGGGCGTGCGGAGCATGGCGGTGATCGTGCCCGCTCTTCTCGACGAGGGCGACCGCCCGGGAGCGCCGCATCGCGACACTCGAGCTGGTCCCCGCTCAGGGCGACACGACGGTGAGCACCTCGGTGAGCCCTCCGAAATCGGCCGGGTTGAGCGTCAAGAGCGGGATTCCGCGGTGTGCCGCAGTGGCCGCGATCATCAGGTCGAGCCGACGAGGCCGGGGGTTGCGTCCGGAGCGTCGAACCAGGGCCGCGAGCGTGCCGTAGGACCGGGCGGCTCCGAGGTCGAAGTCGAGGACCTCCACCTCGTCGACCAGTGCGTAGAAGCGGTCGGTGCGCGCCCGACGCTCGACGGGATCGTCGACGTCGAGCCCGAACGCCAGCTCGGCCACCGTCACCGAGCTCACCCCAGGGACCGCGTCGGCCAGGTCGCCGAGGCTGACCCGCCCGGGCGCGATGACGGCCGACGTGTCGAGGAGGAAGCCGACCGACGTGGTCACTGGTCGAGGATGTCGTCGGAGCCGAGTAGCTCGTCGGCCTCGGCGCGCTCCGCGTACCAGCGCTCAACGTCCATCGGAGGAAGCGCCACGAGTCGCTGTTGGACCTCCGCCCAGGGCCGCCGCCGCGCCGTCTCGGCGGGCCGCGGAACGAGATCGGCGACCGGGCGCCCGTTGCGCGTGATGGTGAAGCTCTCGCCCTGCTCCACGCGACGCATCACGGCGGCGTTCTCGTTGCGGAGCTCCCGTTGGCTGATCGTCTCGCTCACGCGTGCACTGTAGCGTCCTTGAACCAGAGTGCTACGGACGTAGCGCTCGACGCAGGCGACCACCCTGCCCGTCGAGGTCCGTCCCTTCCACTGGGGCTGAGGTGACCCACCCGACGGGGCCGTCGTCGCCGGAGATCGCAAGGATCTTCGTCGAGGAGTACGGCCGCTCGGTGGCCACGTTGGTCCGCGTCCTCGGCGACATCGACCTCGCCGAGGACGCGGTGGCCGACGCCGTCAGCGTCGCCGTCGATCGTTGGCCCAGCGACGGCCTCCCCGCGAACCCGGGCGGCTGGATCGTCACCACCGGCCGCCGCCGCGCGCTCGACCGGCTTCGTCGCGAGTCGCGCCGGGACACCAAGCAGGCCGAGGCGATGCGGCTGCTCGCCGCC
>JAABVA010002415.1_pt1 | contig 18601 bp, 22 predicted proteins | sample 5560331 | NCBI WGS metagenome assembly JAABVA01 (sample SAMN12812661, study PRJNA571458) | rock metagenome | isolation source: Antarctica rocks | place: Antarctica: Victoria Land, Mt New Zealand sud | collected 2016-01-07 | reverse complement strand
TCGCTTTACGAGCTGCTGAGCTTTACCGTTCCTCCGACTCTACCCAAGCGGCGCGGGAGACGACCGAGGTGGTTGTTGGAGGCTGCTCATGCTGCTTGACTGCTCTCCACGGTTGAATGGGGTACTACCTTCCGCCCCTCGCCTCTTACCTCGCCTAGTTTCGGGCCGATCATGTAAACTCACCTCCTCTATCTAAACTTCCTTTGTTGAGAGGATAGGCTCCTAAGCTTAGTCCTGTATCTCCGCCCCAAAGCCCGCCTCATGCAGTGACTCCCGGGCGTGCAGTGCGTCTCTGGCGTCCAGGGTGAGGACGAGGGCGGCGCGTTCGGTGTTGGAGTGGCGGACGTAGAGGTCCAGGATGTTTATGTTGTTCGAGCCCATGAGGGTAGTAACTTGTGCGAAGACGCCGGGGCGGTTCTCGACGGGGATCGCTAGCTCCACGTTCTGGCCGCTCTTCTCGACGAGGATGCCGCCGAGGGCATCGTAGGCCGCGCGGGCATCCCGGAAGCGGTCCTCCATTGCATGGCGGTTGGAGATCTCACTGCCTAGCTGCGCCATCGTCCCCGCGAATGCTCCTAATGCCTCGCCCAACGCTGGCGCGTTCTCGGCCAGGATGTCTGACCATAGCACCGGGTTCGATGCTCCGACCCTGGTGAGGTCCCTGAAGGAGGGGCCGGCGAAGGAGAGAGCCTCGGGTGAGATATCCGAGGCTACCTTCAGCAGAGCGGCGGCCATGAGGTGCGGGAGGTGGGAGAGGGCGGCCATCAGCAGGTCGTGCTTCTCTGGATCTACCGCCGTTGGGATCGCGCCGAGCTCCCGCACGAACTGAGCAACCTCACGGTAGTCTTCGGGGTCCGTCTTTGCGGTCGGTGTGAGGAAGTAGCGGGCGCCTCTGAAGAGGTCAATCTTCGCGTTCGCCACGCCCGCGAGCTGGCTGCCGGCCATCGGGTGCCCGCCGATGAAGTGTCTGAAGCCGCGTGACTCGGCCTCGCGCACTATCTTCATCTTCGTACTGGCGACGTCGGTGACGAGGGCGTCTGTCGGGGCGAGTTCCCCGATCAGGGCCGCGACGCGGGAGATGGGCGCCGCGAGCACCACGAGGTCCGCCCCGCGCGCCTCCTTGATCGTCGAGACCCGGTCTACCGCACCGATCCCGGCGGCCTTCTCCAACACCGCTGGCTCGTCAACGCCGACTACCTCCCAGCCCACAGCCCTCGCCGCGATCCCGACCGAGCCCCCGACGAGTCCGACCCCGATGATCGCAAGCGTCCGGCTCAAGAGGCCCGCTGTGGTTTCGCCTCAGGCTTTGCCTCCCGCGTGGTTTCGCGAGTCGCGTCTTCGAGCGCCGCGATGACGCGGTCGTTCTCCCACGAGTCGCCTACCGTGACGCGGCTCCACCCCGGATACTCCAGCGCGGTGCCCTCCCTTACGAGGACACCGGCCTTCTCGAAGTCCTGCGCCTCGAACCGGACCATGATGAAGTTGCCCTGTGAGGGGATAAAGTCCAGCCTCGCGCCGGCGAATGCTTCCTGCAGGCGGTTGCGCTCCCGGACGACGAACTCGGCTCGCTCCCGGACCTTGTCCCGCGCCAGCATCGACGCTGTCGCCGCGACCTGGGCGGCGAGGTTGACGGAGACCGGAAACCGGACCCTTTCAGCGTAGTCGGCGATCTTCTCGGATCCGATGCCGTAGCCCACTCGAAGACCGGCCAGCCCGTGCGCTTTGGAGAAGGTGCGGGCAGTGATAACGTTCTCCCTTTCGAGGGCGAGGGCGTGGGAATTGCAGTAGGTCGGATCGTCGACGAACTCGACGTAGGCTTCGTCCAGGATCAGGAGCACGTCCGGCGGCAGTTCCGAGGCCAGACTCGTGACCTCGTCCAGGGTCAGGTACGTGCCCGAAGGGTTGTTGGGGTTGCAGAGGATCACGGCCCGCGTCTCGTCCGTCACCGCCGAGAGCAACGCCTCCGTGGGGATCTCGTGTCTCTCCGTGAGGGAGACCGGGCGGTCCGTCATGCCGAGGACCGAGCACATCATGGGATAAAGGCTGAACGACGGCCAGGGGTAGACGACCTCGCCGACGGGAAGCAACTGGAGCACGTTCATCAAGACCTCACTCGAACCGTTACCGACCAGCACGTTGCGGGTCTCCGCGCCGGCGTTGGCCTCGGCTACCACCTGGCGGAGGCGCGTGACGTGGCTGTCCGGGTAGCGGTTGGCTCGGGGCAGAACCTCGGCGAGCGCCGCCTTCGCCTCCGGGAGCGGCCCGAAAGCCAGTTCATTCGAGGTCAGTTTCGCGTACCGGTGCTCGTCCGTTCCCTCTGCCGCCATCCTCCAAGACTTCGGCGGGATGTATGGCCGCAGCGGGTCGAGCTCGCTTCTGAATCTCATTAACGTTCCCTTCGTCTCTACGTTTAGTCTGCAGAACTGCCATTCTAAGAATATTCCGGTTTATTCGGGCTTTCAACGTGGGACGTAGTAGGCGATCGGCTGCCGGTCCTGCTCTACCGATAACTAAGGAGTTTGCCTTATCTTCCGGACGCATATAGAATCCTGAGCCTATGGAGAATACGGGTACTGACGGCAGGATAGAGGAGCTTCGGCGGCGGGTAGACGAGGTCGACCTGGAGCTCATACGCATCCTAAACGAGCGGGCGCGCATCGTTCAGGAGATCATAGCGATAAAGGGCGAGGCGAGGAAGCCCCTCTTCGACCCCAGGCGCGAGGAGGAGATCCTGCGCAGGGTCGCCGAGCAGAACGAAGGTCCGATCTACGACACCTCGATGCGCGAGATCTTCGAGCTCATCCTGCACCGTATCCGGGATCTGGAAGTCCAACGCGAAGAGTTTAGGTAGCTGATTTTATGAGCATTTCCGAGAAGAGCGCCGCGGGCGTAAAGACGAACGTTTCGACCAAGAACGGCATGATACAGTCGGGCTCCTTCCGGGTGATCGCCGGTCCCTGCACCGTAGAGAGCTACGATCAGTTCGTCGCCTCGGCCAGTGCCGTCAAACAGGCCGGCTACGAGTACGTCCGCGGCGGCGCCTTCAAGCCTCGCACCTCCCCGTACTCCTTCCAGGGCCTGGGTGAGGAGGGCCTGAAGATACTCTCCGAGGTCGCGGGAGACCTCGGCCTAAAGGCGGTCACCGAGGTCATGGACGCCGAGGATATAGAGCTCGTCATGGAGCATGCCCAGATAATCCAGATAGGCGCGCGCAACATGGCGAACTTCTCCCTCCTCAAGCGTATAGGCGCCGCGATCGCGGGGACCGACCACGGCGTCGTCCTCAAGAGAGGCTTCGCGTCGACGGTCGAAGAGTGGCTGCTAGCGGCGGAGTACATAACCAAAGAGGGCGGGGAGAACGTGGTCCTGTGCGAGCGGGGGATAAGGACGTTCGAGACGTCTACTCGCTTCACGCTGGACCTCTCGGCGGTCATCGTAGCGAAGAGGCTCACGGACCTGCCGGTGATCGTCGACCCATCTCACGCAGCCGGCAGGCGCGACCTAGTCATACCTCTGTCTAAGGCGAGCGTGGCGGCGGAGGCTGATGGTCTGATCGTCGAGTCGCATCACGAGCCACAGGAGGCGTTGTGTGACGCGGAGCAGGCCTTGCCGGTCGAAGCTTTGATGGGCCTGCGCGAGACGCTGCGGCCGTTCGCGAGCGCTATGGGCAGGGAGGTCCTCTAGAGCCCGTAGGGGGACCGGGGGTAAACTTGAGCCGTCTCGGCGAGAGGTTCGTCCTCGAACGCCAGATCGGGGCCGGAGGCATGGCCCGGGTCTACAAAGGCAAGGACGTGTCGCTCGACAGGCCGGTTGCCGTCAAGATCCTCAAGCCTGGCTACGGGGAGACCGACATCGGGTTGCGCTTCGAGCGCGAGGGTCGCACAGCTGCCAGGCTCGCCCACCCGAACATCGTCCAGGTCTACGACGCCGGCCAGGCCAAGTTCGAGGGGCGCGAGGTTTCCTACATAGTCATGGAGTACGTCCCCGGCGGCGATCTGAAGGCCCTCATAGACGAGAGAGGCTCCCTCTCCAACGACGAGCTCGTGAGGGCCGGGGCCGATGTCTCGGCGGGGCTGGCGCACGCCCACGAGCGAGGTGTGATCCACCGCGACATGAAGCCGCACAACATCCTCCTCGACGAGCGCGGCTACCCCAAGCTGACAGACTTTGGCATCGCCCGCGCCCTGGACGCCACCCAGGCTACCCAGACCGGCTCCTACCTCGGCACGGCCCTCTACTCCTCTCCCGAGCAGCTCCGGGGCGAGAGGGTCACCCCGAAGAGCGACGTCTACTCCTTGGGCATAGCCCTCTATCAGGCCGCCACCGGCCAGGCCCCGTTCGCGGGTACCCCGATCGAGGTCGCCAGCCAGCACGTCTCCCGCCCGCCGACTACCCCGAGTGTCCTGGGCGCGAACCTCGACCGTGAGGTAGAGACTCTTATCGTCCAGTGCATCGAGAAGGACCCCGACCGCCGCCCGACCGCCCAGCAGGTCCACGAGCGGCTCCGCGAGGCAAGCACTCCCGCCCCCGGAGACCGCGCCTACGTGGCCCCCCCGGTCCCCGAATCCTCGCGAACTGAGCGTGCCAGCGAGGCGTCGCCGGAGGAGCCTCCCGCCGGACCGCCGTCCGGTCCCGCGCGGCGTGGGGGGAACAGGCGCCGTCCGGCCATCATCGCAGCCGCTGCGCTGGTGCTCGTTCTGCTGGTTGCGGGTGTGGCATACGCGATGCTCAGGGACGAAGGGACAGATCAGGCGAAGACCCCGACAGGTGAGACCTCCCAATCACAGGCGGCTGCTCCGGGGAACACGGGGGGAGAGACTACCCAGCCTGCGGCGGGGAGCGGCGGAGATACGACCTCCTCCGGGGGAAGTCAGACTGCGCAGACCAACCCATCTGGTGGCGTCCAGGGGGGAGGCCCTGCGGAAGATGCCTCTCAGATTGTGAAGGATTTCTACAATTCCGCTGCCGACGGAGACTACGATACGTCGGCCAGCCTCCTGAGCGCTGGTTACCGGCAGAGCACGTGGCCTCCCGAAGCTTTTCCAGGAACGTTCGATACCCTGGAGAGCATACAATTCACGCAAGGCCCGGAGGCAGAGGTCAACGGTGTCAAGGCGACGGTCTCGTTCAGTACCATCGCCACCCATACGGATCGGGTTGACCGGAGGACCGGTACGGCGACGCTCGTGCAGGAGAACGGCGAATGGAAGATAGACAGCCTCAACGTCGCAGCTTAGAAGCTACAATAAGCTCAGGCTATGGAAGGATAAGGTCTGAAGACTGTATTTACGGCGTTTGTTTCGGCGATCGTAGGCGCCTTGATCGCCACGGTGGTGGTCTACTTGGGGCTCTCGAGGTTGGACGACGGGGGCTCTAAAAAAGTATTGTTCGAGGAGGCGCCGCCCCCGGTCACGTCTAAGGAGGGGGTGAATCCCGGTGGTGAGGAGGGTCCCTCGGTGCGTGAAGTCTATACTCAGGACGGCCCGGGGGTGGTGACCATCTACGTCAGCTCGCGGGAGGCCGGACCGGGCGGCGGGTCGGGGTTCGTGATCGACAAGAACGGCTACGTGGTTACTAACCAGCACGTCGTCGAGGGGGCCGATAGCGTCTCGGTTAGCTTCGGCGGTGGTGCGAGAAAGAGGGCAAAGGTGGTGGGTGAAGACCCCTCCACCGACCTCGCCCTGATAAAGGTGGACGATGTGAAGGAGTCTCTGACACCGCTCACGCTCGGAGACTCGGACTCTGTTGGGGTTGGGGATCCGGTGATAGCCATCGGCAACCCGCTGGACGTGGGTATAAGTGTCACCACCGGCATCATCAGCGGGCTCGGGCGCGGGATCAAAGCGCCAAACGGCTATACGATAAACGGGGCTGTCCAGACGAACGCGGCGCTTAGCTCCGGTAACTCCGGTGGTCCTCTGCTCGACGCGAGCGGGAGCGTCATCGGGGTGACCTCCCAGGCAGCCTCCGGCGGACCCGAGGGCGTTGCTCAGGGCGTAAACTTCGCGGTCCCGATCAACACGGTCAAGAGCGTGGCTAAGCAGCTCATCGAGACGGGCAAGGTCGAGCACGGCTACATAGGCGTGAGCATGTTCCCTCTGGGAGTCGAGGACATCGCAGGCTACTCGGGCCAGTCCTTGCAGGATCTCTCCGAGGAGTACGGTCTGCCGGAGAACGGGGCCATCATCAGCAAGACCGTCAAGGGCGGTCCGGCCGACGAGGCGGGCTTGAAGGGCGGTGACGACGACCAGGAGGAGATCGCGGGCATAGAGGTACCGCTTGGGGACGTGATCACGGAGGTCGGGGGCGAGAGCGTGGCGGCTTCGAAGGACGTGACCGAGGTCGTCAACACCTTGAAACCCGACGATACCGTGACCCTCACCGTCGTTACCCCCGGCCAGGAGCCGCGCGAGGTCGAGGTCAAGCTCGGCGTCCAGCCCCCGGGCCAGGAACAACAGCAACCGCGGCAACAGCCGCAGCAGTAGGGACGAGGGCCGGCTCGGGGTGGAAGATCTAAAGCGCGCCGCCGCCGAGAGGGCGGTTGAGGAGTACGTCGAGAGCGGGATGGTCGTCGGGCTCGGTACGGGCTCTACGGCCTCGCACGCGGTTTGGAAGATCGGAGAGCTTATAGCAGCCGGAGAGCTGAGCGGCATCCGGGGGATGCCGACCTCGGCGCGGACCGCGGCGATGGCTCGTGAAGTGGGCATCCCGCTGGTCACGCTCTCCGAGGAGCGACCCCTCTTTACCATAGACGGGGCCGATGAGATCGGACCTGGACTTAACCTCATAAAGGGTCGCGGTGGGGCGCTGCTGCGCGAAAAGATCGTGGCGGGCGCCGGGGAGTTCCTGGTTGTGGTCGCCGACGACACGAAGCTGGTCGACACCCTGGGGCTGGGTCCTCTACCCGTCGAGATCGAACCGTTCGGCTGGGAAGTCACCCTCGTCGCCCTCTCATCTTTAGGCTGCGAACCCAGCCTCAGACTTGAAGGTCAGGGCTCTCAGACCGGCGACCCGGAGCGCCCGTACGTCACCGACGGCGGCCACTACACCGCCGATTGTCTCTTCTCCTCGATCCCCGATCCGGCCGCCCTCGAAGAAGAGATAAAACGTATCCCCGGAGCCCTCGAGACCGGCCTCTTCATCGGCCTCACAAAGTCCGCCATAGTCGCCCACCAGGACGGGACGGAGGTTATCCGGGCTTCGCCGTTATAGCATGCTAGTGATTTAACTCGGGCTAACGCGATAGGGCTGTCCGCCAGGGCGAGCAGCTAACAGCGGATTGCTAACCAGCCTAAGTAGCGACCGGCTAGCCGGTCGCTACTCCGAAGCCGGCGCGGGTGCCGGAGCGGGTGGTGCGGTCCTTCTCGACTACGAGCTTGTAGATTGATTCGTACTCGACATAGACCGTCGCCTTGCCGTCCTCCATCTTTACCTTCAGGTAGTCGGCTTCGACGGAGATCTCGGCCTTCGGCTCCACGGTGAAGGTATCCCTCTTGTCCCAGATCACGAGGTTCGCCTCCTCGTTGTGGGCCTCGTCCACTATACTCTTTATGGTCTCTCGATCCACGTTACTATGCTCCTTTTCGTCGAAACCTCACTCGATCTCATTCTACACGGGGGAGCGCGGACGGTGGCGGTCAGCTCCGTGACACATCTTTTGCGGGATGATTCGTCCTGGCTGTTTCTAGGGTAGAATGCTGCTTCGTGGCTACTACTAAATCTGCGGGCGAGATACTTGAGGCCGTAGTCGAGGACGGACGGGAGGAGCTCGACCGGGCTAGCGCGGGGCTGGCGCTCAGCGGCCTCGCGGCCGGGCTGAACATCTCCTACTCGGCGGTGGCCCTGGGCGCTGTCGGGGCGTTTACCGGTGGCATCGGGCTCGCGGCGGCGCTGCTCTACCCTATAGGGTTCCTCCTCGTCGTCCTCGGCCGCTTCCAGCTCTTTACGGAGAATACCGTAACCCCGGTAGCCGTAGTGCTCACGAACTTCGGCAGCCTGAGCAACATGCTCCGGCTCTGGGCCGTGGTCTTCATCTCCAACCTCGTCGGCTCGATGCTCTTCGCCGCGGCGGCAGTCTATGGGGACGTGCTGCCGGCCTCCACCTTTACCGTGCTCTTCGATGAGGTGGCGCAGAAGCTGGACTATGGGTTTTGGGAGGCGACCTTCAAGGCAGTCTTCGGGGGCTGGCTGGTAGCGCTCATGGCCTGGATGGTGGCAGCTTCCAGGGACACCATCTCGCAGGCGTTCTTTATCTACGTGCTGGCCTTCCTCATCCCCGCTAGCGGCCTGGTCCACTGCATAGCCGGCTCCTCGGAGGTGCTGATAAGCGTCTTCGCGGGCGAGGTTCCCTTCACGGAGTACCTGGTAGGTTTCCTGCTCCCGGCCACGCTCGGGAATGCGGTCGGGGGAGTCTTCCTGGTCGCGTTACTAAACTACGGTCAGGTCGCCGTGTCAGACAAAAAGACCACTCTGTCAGGGTACACCGAAGACCAGCAAGAAGGCTCCTGAGCCGCCGGACCTCCGCCGCTTGCCGACGGGAGAGTCCTGATCTAGAATAGCCCGGTTTCCGCTGCACTTCGCCCATTAGAGAGACGTTTTGAAGAAGTTTGCATCCAGACTGATAGACTTTGACCGGACGTTGTTCCGGACGATCTTCCGCGTCAAGTGGGAGCCGTTCACGCGTCTGATGCGCGCGTTCACTATAGCCGGGAAGATGGGCGCGTTGTGGGGCATGATCGCCGCCCTCGCCTTTCTCCTCACCGGCTTCGAACTCTACAACCTGCTTGTCCCCTGGTCCGCGATCGCCGGCTCCTGGTTTGTCGCCGAGGGCGCCAAGCACATCTTTGACCGCGCCCGCCCCTTCATCTACGATGCGGGGATAGCCCCTCTTACCAAGACGCCTTCCTCGAGCTCGTTCCCCTCCGGTCACTCGGCGACCGCCGCCGCCGGCGCCATCACCCTCTCCGTCGTCTACCCGGTCTTCGCGCCCGCGTTCCTGATCTCCGGCCTCCTCGTCGCCCTCTCCCGCGTCTACCTCGGCGTCCACTACCCCTTTGACGTGTTGGCCGGCATCCTGATCGGGACCGCTACCTCCGCCGTTATACTCACTCTCGCGTGAAGCTCCTTACCGGCCTGCACCCCCGACTGCGGTAAAACCCTTACATGGACATCCCGCGTTACTACACGGTCGGTGCTATCGTCCCGGACGCCCGTTCTCTCAGGGACCTCGGCGATCGGCTCGATGCTCTAGACCTCAAGCCGGACTCTGTAGTCGTTGTGGTGCGGCGGCGCGACGAGAGCCTCGCTCAGAACATACTGCCCGAAGCCCGAGTGCGCAAAGCTGATGCGGGGCTCTCGCGCAGGCAGTGGCTGGAGTTCTCCAGTATTTTCTTCTCCGCCTCGACCGTGAGCTTCCTCATGGGCGTCGTCCACCTGTGGACCGGCCTGATCGTACAGGCGCTCCTTACCATAGCCTCCATGGTCGGCCTCGTCGTCTACCACCGGCGGCCTCGTCTGGAGAAGCAACTCCTCCGGCTCGGGCTCCCTAATAGGCTCGCCGATGAGTGGGCGGGCGTCTTCCCTTCCGGCTTCGCCCTGGTGCTCGCCACCGTCCCCCAGGAGCTCGCCGACGAGGCTCAAGATGCCTTTCTCGAAGACCGGAAGCTCCAGGCCCTCCTAGCCACCGACCGCCGGCCCGTGCTGTAGGGTATACCGGCGTCGTCATACGGCGGTTACGGGTAGAATTGGGATCATGATCGTAAGAGAAAAGTCCGGCTCCTTCATGCTCGTAAAGCAGCACGACCATGCCCTGGCCTCCGGCGAGTTCGCCCAGTACTGGACCGAAAAGCCGTGGCCGGTTGGCCCTGCTCTGTATGCGATCTCGCACCACGACGTCGCCTGGAAGGAATTGGACGAGGCTGTGCGCTGGAACGAGGAGACCGGCCGTCCCTACTCCTTCACGGACTACCCGTCCGGACCGAAGGTCAGGGCTTACGCGGCGGGGGTGGACTTCGTGGAGGCGCACGACCCCTACGCAGGATGTCTGTGCAGCATGCACTACGAGACGATCACGCGCGGCTCGGAGGACGGGGCCGAGAAACGCTTCGCGGAGGCTGAGGCCCGCCGGCAGGAGAGGCTGCGGGAGGGGATGTCCGGCGAGGAGCTACGGAGCCTCGACCATAACCTCGGTCTGCTAAAGCTCTGCGACGGTCTCTCGCTGTTTGTGTGCCTCAACGAGTCCGGTCGTGGGGCCTCTTACCCCTGGCCCTACGAGCAGGCGTTGGCGTACGCCAAAGAGGATTACGCGCCCGAATGGACGGACGAGGGTACCCTGCGCGTGCGTCCCAACCCATTTTCCGGTCCGTTTGGCATCTCCTTGCCGTATCAGATGGTCGGGAGGGACGGGCGGCTAGAAGAGAGCGGGAGCCTGGAGTTCCGAGTAGTGCCGTGAGCGGGCACGTTGGTAGACCAACCGCGCAGTTCGGATGCAACACAAAACAAGAAAGGTACAGAATGAGAGATGCGTCATACGAGTTCTTGAAGAGGCTACTCCAGACCCCGGGGCCGAGTGGTAATGAGGGGGTTGTGGCATCGGTCTGGCGCGAGCAGGCTCAGGAATTCGCCGAGGTCTGGGGCGACCGGATGGGCAACTCCTTCGCCACCTTGAACGGGGGAGGCTCGCCCAGGGTAATGCTCGCTGGGCACATAGACGAGATCGGGCTGATGGTCACTCACATCGACGAGAGCGGCCTCCTGCACTTCTCCGGAGTCGGTGGCTGGGACCCGCAAGTCCTCGTGGGCCAACGGGTGCTCCTGCAGACAAAGGAAGGCGAGGTTCCAGGCGTTATAGGCAAGAAGGCAATCCACGTCATGGAGGCCGACGAGCGCAAAAAAGTCTCCGAGATAAAGAGCCTCTGGATCGACATCGGCGCCAAGGATTGCGACGAGGCGAAAGAGAGGGTTCGCATCGGCGACGTGGCGGTAGTGGACCAGGGCATCGTCGAGCTCCCGAACGGCCGCATCGCATCGCGTTCGCTGGATAACCGTATGGGCGCGTTCGTCGTGCAGGAGGCCCTGAGGCTGCTCTCGGAGGAGGATGGGCTCGCCGCGGAGGTCGTTGCGGTGGCGAGCGTGCAGGAGGAGATCGGGCTGTACGGCGTGCGTGGCGCCGCCTTCGGCCTCGACCCCGACGCCGCCATCGCCGTGGACGTCACCCACGCCACCGACGCCCCTGGCATCCCCAAGAACGAGCACGGCGACCACTCTTTAGGTTCCGGTCCCGTCATAAAGCGGGCCACCAACCTGAGTCCCATCGTCTCCGAGGGCCTGATCTCCGCCGCCGAGAGCGAGGGCATCTCCTACACCTTGGAGGCCGACTCGCGCTCGACGAGCACGGATGCTGACGCCATACAGTTCACCCGCGCTGGGATAGCGACGGGCCTCGTCTCAGTCCCGAACCGCTACATGCACTCCCCGAACGAGATGGTGGACCTCGAAGATATCAAGGCGTGCGCCCGGCTCATCGCCGCCTACGTGAGAGGTCTCGGAGACGACGCGAACTTCGTCCGCTAGTCGGCCGCATCTCGAAAAATATCCGCCTTGCTATCGTCGCCGTCGCCCCGGCGTTCTAAAATCGCCGGGTGTTTATATTCTATCTCGGGCTGGTCGCCATCATGGGCGTGACATCCTCGGCGTCGACCAGATGGGGGAGTGGTGTATAGGACGCTCTTGAAGAGTGCGCTGTACCTCGCCTCTATCGGGCTGGCGCTGCACCTTATACTGCCGCAGATACCGGGGATAGAGTACTCACTGGTCCTTGTGGCTGAATCCTCTCGTCCCCTGCTTCTTGCGGCCCTCTTCGCTATCTTCGCGAGCCAGATGTGCTATGCGGAGTTGCTGGGGCGCTCGACCGGTGCGGCGGTGGGGGTCAGCCGCTACAGAAAGAGGCGGCGCATGGGCCTCGGGCGGTGGTTTATGCTCCGGCTGGCCCTTGCCGAGCACGGAGCCGCCCGCGTGCTGCCGGGCGGTGGGAGCTCGGCGGCCGCTGTCACTTTTACCGGGCTGCGGTCCCGGGGCTTGAGGCCGGCGCGCATAGGGCTCGCCGTGGCGACCATCTCCGTCCTAGTTTACGGGACTCTGGCGACCATCTTCCTCGCGAGCCTGCTCTACCTTACCTTAGACCGCAGCCTCGGCCGGACGGCGACGACCGCTTCGCTCCTCGCCTTCGTTCTCACGCTCTGCCTACTGTTACTAGGCTACCTAGCTTATTTGCGGCCGATCCCCGCCCGTCGCTTCCTCACCGGCTTCTTCTATGCTTTAGGCCGGCTCTTCTTGAGGAGGTGGTCCCGTAGGAGGACCGAGCTGCGGGCCGCCAGGATCGTCATAGGTCTTCAGGCGGAGGTGCGCGCCCTGCGCGAGCAGCTCATATACCATCCACTGGCTGCGCTAAAGCTCGGTGCACTCACCCTAGGATACTGGGGCTTCGACGCTTTGTGCCTCGTCATCATCTTCGTAGCCTTCGGCGTAGACGTAAACCTCGTGCATCTGCTCGTAGCCTTCGGTGTTGCGACCACCTTCGGGTCGCTGCCGTTAACACCGGGAGGCATCGGAGTCTTCGAGGCGACTATGATCGGGACTCTGACCCTGCTCGGCGCGGGTTACGAGGCGGCTATCCCCGTCCTCGGCTACCGCCTCTTCAACTACTGGCTACCGATACCTCTAGCCCTGATCCTCTATCCGACCCTCCATCTTGGCGCGGCGAAGTACACCCGCAAAGAAGAGAAGGAGGTTCCGCCCAAGAAAGGAGGCTTCTAGCTCTCGCTCACCTTCCGGCGGGCTGCTCCTCTAGAGATACGCTGCTGCATTAGAAAGGGTCCGACGCCGCGAGCTAGAGGCCGGATTCCCAAATCTTATGCAAACCGAGCACGAATCCTGGAAGCTCCGGTTCGCCTGACAGCGAAAGCGCGCCAGACCACGGCGCCATGAAAAAGCGGAGTCCGCGAGAACCGCGAACCCCGCCCATGAGCGTCTACTTGCTTCTTAGTATTTCGGGATGCTCGGATCGATCTCCTCGCTCCAGGCAGTGATGCCGCCCTTGACGTTGTAGACCCTCTCGAAGCCCGCGTCCTGGAGGATGCGGATTGCCTTCGCGCTCCGGCCACCGGTCTTGCAGTGTACGACCATCGTGTCTTCCTGGTTCAACTCGTGCAGCCGGCTCGGGAGCTCGCCCAGCGGTATGAGCTTCGCGCCCTGCGGGGCGAGGTTCGCCACGTCGTACTCGTGCGTCTCGCGCACGTCCACGATGCCAATATCCTCTCTGGCATCGAGCTTCTGCTTGAGGTCCTTAACCGTGATCTCCGGCACCGCGTTCTCCTGCTCGGCGGCCTGTGCCTGCGGGATGCCGCAGAACTCCTGGTAGTCGATGAGCTCGGTAACGGTCGGGTTCTCGCCGCACACCGGGCAGTTCGGATCCTTGCGGAGCTTCATCTCGCGGAAGCTCATGCCCAAGGCGTCGTAGAGCAAAAGGCGCCCGATGAGGGGCTCACCGATGCCGAGGATGAGCTTGGCGGTCTCGGTGGCCTGAATGGTCCCGATGGCGCCCGGGAGTATACCCAAGACCCCGCCCTCGGCGCAACTCGGGACGAGTCCCGGCGGCGGCGGCTCGGGGTAGAGGCAGCGGTAGCATGGGCCTTCTTCAGCCCAGAAGACGCTCGCCTGGCCCTCGAAGCGGAAGATCGAACCGTACACGTTTGGCTTGCCGAGCAAGACGCAGGCGTCGTTTACCAGGTAGCGGGTGGGGAAGTTGTCCGTCCCGTCGACGATAATGTCGAAGTCCTTGAAGATGTCGAGGGCATTCTCAGAGGTCAGTGCCTCCTCATACGCCACGACGTTGACGTTCGGGTTTATGTCGTTTATGCGGTCGCGGGCGCTCTCCATCTTCGGGCGCCCGACATCAGAGGTGCTGTGAATGATCTGGCGCTGCAGGTTTGACTCGTCCACGACGTCGAAGTCCACGATACCAATGGTCCCGACCCCCGCCGCCGCGAGGTACATGGCGAGCGGGGCGCCCAATCCTCCGGCCCCGATGGTGAGTACTTTGGCCTGCTTGAGCTTCTTCTGCCCTTCGAGGGCGACCTCGGGCATAATGAGGTGGCGGCTGTAGCGCGCGATCTCCTCGTTGGATAACTCGACCGCCCCGTTGGGCGAGTCTATCAACGGCTTGCACATATCCATGTTTATCTAAACTCCTCTTATCGAACGATAGCGGGTTCTATACCGCTGGGGTAAAGCGTGGTTCCGAGGCTACCTACAGGTGCCGCCGGCGATGGACGGGATTATAGAGAGCTCGTCGCCCTGCCCGATCTTGGTGTCCTGCCCGTCGAGGTAACGGATATCCTCGTCGCCCTTGTAGACGTTGACGAACGAGCGGAGCTTGCCGTCGCCGGTGTAGAGGTGCTGCTTGAGGTCCGGGTGCTCCTCGACGAGGTTCCCCAAAGCCTCACCGGCGGTCCCGCCGCCGACCTCGACCTCTGAGGTGCCGGCTGTGTACTGCCTCAAGGGGGTGGGGATTCTGACCTTCGGCATATTAATCTCCCTCTCTGTCTTAGTGCCCTACGATTTGCTCTTCGTCGTAGCCCGAGCGGTCGTCCTTCAGGAGCCACGAGCGCATGTCCTTGACCTCGTCCGAGCCTACCGAGGCGATGATGTACGAGTAGTAGGGCCAGGCGTGATCCCGGTCGTACTCCGAGGGCTCGGCGGGATGGTCCGGGTGCGAGTGGTAGAACCCCAGGACGTCCAAATCCCGCTCCTGCGCCTGCTCCTCGAACTTCTTTATCTGCAAGGGTTCGATCAGGAAGCGGCGCGAGCGCTCCTCCTCGTGGACATTCTCCGCCCGCCAGACGTCCACGACGACTTTCATCTCGCCCGTGTCCATCCCGACGATGACCCCGGCGCACTCCTCAGGGTAGGTCTCCTTGGCGTGATCATGGATGTGGCCTACGTCACCCACGCCTATCTTGAGCGTCAAGGCTACTCTTCCCAGAAGCTCTCGGAGAGGTACTTGTCCGCCCCGTCGCAAAGGACCGTGACGATCACACCTGACTCAAGCTCCCGTGCTACGCGCAACGACGTCGCAACGGCTGCCCCGGCGGAGATACCCACCATGATGCCCTCCTCGCGGGCGAGCCTCTTGACCATCTCGTAGGCGTCCTCGGTCGGGGTGCCGAGGTTCCTGTCGGCAATGCTGGGGTCGTAGATCTCCGGTACTATAGCGCTCGCCATGTGCTTCATGCCCTCCAGCCCGTGGAACGGCGAGTCGGGCTCGAAGGAGATGACCTGTGTCTCTGGGTTGTACTCCTTCAGGCGCGTGGAGACTCCAACGAAGGTGCCGCTCGTCCCGAGCCCCGCGACGAAGTGTGTAATCTCCCCTTCAGTCTGCTCCCAAATCTCCGGGGCCGTCGACTCATAATGCGACCTGGGGTTGGCCAGGTTCTTGTACTGGTCGGGGTAGAAGTATCGCTCCGGATCCTCGGCGTACATCTGCCGCGCCTCCCGGATGGCCCCGTCGGAGCCCTCGCCCGGGTCGGTGAGCACGACCTCTACACCGTAGGAGCGGAGTATCTTCTTCCGCTCCTCGCTGGCGTTCTTTGGCATGCACAGCTTCACATTGTAGCCTAGAGACGCCCCGATCCAGGCGTAGGCGATCCCGGTGTTCCCGCTAGTGGCGTCCAGGATGGTCTTCTCAGGCGTCAAAGCGCCACTCTTCTCGCCGTCCCGGATCATCCACAGCGCCGGACGGTCCTTGACCGACCCGCCGGGGTTGTACCATTCGGCCTTGCCCAAAATCGCTACCCCGGGGACCTCCCGCGAGATGCTCGCCAACTCCAACAGCGGCGTGTTCCCCACGAGGTCCGTGGGCTGCGTCCCCAACTTGTTTTTAATCCTAGTAATCATGTCGGGATTATTATACAGCGTGAAGGCCTTACGTCCAGAAGGGCGATGTGAAAGGAAACCGCCTCGTAAACACCTTAGCCGGAAGGCCGAGAAAGAGCCCTCCGGCTATGGTTGGTGCGAGATTAGAATTATACCCTTGTCCGTAATCCGCACGCTACACGGTTTGCCGTATTTACCCCAAAAGCTCCAAAACTTTTTCGAGTGGGCGGCGGCGGCAGGTGAAGATGGGGGTATCTAGTTCGGTATATGAGCTTGCCTCGCTCTCGCGGAGGTCCATCATGAGGTTCTGGAACTTCTCGGGGGTCTCGGCTTCGAAGGAGAGTATGAACTCGTAGTCGTCGATGCCGAAGCAGTAGGCGGTGTTGTTCTTTACGGGGTAGTGCTTGCGTCCTATCTGCATGTGCTCGTTCATCATGCGCTGGCGTTCCTCGACCGGGAGCCGGTACCACGCCCGTGTCTTGACGAACGGGTAGACAAAGAGGTACTCGCCCTCGCCGGGGATGATGTGGGTGCGGTTCTCGAAGCCCGGCGTGTGCTCGCCTACGTAGATCGAACGCCGCGAGAGGCCGAAGTAGGAGTAGGTTAGCTGCAGGTACTTGCCGAGTCCGGTCATGAGGAGTACTGCGGTCATCGCCTCGAAGGCGTCGAGATCGTAGCCTATGCGCCACAGCATGAGGTCAGCGTCCGCCCGAAGCCCCATGAGGGAGAAGGACCGCAGGAGCATCCCGCCCGAGTGCTCCTCGACGGCCTCCAGAAACTCCCTCTTGCCCCTCTCGCGCTCCCCATCGGGGAGCCTGCGCCATTCAGCATCCAGCTTAAAAAAGACGTAGTTTATGTACTGGGCCGGGAGCTTCTCTTCTGATGTCTGTTGTGTCCGCGCCCGCGTCTCGGTCATTTGTTACTCCCTTCAGTCTTAACAGCTCTCAGCCACCAGCTTCTAGATCAGCTCCTCGCTGACGGTTGGTTGCTCCTGAAGGCCGAAGTTGTTTTCGTAGAGTTCGGCGACGCGTGCGAGCTCTTCCTCGGTTAGGTCCGGCGTCTCGGGGGCGGCGGCGAACTCTACGATCTGCTCTTCGTCGTAGATGTTCGGCAGGGTCGAGGCCACCTCGGGGGCGGCGAGGACGAACTTGAGGGCCGCCTGGCCTAAAGTGCGTTCGCCGGACTCGGTGAGGAAGCTCAGCTGCTCGACCTTTCTGAGGCCGTCTATGAGCCACTCCTTCGGTCGGTGGCGGCGGTGGTCGTTATTGGCGAAGGTGGTGTTCTCGTCGTACTTGCCTTCGAGCATGCCGGAGGAGTGGGGGACGCGCACGACCAGAGAAGTGTCCGTCTCTCCAGCCGTCTCGATAAGGCCGCGGCCCGGATTCTGCTCCAGTATGTTGTGGATCATCTGAACGCCCGAGACGTTTCGCTCCCGCATCGCCCTTACGCCCTCTTCGAGCCAACCGATCTTCGGTCCGAGGGCGACTCCGTAGGCCCGGATCTTGTCCTCGTCCTTGAACTTATCCATGAGCGCGAAGAGCGCATCGTTCTCGATGGCGTCCATCTTCGTGTTGTGGAGTTGCAGGAAGTCCACGTAGTCGGTATCGAGCCGCTTGAGGCTCTGCTCCAGGGCGAAGCGGATGAAGTCCTCGGACCAGTCCTGCGGTCGCTCCTGCTGGCCGCGGCGGGCGATGTGGTTGTAGAAGTCGTAGCCGATCTTGGTGGAGATAACGATGCTCTCGCGCATGTGGCCGAAGGCATCGGCGAGGAGCGTCTCGCCCTTACCGGAGCCGTAGGTGTCGGCGGTGTCGAAGTAGTTGATGCCCCTCTCGTGGGCCTCTCTCATGATACGTATAGACTGCTCGTCGTCCACCTCGCCCCACCAGCCGGTCGAAACCGTCCAGATGCCGAAACCGACCTCGGAAACCTCTATATCCGTGTCGCCGAGCCTCCGATATTTCATCTCTCTTCCTCTCGTTCGGATCTCTTACCGCGAATTCCTCACCAGATAGCTACTACATTCTATCGCTCGTCACCGTATAAATTCTCCCAAACAGCATGATTGTCGAGTTCCGGAGATCGGACACTAAACGGAAGGCCGCGGAACGGTCCTTCTTGGGGTGGTCCTCTTAGGGAAAGAGCGAATCCTGAAGAAATAAGCTAGTATGAGTCTGGGATCAACCTCGCGGCGGAAGAAATAGGGCGTGCGCGTAACCTGGAAAACCGAACTACCCCAGTTAATGTTGATCGCGGCCATGTTCGTGCTCGGAGCCATCTTGTGGTCAGAGGCTCCGGGCCGGATCCCGGTCCACTGGGGCCTCTCTGGCCCGCCGGATCGCTACGGCGGGAAGTTTGAGGGTTTGCTGCTCTTGCCGGTCACGGCGCTCTGCATCTACTTGGTGATGCTCCTCCTGCCTTACGCGGACCCAAGGCGCGCCGGTAGTGGGTCAATGTAGAATGACATCCGCATTGTAACGGTGCAGGAAGAGCTTCAGACAGACCTCGTGCATCTCGTCGGACTTGGAGAAAGACAGCGTCTTTCTAACAAAACGAGCCAGACGCTGGCGCAAGGTGTTGTTCCAGCGCTCCACATGCGCCAACTCTCCGCTTTCCTTGCCCACCGCCTCATGGCACTCCTCGGGGATAACCGCCCGATACGCCTCCCAGAAAT
>JAABVA010002414.1_pt1 | contig 18615 bp, 17 predicted proteins | sample 5560331 | NCBI WGS metagenome assembly JAABVA01 (sample SAMN12812661, study PRJNA571458) | rock metagenome | isolation source: Antarctica rocks | place: Antarctica: Victoria Land, Mt New Zealand sud | collected 2016-01-07 | reverse complement strand
CATCATGTTATTCATTGTTTTCACTTGATGTTCAATAATTGACTTTTCAACAATGTTGATCATGACAAGAACATACACAGTAAACTCATCTTGTAGAGCTTTTACAAATACTTGTGCGAAGAACAACTCAAATGCGTGCTCATTCACGTCAAAACATCATGTTCTTGCAATCATGTTTATTTGAATACGCTTGAATTGCATACTTGACATACTCAGAATCAGAAAAGATTCTTTCTTGTTAATAGCATAAAAGATACTTATATCTTTTTTCTCTATGTTTCAGCTGTCTCTCAGTCGATAACACATTTTATAGACGTCATAACAATAAACATTCTGATTGTTCATTCAGATAGATTTTGAAAGATCAACGTTCAGCAATGACATATCTTGCTTGACAACGAAACGTTAACTAATCACGTTCATCTCAATGTTAATATTCATGTGAATCTTCATTTCTGTTTTCTGATCTCTCTGAATTACATGCTCTTTATATATAAGAATCTTTACAAAGAAAACTTCTTGTTTTTTTCTTGATAATTTGAAGCATTCATCAAGAGCTTGTCTTTTTTCAAAATCTTGAAACAACTCATATGTGACATTGAATCAATGAATACTCAATTTACATTAAGTTCTTTTGATTTATTCTTAATCTTTTCATCTTTACAATCAATAAAGTAATAACTCTTTCAATTGCACATGTAACACATTATGTTGAACAAATTCTTGCTATAACATGACAAAGCATGTGAACTCATTTTTGATGAAGAATTAAGTTTAGTCAATTGATGAGATTTCTTTCGCTTTGAATGAGTCTTCTTGTTGACTTTATCTCAATCATGCAAGTCTTCATCTTGAAATCATTTCAATGACAAGACATGTTCTTTTCGCAAATTTGTTTTCAATTGAGCAACAAGATTGATTAATGCATCTCATGTAATAGAAATCGACTGCACATTAGTAATGATCACACGCAGCTCAGATCTTAACTTGATGAATAAATGAGTTCACTTATGCTCATCACTATACAACGAAAGTTGATGTTTCAGAGTGCTCAGATGAGCTGCAAACATTCATATCATTTGATCTGAATGTTACGATGCATTTATGTACTGCTGAGTCACATTTATGCTTTGATTCATCGAATCTTCAATTAAATTCAGAAGAAAGTCAATAAAATTAAATCACATCTGCTGAGTTGCAAACATAATCTCTTCGTGATTGAATCAAAGTTTCTTTGATTCATTCTTCAGATAAATCATGCAATACAAAATCTTTTTCTCATCACTTTCAAAATATCAAAAGATATTTTAAAATGAGATTTTGACATCGCGAATTCACTCTTTATGTTCTCTTATGATTTTGTCATGATACTTCTTCAAAGACATTGAGAATCTTCACTTCTGCAAGACAATCTCATGATAACTTCATTTTGTCATCATCAACATTATAAAGACGATGCGTAGATTATTTAAGTTCTTCATGAGAGCTTAAGTGAAGACTTGATGACTTCTCTTCGTTGTTTCAACGACTTGCAGAGTCTCAATTTCTGATCAAATAGTTACTAACTTTTGTTTCTTTTGCAGTTCATCACGTTAAAGCATTACTCATGTCAGCTGTTCATTAATATCAAGAGAGAGTTCATTTTCTGCTTCTTCACTTTCTGATTTCATTATGTAACATTCATTTTCTGATATGATGTTTTATAAGATTAAGACATCATCATTTCAATTCTGTTGTGATCGCGTTGCTGTTGTCATGCTTCAATATCAAATCATCACTTCTAAAAAGAGTCTGAAATAATTAAAACTGTAATGATCAAGTTTATTAAATGAATAGACGAGATCTATAAGAATAATATGACAATGTGATATTCTAAGCAGACACAAAATGAATATATATTATGATAAAGTTAATTATTAAGAAGCTCTTGATAACTTGAGAGAATCAATTGACTATAGAGAGTTTGTTAAGCATTATCAAGTTAAGCACAACATAACTCATGATATATTAAGTTGAAAATATGACGTAGTTTAAATGATGTCTTGACAGAGTCATAAAGTTTCAGAGTTAATTCAGATCTGATCTTCAACTCAGTCTTTGACTTTAACTTCTGATCTAACTTCTATGTATCAATTCATCATGACAATTCACTTTAAAAGCAAATGAAGATTTATAATTCTGCATTAACTATCAAAAGCTTAATGCTTTTATTAAGAGAAATTGCTATTCTTTATTTCTGATTGATGAGATGATTAACAAAATAGTTGATTGCAAGCATTTAATTCAATTGAACATCATTTTTATATTCAACAAATTGCAAACGCATTCTGATAGTGAGAATTATACTATATTTATTATTGCTTTAGAAGCATATAAATTAAAAGTGCTTTCTTTTAAACTTATCAATAATTTCATCTCATTTCAGTAGTATATGAATGATGTACTATAAAACTTTCTAAATGACTTTTGTTAAGTTTATTTAAATGACATTCTGATTTACAGCAAAACTTAGATCAGCAATAAGATTTATTTATATGAGATGCTGACTATGAATCTTCTGCAAGCTATGCTTGTCAAAAGAGCTGAACAATCTCATCGACAAAGCAGTAACAGCGCGATATGTATATGTTATGCTCACATACACAGATTAAGCATCGCATTGCGATGCTCACAAATAACAAGATCATGTGATCAAATGATCATGTGATCAAACAGTGAATGAAAGTTCACGTCAAAGTGATCAGCTTTCACAATACACAGATTAAGCATCGCATTACAATGCTCATAAACAACTCAAAACTCATCTAGTCTGCTTAATTAAATGATCAAACAGTGAACGAAAGCTCACATTGAAGTGATTAACTTTCACAATACATCGATCATTCATTTAGCTCGCTCAGCTAAATGATCAAACAGCAAATTCAAAAGCTTATATTGAAGTGACTAGCTTTCACAATACACAAATCGAGCATCGCATCGCGATGCTCACAAACAACTCAAAGCTCATTTAGTCTGCTCAACTAGATGATTAAACAATGAATAAAAGCTCACGTTGAAGTGATCAGCTTTCATAATACACAGATTGCTTATTTAGTCTGACTAACTAAATAATTCAACAGCAAACAAAAGCTCACGTCAAAGTAATCAACTTTTACAATACACAGATCACTCATTTAATCTGACTAACTAGATGATCAAACAGCAAACAAAAACTTATGTTGAAGTGATTAGCTTTCACAATACTATTGATATATGAAAGTCAGAGCGAATATGTGCATGTAAATATATTGACTATCTAGTAGATAAAGCATATTTGATAAAGCATACAGATGAAGAAAGAAGTGAGAGAATGAATAAATATCTCTAGCGTCAAGTCGCTTCGATCGAAGCGAAAATAACTAATCGTCAAGGTATATGTATGAGCATACGTATGTTTATACATATGTGCATACGTATCTCATTTTCAACACTCTCTCTTAGAAATTGAAGCTTCATATGAAGCTATTCAGATCTTCTATGTATATTGTGCTTTTTTACTCGTTGACGTCATGCTCAGCGAGATAGTCTCATTTCTTGAAGCTAGTTTCATAACTGATCTGAATCTTAGAAATTTGCCTGAGTTCAGAGATTTGATTAAATCATTGATCATCATTTGATTGATGAGTATGTATTTCAATCTGATTGCTCTTTCTTCTATCTTATTTCGAATATAGTGATACGATGTATCAATGTGCTTAGCTCGAAAGTGATTGACGAGATTGCTACTCATTTTTATAGTCGCTTGATTGTCAGCTAAAATGATAGTTGAATTCATATCTGAATCATCATACCTCATCTCTTTCAATGCTTGAATCAGAAAGATCAATTCTTTGACTGCATTACATTCATTGACGTATTCAACTTCAGCAAATGATGTGCTGACGCATTGCTGATGTTTGAAGCTTCAGCTAATTGATTCATTTCATAGAAAAAACATATAGTTGAAGATGAATCTTCAAGAATTCAAGCAATTCGCATGAGCTGAATCGATATATTCAAAGAATTCAACTTTCTCAACTTTCTTCACTTTGAAAGATTCATATCGAAGTCTCAGCTCAGCAGTATCAACTAGATATTGAATGATTTGTTTGATAGCTAAATCATGATCAAGAGTAGAATTCGTTGAATATCTGCTGCATTTGCTCACTGCATAGACTATGTCTGATCGTGTTTGACAGACTATTCACATCAGTGTTTCAATGATTGATTGATAGCTCTCTATTTCTTCAGAGATAGCTTAATATTCAACTCACTTCTTTGACTTTCAATAAACGTTCTTCTTGAGCTGACATTTACGATGCATTGATGTTTTAGTTAAGCTGCAATTGCTCATGCTCAAAAGCTCAATGACTCGCTTGATATAAATGCTTTGATTGATTCAAAGAGTTCATTCAGCTTTATTACAAGTTATGTGCATTTCTAAATATCACTCGATTGAGTCAAGATCTTTTATTTGAAAGCGTTTTGCAAATTGCAGCTTCAGAGCTTGAATATTGAATATATTTGATTCTAGAATAAGCAGATCGTTCACATAGATGATGATAATGATGTCATTATCATGAATGAACACTGAATGATCAATTTCTACTCTTTGATAGTCAATGAAGATGAGATAAACTTTCAGAGTTGCATATTATTCTCGAGATGCCTGTTTTAATTCATATAGAGTCTTGTTTAGACAACAGATCAAAAAGATTTCATTTAATTCTTTTTGCTCAAACTTCAATGATTGCTGCATTCAGATCTTCTCTTTTAAATGTGCTTCTAGAAAAGTGATGATGACGTTCATTTGTTCAACTTCGTAGTCATATTTGACGATCAATGCTAGAAGCATTTTGATGATCGTGACTCTGATCATCGAAGCAAAGATTTCATCATAGTTAATTTTCTGCTTCTGACAAAATCTCTTACACATTTATCTAGCTTTGTATTTGATCATCTTTTCTTTGAGTTCTCGCTTAATAATAGTTACTCAGCGCGTTGACAGTATTCATCGATTCGACGAAGATGTCTTTAAAGTAAAGATGTCATTTTTGATATGAGCGTCAAGCTCACTTCTGAATGTGAGCTTTCATTGTTCTCAATCAGAACTAGCTTTAGCTTGTTTCACTGTTTGTGAAGTATTCAATTCAATTTGAACTCGATTTGCTTTACTGACAAAGTCTCGATTATGATCTTTGACTCAAAGATCATTTAGTGTTCTGTAGTCAACAGATTCAGCAATGACTCGTTTGAAATGTTCGCTTGAAGCATCAGATGCATCAGAATCGCTTAAGCTATCTGACTTGCTTGATTCTAGTTCTAGTGATTTGCTTCTACTAACTTTCTGTGAAGCGACTGATGTTCTTGTTTGATGATTGTTGATAATTTTCGCGATCTTCGCATTTTCAGTGATTTTTATCAAGAAAGATGAATCGTCGATTTGATCATCGAAGCCTAGTATCGAAAGATCTTCATCATACTTCTCGACTTCGATGACTATCTCATCTCATTGAACATGACTAGATATTAGTACGTTCTTTTCATTTCACAAGCGAAACTGATTGACTCTCTCGTAGCTTAAGAACTGATATTTTAAACTCTTGTCATCGAGCTTTCAACGAGCTCTCTTCACATGATAATAGACTATGCATTCAAACGTATGTAAATAGCTAAGATCAGACTTCTTGTCATGTCATGCCTCATAGAGAGTTATTTTGTTCAACGAAGTGATAGAACTTCTGTTCTTCAGATAGATGACAGTCATTATTGCTTCATCTCATAGTTGTATCGACAATTTGACGCTAGTCAGTATAGCGCGATTTCGTTCAAAAAGAGTGCGAAAATATTGCTCTGCAACTTTATTTTGACTTGAGTTATATGATGTTATCGACTCTCATTTGATCTCATGCTCTTTAAGCAATTCAATGATTTGATGATCAGCATACTTATCTTTATTATCTGAACGCAGTCAATGAATTGAAATGTTTCAAGTCTTTATTAATTTCAGATAGTTTCGAAGTTCATCTTTTAGATCAAACTTTCGTTTCAGTAGATATGTGATCGTATATTGACTGTAGTCATCAATGAAAGTAGCTACATATCTGAATTCTTCATCGATCTGAAGTATTTTATCATCGTTAATGAGATTCGTATGTACTAGCTCATTTACTTTGATGACTCTGATGTGAGATTTTCGACTTGAGACTCGATTTTGCTTGTCTATGACACAAGTTTCACATATTGATTCTGAGAATTCTTCGTTTTCTAAACTATTTGCAGAATTCACATTGATGTCGATGCTTATGTTGACTAGACGCTTGACGTCTGTCATATTCAAATGAGCTAATCGTTTATATCATTGACATCATGACGTCTTGACTGATTCTGAACTGCTTGTCAGATTGACTTGAGAATTTGAAAGATTGATTGATGTATTTACGAAATATGCTTTCTTATCGTTTCTCAAGTCGATGAGAGCGACGACATTTTTAGAATTCATGAAACGAAATTCGTCATTCTTTATACTACACGTATTCTCTTTGACTTTCATCTGATCGACTGACATCAAATTATAGTGTAGTTCTGAACAGTGATAAACATTGATTAGTCAAATTTTGATTGATTGATTGTTCAGCAAAATGTCAATCATAATCAAACTTTTTTCAACGATGAATACTGTTTCATTATTTGCAGTAACAATGCTGTTATCAATGATCTTTCAATATGACTGTTCGTTGAACAAGCTTATGTCATAGCAGACATGATTCTCAGCTTCGATGTCTATTCATCAGACATCTGTGTGACTATCAGCTCAACAGATGATGAAGACTTTCATTGTTCTGACTATTCTGACTTCGAAGCTTTTTTCAAAGTCATCTTCTTTGATCAGATTCTTTCTTTTCTGAAGAGACTTTCATTCATATAAACAAAGCTTCGAATGTAGAAGTCAGCAGCTCTGTTGACTGTGACTTTCTTGCTCGCAATGAGCGCATTTTTTTTATTTTCTTCGAAATTCGCTGTTGTTTTTGAATTTTCGCTTCTTGTCATCAAACTGAACTATCATACTTTTGAAGCTAAAATTCTTCTCTGAATTTGATCGCTTGTCATGATTGACTAAGACGATAATCATATCATCAATTAATAGATTGAATTTGTTGATCTTGATGCTCTGTATCAGATCAAAGATGTATGATTCTAGACTTTCGTTAAGATTTAAAAGAAAGAGATTGCTCAGCATTCATGATTGAATTGTTTTTTTGATGTCTGAGCACTTGATGACGACTTGCTTGAGCGAGTTCACATAGTTTTGAATAAATTTGAAATTCAATTACTTTGTTTGAGTCAGTTTCTTGATTGTCAGAAATAAAGTGATCAAATTCAACTGCTCATATTGAGTCTTCAGAATAGATCACATTTTGATGATGCTTTCTGCTTTGATTATATGTATTCTGAATTTCTTTTCGCAGCTGAAGTCAATTATATCACAGACTTTGTCGTTTTTATCTTCTCAATGTTGAACATCAGTAATATACTTCTTTTTATCTGCTGTTGAGACGTTGAATGACAGTAATGTTGATTTCTTCAGCTTCTCTGAGATGATTATTCAGAGATCTTTGACTTTCAAGACATTGATTATATTTTTCTTTCATGACTCATAGTTCTCGCTCTTCTTTAGCTTTAAGACACGATAATTTTTCGAATCTTTCATTGTGATTGAGATATGAGAGTGTGAAATTGATGACAGCAAGTTTGATGCTTCAAGTTCTGCTCTTAGATATGTTTATGATAGCAAAAATAGAGCTAACTTGAGCTTATAATCTATTGATATATGAGAGTCAGAGCGAATATGTGCATGTAGATATATTGACTATCTAATAGATAGAGCATATTTGATAGAGCATACAGATGAAGAAAGAAGTGAGAGAATGAATAAATATTTCTAGCATCAAGTCGCTTCGATCGAAGCGAAAATAACTAATTGTCGAGATATATGTATGAGCATATGTATGTTCATACGTATGTGCATACGTATTTCGTTTTCAACAAATACATGAATCATTCATCTAGTCTGACTAACTAAATGATTAAACAGCAAACAAAAGCTCATGTTGAAGTGATCAGCTTTCACATACACAAATCAAGCATTGCATCACGATGCTCATAAACAACTCAAAGCTCATTTAGTCTGCTCAACTAGATGATCAAACAGCGAACGAAAGCTTACGTCAAAGTGATCAACTTTTACAATACATTGATTGCTTATTTAGCCCGCTTAACTAGATGATCAAACAGCAAATTCAAAAGCTTACGTTGAAGTGATCAGCTTTCACAATATACAGATCAAGCATTGCATTGTGTTGTTCACAAACAATTTAAAGCTCATTTAATCTGCTCAACTAAATGATCAAACAGCGAACAAAAGCTCACGTTGAAGTGATCAACTTTCACAATACATTGATTGCTTGTCTAGCTCGCTCAGTTAGATAATCAAACAGCAAATTCAAAAGCTCACGTCAAAGTGATCAGCTTTCATAATTTTAATTTATTTATATGATTACTTGATTATATAAACATGTCACACGCTCGTATGCACACTCTAATGATCTGACTGCTCAATGAAAAGATATACAGCAGTGATTATGACTAGATTACATGTAATTTAGCATACATACAGCGCTTCAGTGCTACTATTTAGATAAATAGCATCATGTTTCATAGTCTTAGACTGCATAAGCACGTAAAACTTGAAGAAATAAAAAAAAACAGCAAAACTTAATGAGAACATAAACAACATGTCAAAATGATATTGAGTTAACTACAAGAAGCTGATATACAGATGAATATTTAAAAGTGCAAATTTAATGTAGAAGAAATCATCTTTTTAAAAGTCATAGTTTCAGAACAAGATCTTCATATGAATTTTATCAAAGTGAAAGTTGTAGTCAACTGAACTACGTTGATTAATTTAAAAGAAGTTCAGAGCTTCATAAATTTGTTAACTTTTATTGTTGTTTCATTAAAAACTTCTTGAAGCTAGTCAAATCATTCATTCAACTGACTAGAAAAAACATGTCTTTTGTTTAAAATGAAGTCTGTGTTCAAGTCTTTAACAATTTAAAGAAATAAATCAGCTTGATCTCAATACTATAACATTTCAATTTCAAATGATAGACTATTCTGAAAATCAATGCTTTATACTATGTAGAAAATGAAATACTATCTCAGTATGATGATGAAAATGTTCTTCACTCGATAGTCTTTTATAGCAAAAGCATGATTTTCGCTGAATGCAATTATCACATTTATGACAAGAAATTGTTAATCATCATTCAATATTTTGAACATTGAAGATTTAAGCTTAAATGCACTGAACTACTCATTCAAATATTCACTGATCATCAAACTTTAAAGATCTTCATGAAAAATAAACAGTTAACTCAACGTCAAGTCAATTATCTAAATATTTTATTTAAGTTCAACTTTCAGATTATATTTTGATCAGACAAAATAAATATCAAAGTTGATACTCTTATCAGAATGCTCATAGGAAATATTTCTGAATCAGCTTAGCACATTGAAGATTGCTATCAGACTATTCTGATTCTTGATAGAATAAATATTCTAGTCATTGAATCTAAAGTTGATGTTTATTAACGCGTATGCAATGTCAATTAAATGAACGAGCTTTGCAGTGAATATAAACAAGTTATAAGCGAAAACAAGCTTAAGTTTCATAGCATTGAACTAAAGAACTGTAAGATTGTTGATGATGTTTTATTCAGAAAAGACATACTATGAATTTCTGAGAATATACATACGAAATTGCTGCAGAAAATTCATGATGAGTCATTCATCTCTCATTTCAACAATAGAAGAATAATCAATCTAGTTTAGTGCTTCTACTATTGATCAAATCATTAAGTAATGATTAAACAGTACATTTGAAACTGTTAGACTTGTTAGCGAAGTAAGATGTTTAAAGATAGTATTCATGAACTTCATCATTCTCTTTTAATTTCACAGAAACGCTGAAAAAATATAATTATGAACTTCATCATTAAGCTATCTTTATCAAAAGAATACAACGTCATTTGCATAATCATATATTATCTTATCAAGAAATGTCACTATGTTCTCTATTATTAAGAAGATGATGAATTCTCAGTTGAAGAAACAATATAAATCATGCTATGAAATGTTTATTAACTTCATGATTTACTCAATTTTATTGTTTTGAACAGAAACTCTCAATTCATATCAACAATATGACAAAGTCTTTGCAAATGACTAAGAATCACAGCTAGTTTATTAATCATTTATCATTCTGAAATCAATGATTAATCAGAGTGAGTCAATCAAGATGTGAAATGCAAACTAAGAATCTACTGCAATTACTGTTGCAAGCATGCATCTTGAGTTAGTTTAATATAAATCATGTTATTTACTTTCAGGTGTTTGCCGTGCCGGGTTTGGCACCCCCCCAAATTGGGGAAAGCGCGCCGGCACAGCCCATCGCCGCTTTCCCAGTCCATAAATAATCGCCCGTCCCCCCTCGACTTCCAACATTCCTCCTCATCTCCTTTGTCTCTTTCGCCTGGGCTTTCTGTCGGCTCCTCGTTTTCGTCCCATGACCCTTCGCTCGGACCTCAACCCACATCTGGGAGAAGCCTCACCTTTGCGATGATCGATTCTATTGGCCCAGTTTCCACGCCGCCCATCTGGCCCGAGACTTGTTTCTTGCGTTTCTGCTCACGGTCTCCCCCGTTTGAAGGCGCGCACTTTTCCCCTTGACTTCTTGGATCGCTGTCCTTCGCGTCCCTCACCTGCGCCTCCTAGAGTGATCCTCGACCTTCCTGTCTCCCTCTCTCAGCGTCCTCCTGTTTTCTGCCTATAGCTGGCCTCCTGTTCCTCGCTCCATTAGCGTGGCAACTCTTGTCCACGGGTTGTTGGGCGATCGCCATCGCCACGACAAGGGCGCGAGCAAGGTGAAGCCTGCTCAGAGCTATCGCCTGTGCGCCAAGACCAATTGAACAAATGCCTCACACCACCCTGACCGTGTTTCCTACTGTGCCGCCGGCGAATGGATAGCGTGATGCTGTTGCTAGCGGTCTGGTGACATCTTCTGCAGGAGCCTGGCTTGCGGCAATTGGGCAGCCTCGTCGAATTCAGCTCGGCTGGGTTTCAGGCACCAGTTGGTGCTGACGTGGCAGCGACTTGATTGAGAGGATATGCATGTGCTCTGCCCAGCACTGCCTGGATCGGGATTTGGGCCGTTGGAGAGGTGACATTTTCCTGTGCCGTCCTGTGCCATCTTGCCGAACACCCTTCATCCTTGCCATCTGCATCGAAAATCCCCCAGCTCATCAAGAGATTGTCTCAGTCGTGCCGATGCCGGACCATGGACAATTGGTGGCCCATCGACGATTAGCTCTAGAAGGGAAATCCGCGCGACCTGTGTGTCTCGCGAGGCGTTCTGCGAGGCGTTCTGCGAGGTTTGATCTATGGAGATCGACGATGATCCAGCTGACTGTTACAGTGGAGACCTCCGGATGCACATAGTCCCGAGGGATACAGCGCGTGGATTGGATGACAGAGAATAAAGGAGAGGAAACAGGAATTGTTGGGGGCTGGGTAACCCCTGAGGTTGTGTGCAGCCAAGAGGGGGCTTACGAAGCCTTAGAGGAACAGCGCAGAGATGGTGCGGCTCGCAGTGGGATTGGGTGTACCTTTGTGCCGAGAGCGGCTAACGGGCCTCGATATATAATCCCTCTGCGCTCCCCTTTAGAATAGGCAGCGATTTCTTCTGTTTTCACGCGTACAAGATCCCCTCGCAATTCCATTTCACGATGGTTGCCGTCGACATGACCTCCATCTACTTCTACCGACCACCACCGGCGGTGAGCCCACACCCCAGCCTCAAGCCACCAAGTTTGGGCAATGCTGGCGGAAAACGCACGGCGACCATACAGCGCGACAGCTTGGACAATCTGTTCAAGACGAATCGCGAAATGGAACCTCCGCTCCAAAGCAAGTTGACTGGAGATACCAAAGCCGGGGATGGAGGTATTGTTGGAATCCAGCGTCATGAGATACTTATCTAATGGATGCAGAAAACTCGGAAAGGGCTGGGAACAATCGAGACGGCGGCGGCGGCGACAGTGACACCAATAACAAGGAAGACCTTTGCCTTCCATCCATCGAGCCTTTCGGAAGCTCCCAAAACCTTTCGTCCGAAGCCGACGAGAATACATCTCTTCCACTAGAGAAGATTGCTCAAACTCTGTCTGATGACGATTTCCTCGACATTGACGGATTTCTTCGTCCCGTCTGGGAAATGCCGAACCCAACGCTCCCTACCGATGACGAACCTATGTCGGCAATGGCCATACCAGAGATTTGTGATTCCCCGAAGCGTGAGACGCAGGGTGAGCGTTCAGGTCAGTGCGGATGTCTCGATTGTTGTGGGCACGTCTGATAATTCTAAAAGACTCGATAGTGATCGACGATACCGACGCGGACAGAACCGACATTAATGACCATGATCTCCCTCCATTGAAGAAGCATAGGGGACCGGAGAAAGCGACTCTACAACCTGTATTCAAAGTTCCTCCTGGACTTGGACTTTACTACAACCGAGCGCTTCAAGACCACGAGAACACTGCAAGCTCAAATCGGTCAAGTGAGGTTGGTGGCAGTCAAGGTGGGTACAGAACGTGGACCTCTAACCCAAAAGGAAACGGTGTTTGACATTCCACAGATAACCCGTTCGTGGTGCAGGACGACGACATCAAGACTGGCGATGAGGGCACTTCTGCTGAGATAGGAAGCAATCTGTCTGAAATCAATACTGCAGACACCCAGCTCAACATACCTTGTTCAACAAAAGAGCCAAAGACACATCATTGCTCGGATCCTAATGCAACCGCCGAGCCTTTTGATCGCCTATGCTCTCTCAGCGTCAGTCCATTTGAGGATCAAGAAAGGAGAACTGTCCACGCAAATGACCACAATGGGAGAACGTCAGCGACCGTCGGTTCCGCCAGCGCTACCGCCACCAGACCCTTTGCTCCCGAGCAATCCCAGGGCCAAGGTGGCCGAGCAGAGGCTGAGGAGCAGGAGTGGGAAGTCATAAAGATTCTCGACAAGAGAGAGACCAGGTCGGGAACGGAGTACAAGGTACGCTGGAAGAGTACATGGCTACCCAGAAGTGAATTAGGAAGCACACGGAGGTTATTGCGGGAGTACGAGGCAGAAAGCCGAGCACAGCATGGACGCAAACGGGGCAGACCCGTTCACAAAGACAAAGTTTGGTGATCGTTTTATATAAGACGTTGATGTGGAATTTACTTTGTGATCAATTTCCCATCAAGCAATCCTGTATTTAGTAGTTATCAGGCTTGCTTTTGTTGACTTATCACCAATAGCTTATCATACACATCTTCTAAGTAACTGTAGTCATACCTGCCTGTACTCGTAAAAACCCTCAGCCGTCACTCGTTCCCCCTTACACCAGGAACAACTGCGAGGATGTAAGAGGCGTCTCCGAGATCATCTCGATCCAATTGATCCAGGCCGTATGCCCACAATAGATAAAGAAGTACCCGTTCGCGGTGTAGAGTTATAGAAAGTATATAAGTCGTATGGAGCGTGAGAATTTCCCACAGACTGCGATTCAGTCCGCGAAAGTCGGATTTCGTGTCTCTTGAGCAAGCTCGTCGAGAGGTTTATCTTCCCCGTCGACCAAGCCGATATTCTTACTCTTCTGATTCTGTCGGGGAGTCTTCCTTTTGGCCTGGAAGTCAAGAATATCCTGCCGTTAGACCTGTAAGGCCTGTAAGGGGAAAAGTAGGTATCAATAGGGGATTAGGTGAGCTTTGATATAGATTTGCGACTTCAAAGATGTTGTAGTTTCTAGTCTAGGCTGTTTTGGGATTATCGGTGAAACTGGTGTTCTGGGCAGTCGTATTAGTCATTGGGAACGTCCATCCTCCACCAACCAACTCTTCGCCAGCTTTTACTTTGAAAGACTTGTATCACGATCTGCGACAATACTGGCCTGGAAATTCATGAGACCCCTTCCTTCTTATCAATCTTGATTAACAGTCCTCCAGCGAGACACTAAATTCACGACGGGACCAAGCCGAGCGCCTTCTGTCTTGAGATGAGCAATCTTTCGCAAGACAATCGCACTGTTATCGCAAAGCATCCTTTGGACAATTCCTTGGACTATTTGCGAGATTCACTTCGAAAGGCAGAGCAGTCTTACAAGCCGGATTCCACCTTTTACGATGCAGCTGTCGATAGTTCCGACCAAGGACCTCAAAAGGCAACTTCTAGACTCCTAGTTACGTTGATGGGCCATGAGGTGGCCTTCAATCTTCGCTCAGAAACTGGAAACGGGGATCTAGCTTCTGAATTGTCCACGCTTTTCAGACGTGTCCGAAATGGCGACTTCAACTATGAACCCTACCGTGCGCTATTTCGACTAGTCATCAAGAAGGCATCGGATTTTGATATCTGGAACGCTGTTTTCGATCTCATAAGATCCATTTCCCGGATAACCCCTCCTACAAGCATTCCTGTCTCGTTCGACGGCACTCCCATCACGCATTCCTCCGCCTCACAACAAGGTGGTGAACAGACTCATCGGCTACTGGAAGCAAGAGTTTTTGAGGAAATTAAGGATTGCACATATCGAAATGTTGAAGGATTCTTCTCGAAATATTTTGAAGGCAAAGCTTGGACTGAGCGTACCAAGGAGGTTTACCGAGCCGTGCAAGATCGACATGTGGACGGTAGATGGACCGATTTCCCTGACCCGCCGGTGCAGAACGCTGTTCTCGAATGGCTGTTCCAGTTCCAAGAGGAGTTTCTGGCCGACGCTCCAGGTGTTTACTATACAAGCGAGAGTAGTAAAGACCTTACTGGTGCTGAAGCTCGACGTCAACTTGATGTTTTTCTCAAGCCTAATGGCAAAAATATTTCGAAGACAGTACATAAATGGAAGGACGTTGAAGTGATTGGCGAACTTAGGGAGTCCGACAAAGAATGGAAAGCGAAACTGCTCCAACTTGGGAGGTACATGCGTGATGTCTTTGCCACCCAGCCAACTCGCCGGTTTGTTCACGGATTTACTCTCCTCGGAACTACCATGGAACTCTGGATATTCGACCGCTCCGGTCCTTACAGCTCAGGGCTCTTCGATATTCACGAGGAACCTGAGAAATTTATTAGAGCTATTGCAGGGTATATGATGATGAATGACAAAGAGCTTGGCCTGGATACATTTATAGAGCGGAGGATGGGTATTCGGTCTATCACTATTACCGAAGATGCCACTGGAGAGGAAAAAAGACTTCGGTTGGAGCCAGATCTTATTGCCTATCAACGGGCGATTGTCTGTCGCGGCACTTCTTGCTTTCTTGCCAAGGCTTCAGGTCTCAAGGATCCGCAGTATGTCGTTAAATTCTCGTGGACCTCCGATAAACGGCCACCAGAAGCAGACCTTCTCAGATTAGCACGCGAGAGGGGAGTAAGAGGAGTCGCTAAACTGTTCGGTCACCATCGCATCACCAGCATTGCGGAAATGCGTGAAGGATCCACTTTCATGAAGCCGCACACTTTTCGAAGCGTTACGCTAAGTACGGCGTCCTCCTTTTCACAGTCTCAACCACAGGCCCTCCTTCACCGATCGTTTAGCCAGCTTCGTGGACTGAGCACCGCCGGTGGTTCTCCAAAAAAACGAAAGTCTGTAGACGTCGGAGGGAGGCCGTCCAAAAGATCAAGGTCCAACAGCCAGAGATCTGATAAGGCCAAGCAGGAAAGGGAGGTAACAAACTCTGTGGAAGACACACAAACGACGAGTCTCTATGCCCCCAATGAGAGTTCATTCGACAATCGCGTTTTTCGTTGCTTGGTAATCTCACCGGCGGGCCGGGGAATCCGTGATTTCCAGTCGATCAAAGAGCTCCTGAAGGCACTTCGCGACGCAATCAAGGCGCATAGATCCCTATACCTCATGGGCAATATCCTGCATAGGGATATCTCAGAGAATAACATCATAATAACAGATCCAAAGAAAGCTAATGGCTTTACGGGCATGCTGATCGATCTGGACCTTGCCAAGGAGATCGGTAGCGGACGAAGCGGCGCACGGCACCAGACAGGCACCATGGAGTTTATGGCGATTCAAGTGCTACGCAATGTTTCTCACACCTATCGACATGACCTTGAGTCATTCTTCTACGTACTTCTGTGGATCTGCGGTCGTCGTGCATGGGATACATTTGGGTCTTGGTTTGAAGGGCGACCCAAACAAAGCAGATTGACAAAGTGGTATACCGGCAGCTACGATGATATTGCAGACGCAAAAGTAGGTCACATGCATGCCGATGGATTCAAAGATATCTTGAAGGAGTTTCCGCAGGCACTCGACTGTATCAAGCCTTTATGTGGAGAGATTCGAGGAATTCTATTTCCTCTTACCAAGGATGGAGAGCTGGACATCGGAACCCAATCGGATCCAGAAAAGCTATATGGGCCGATCATCAAGGCCTTTAATGAGGCTATAGCTGATGTACGAACCAGGGAAAAGTGAGGCCATTCACGTTGAAATTGCAGTGGAAGTGTCTTATGGCCTTCTTAAAGCTTTGGAAACCAACAAATAGCTTAATTTTCACGTAATAGATTGATAGGTTTCGTTAACGTTACGTGGCAGCGAACCAAGGATGCTGCCGCATGGTCGTTCCGCCAAACGGGACCAGTATTAGGTATGTGAGGACGCTGAGTAGGATCATGATGGAACTTGTGCAGAAACGCACCGAAGACGACGAAGCTATCTTTGGATCGTTGACCTTTCGACTCCGACGCCGTCAGGTATCTGTCCGCAACGACGTCTGCTTCTTCGATAAACCACTTGCCAACCGGTATAGATTTTGAACTCTCGCAGTCAGCTTCTTTTTCAGAAGTACTTGAATCGCAGAGCTCTCAGCAATCAAACACCGAGCCGGTATCTCTGGTGGAGGAAGATGACAGTCAATCCAGTCTCGTTGATTCGCAGAATGTTACACCGAATACTTTCTTTTCTCAGAGAAACGAGCGATTATTCAAAAAGCCGAAGAACAACGGTGCTTCAGAGCCAGGAGAACTGTTCTTGGGGCGTGTGAGGTGGTGCCTGTGCAGCTGGGATGAGTAGGGGGCAAATAGCGTGAGATCTCCTGAGAGAATGGGCTCCGGAGGTCTATCCTAGGGACATGGCTGACAGCGCTCGCGCTGCAAAGCCTTCCACCTTGTCGGAAGATGATTTCTCCAACTGTCTTAGTTTCTACTACTATCATGAACTAGTATGTGCTCACGAAAGCTTGGCGGGGAGCTGATAGGAAGATAGTCTTGAACGGCTCATTGGTTGGCCCAAACACATCAGCCATCGCTATTCTGTGGTCTCTTTCAGACTGTATTGACATACGCATTGGGTGAGGTGGAGAGATCGGTGGGTGGAGGAACTTCGTGAAGAGGGAACTGGGGAGCTCGATGGGGGCGGGGAACTTGGTGAAGATCATTTTATTCAGGCTCTCAGTAGCGAGCACAAAATGTTACGACGGCAAGTTCACTTGTAGCAAGGTTGTGAGGCCATAGGGCTTTAAAGCGGCTAACTGGGGCTTGCAGCTTCGAAGCGCCAGGCCAGCAGCCAACAAGCAGCATGCTTATCAGCCTCTTTCTCCGCAATCGTTACAGGCAACATCTGCGTCTCACACGCCAGTGACGCAAGCACCTGCCTCTTATGCACAAGCACCACAATCATCATACACGCCGATGTCGCAACAAACATCCCGATCACGAACGCCAGTTGCCAGCTCGAGGGAAGACCCTAAAAAATCGAAGCGAGTCCAGTCCCCCTCGTACCGAGATTAACTCGAGAATCATTCCATATTCATCGACTCTTACGGCATGTCCATGCCCTCAGCTATTCTCGAATTTGCGCGAAAGATCATAGAAAAAGAACGCACATCACCAGGTCTTACAGATCAGGAAGTGACCTATACTCGCGAGCAACTATCTACTCTAGACAATGCCGACGAAGAAGTTACACGAACCGGCTTTGCCAATACCTCTCTTTTCCCAAAGAAATTGGATTATAAACTGGGAAGCAATAAATTCGCCATTGCTGTCGGCGCCAATCTACCTTTCGACCAAAAAGCTCTCCCTTATACTCCCGGCTCTAGATATCCGCCAGTCGTCACGCCCATGCCTGATTTTCATTATGGTTATCCACAAAATAGTTTCATGGGTCCTCAGTCTCGTCTTTCAGAAGTTATGCAACATCCGCGCTTTCAATCATACGCCAAGCCTAACTCGTCTACTTACTGGCCTTTCTTCGCTGTTGAGTACAAATCACAGTCTCGCCTTGGGTCCACATGGGTCGCGGAAAACCAAAATGCTGGGACCGGGTCCCATTGCGTTAACTCAATCGAAAGGCTCATGAGTTACACGACAAATACAGATGAACGTCAGATAACCGATTCCATAGCTTTCTCGTGTGTCGTGGATTCACACAATGCATCATTATGGGTTCATTGGCGAGAAGACGGAGACGAT
>JAABVA010002413.1_pt1 | contig 18615 bp, 20 predicted proteins | sample 5560331 | NCBI WGS metagenome assembly JAABVA01 (sample SAMN12812661, study PRJNA571458) | rock metagenome | isolation source: Antarctica rocks | place: Antarctica: Victoria Land, Mt New Zealand sud | collected 2016-01-07 | reverse complement strand
GGCAGACAGGTGCCGCGCGGGGTCAAGCGCAAGATGAGCGGCTACCCGCTGCGCCCTCGCACCCCACAGCCGACCACGCGCATCGACTTTAACGCCGCCATTCGGATTACAAAGTGAACAGTATTGGCCCTAGCTCTTCGCTGACGCGAAAGCATTGAACGTGATCAGCGTGTATGTGTCGGCAACGCCGGATAGAGTCTGCACGCGCTCGGTCACGAACAGGCCGGTATCCTGCGCGTCGTCCAAATAGAACTTGCCAAGCAGGTCGTATTGGCCGGAGGTCGAGTAGATCTCCGACAGTTCTTCGATCGTATCAACCGCAACCTGCGCGACGCGGTAGGCCTCGCCCATGTGGCATTTCATCTGCACGAATATCGCACGCATCGAGACCTCCTGCTGGCAAGGATGAGATTAACGGGCCTTTTTGGGTTGCGGCTACGCAGGCCAGCACCACGGGGGCGGTCATGGCCATGGGCAGCGTAATTGCCTCGTTCGGCAACAGGGCGGCCCGAATAATTTCCATATAACGAAAGCACGGGCTGGGCCAACTGGACCTGACCCACGCCGCCCAGCGCCAGGCGGCGAAATCAAGCGAAAAAGCCCGCAAACAAGCTGATGGCGAGCACGGCCCACCCTGCCGGGGTCGCGCGGGCCAATGACGCCGGGTCAAGCTGCGCCACCGTCATTGTGACAGTCGCCGGCAGCAAGACCGAGAAGGCGAGCACGCCGACCGCGCCCCAGATGAGCCCGGCGTTCGGCGGCCCGCCGATCACAGCTACATGCAACCCGGTCCTTACATCGCCCACGTTGCCGGACGGGCTGTATCAGCCGGCGGGTTGGGCAGTTTCGATGTGGCGGAACATATTGTGCCGTGCGTCCGCGTCCATCTCGGCCTTGAATGCGTGTCGGTCCTTGAGCGTATTGGCGCGCTCTGCGGCTGGCCGGGCGCTGATCTCGTCGAACAGGCGCTTGAGGTTCGGCAGGCTGGCCCAGGCGTCCGCGCCGAGCACGAACGGCACCACCCGCGCCCAGCCCCAGACGGCCATGTCGACGATGGTATATTCGTCGCCCACCATATAGCGGCGGTTGGCGAGACGGGCGTCCAGGATGCCGTAATGCCGCCGCGCCTCGAACAGGTAGCGCTTCACCGCGTAGTCTTTCGGCTCCGGCGCGAAGTGCTGGAAATGCACGGCCTGGCCGGAGTAGGGACCGATACCGGTGGCGACAAACATCAGCCAGGACAGCAGTTCCCCGCGCAGGACGGGCGTGTCCTCCGGCATGAACTGGCCGGTTTTCTCGCCGAGGTAGAGCAGGATGGCATTGCTGTCGAATACCGTGACGTTGCCGTCGGTGATGGCCGGGGTCTTGGCGTTCGGGTTGATGGCGAGGAACGCCGGGTCGAACTGCTCGCCCTTGCGGGTGTCGACCGGCACGAGCTCGTAGGGCAGGCCCGCCTCTTCGAGGAACAGCGCGACCTTGGCGGGATTCGGGGAGGGGTGGAAGTAGAACTTGATCATGGGAACGTCTCCTTCGTTGTTTAATGGACCGCTAGCATAGCCGTGCCGAGGATACGCTGCTGCCGCTCGGTCGCGGCCGGCAGCGAGAACGGGTCTTTCCACCCCAGCCGGTCCCAATAGGTGACGTGCAGGCTCAGCGGCAGGACGTCCTGGCGCATGCGGGCGGGCTCGGCCACCAGGTCGTCCGCCGGCGGATAGGACGAGCAGCCCTGCGAAGTGAACAACTCTACGACGACCGGGGCAGCGGCCATGTGAGGGGAAGCCGGCTGGGCATGAACCGGTTGGGTGCAGGTGGCCATCAGCAGGAATGCTCCGGCCCAGGACGAGTGTTGCATCGCTTCCCCACTGCGCCGGACGGCCGGCGCGGCTAGACTGGCACGGACAGCCTGCTCTGGACAGCGCGCCGCTGTGGCGTACTCTGCGCAAAATGGAGGACCCGGGATGGATACGCAGGCGCCTGGACTGATCACGCGCCCTGGCGGCCGCGTGCTGGCGGATGCGCTGCTGGCGCAGGGCATCGACCACGTGTTCGCCGTCCCGGGCGAAAGCTACCTCGACGTGCTCGATGGGTTGTATGACGTCCGCGACCGCCTGACCCTGGTCACCTGCCGGATCGAGACCGGCGCTGTGAACATGGCCGAGGCCTATGGCAAGCTGACCGGACGCCCCGCCGCCGCCATGGTCACCCGCGGCCCCGGCGCGTGCCATGGCTCGATCGGCGTGCACGTGGCGATGCAGGACAGCACGCCGCTGCTGCTGTTCGTCGGGCAGATCCCGTTCGAGGAGACCGATCGCGACAGCTTTCAAGAGGTCGACTATCGCCGCATGTTCGGCCCGCTGGCCAAGTGGGTGACGCAGATCGACCACGCCCGGCGCATCCCGGAGCTGATTGCGCACGCGGTGGACGTTGCCACGACCGGGCGGCCGGGCCCCGTGGTGATCGCGCTCAGCGAGGAGATGCAGAAGCATCCTGTCAGTGTGCCCGACATCGGCCGGATGCCGCTGTCCCTCGGCCGGCCCGACGCGGCGGCGCTGGAGCGGATGCAGGCAATGCTGGCCGCGAGCCACAGGCCGCTCGCGATCCTGGGCGGCAGCGGCTGGAGCGACGCGGGCCGGGCGGCGGTGCGCGAGTTCCTGGTGGGGCAGGGCCTGCCCGTCGCCGTCGGCTTTCGCCGGCAAGCCCTATATGACGGCACGCTGCCGAACTTCGTCGGCGACCTCGGCGTCGGCTCCGACCCGGCGCTCGTGGCGCAGGCACGCGAGGCCGACCTGATCCTCGCCATCGGCACCCGCCTGGGCGAGGCGACGACGCAGGGCTATCAACTGTTCCCGGCGCAGGGCGGCGCGCCGATCGTCCACGTCTATCCGGACCCGGCCGAGATCGGCCGCGTGTTCCGCCCGGCGCTCGGCATTGTGAGCGATCTCGATGCATTCGCCCATGCGGCCGCGGCGCTGACGCCGGTGGCGGCGCCTTGGGCCGCCTGGACCCAGTCGCTCCGCGCTCTGCGCGAGGCGGGGCGGGTGGTGCCGGACTACGAGGGGCCGCTGAACCTTGCCCAGGTGATGCGCGAGCTGGAGGGATTGGCGACGCCCGACGCCATCTTCACCACCGACGCCGGCAACTTCGCGACCTGGCCGGCGCGGTTCATCAACTTCGGCGCCGGGCAGAGGCTGATCGGCCCGACCAACGGCGCAATGGGATACGGCGTTCCGGCCGGCGTCGGGGCGGCAATCGCCTTTCCCGGACGCATGGTCGTCAGCTTTGTCGGCGACGGCGGCATGCTGATGACGGGGCAGGAGATCGCGACCGCCTTCCAATATGGCGCGGCGCCCATCGTGCTGGTGTTCAACAACGCGATGTATGGGACGATCCGCATGTATCAGGAGCGCAGCTACCCCGGCCGTGTCTCTGGCACGCAGCTCACCAATCCCGACTTCGCCAAGTATATCGAGGCGTTCGGTGGCCATGGCGAGGTCGTTTCCGCCACTGCCGAGTTCACCCCCGCCTTCCAGCGCGCCGTCGCCAGCGGCAAGCCGGCGGTGATCGAGCTGCGAATGAACCCGGAGCAGATCACGTCCCGCGCGACGATCGCGCAGCTGCGGGCGGGCAAGGCGGCGAAGCCGGCGATCAAGGCCTAGCTGCGGCTGTCCGGACGCTGGTCACGGGTAGCTTTCGGCGCCAAATCCGTTGGAGTTCAGCTCGATCCGGTCGAGCCAGCGTATCCCCAGCGAGGGCGTGTTGACGATGGTGGCCGTCGCATCCCCGGCATAGCCGAGCGTGAGCAGATAATGCATCAACGCGGGATCGAAGCTGTGCGTCTCGGTGAAGACCCTGCCGTCGCGGGAGCCGGCGATTGCGTGGAAGCCGACCTGCGCGCCATCCCCGAGCATGCGTTTTGCTCCGGCGAGCCAGATCAGCGCGCAGGAGGATGCGCAGAAGGCGCCGGGGGCACGACCGTCTGCAGGCCCCTGGCGCGGATTTCCAGCCCGATCGCGAGCGCAGGCCCGACGTGCCCGCCGGGCCCAACCAGGACGACGAGGGCGTTCGGCATGGCCTTGGCCAGGTCATGGAAGGTTTTCTCGTCGCCGGGCTCGATCACGCCGCCAATGCCGATAATCGGCGCCTTGCCGTCCCGCGCCGCGATCTGGCCGGCGGCTGCGGGCAGCGCGGCGGCGATGCATGCGAACTGGGCGACGAGGAGAAACGCCCATAAGCGTTCTGGCGATATTCGCATGATGAAGGACCCTTCACCCCAAACGTACCATCATCCTGCATGCAATTCAACCTAAGATTAAATTTTAGGGGTGCAGGAGTCGCGATGAAAAGCACACTGCCATCACGGGCTGGCCGAGGACGCTGATGTTCAGGTCCAATGGCGCATGAAGGTCGGGCGCGGGCCGTCGACGTAGGTTTTGGCTAGGCCTGGATGACCAGACGAATGCCGAGCCGTAGTCCGGAACAATCATTCCACGGCAAACACTGAACCAGCCCGCCTCAGCGTGCGGAAGTTTGTGACTGTCATCGCGGGGTGACCAGCTTGGCAATAGTCCCATTAAGCCCGTGCAGAGACAACCTGTCTGGCCTGCCGAGTCGGGTCAACCCGCATAGTTTGCGCTAGTCAAGTGGCAATTCAGATGTGGAAATAGGGTTTTTCTTGATCACCCGGCGGTACTCTTCATGGGAAGTTCACTAAAGAACTCGTGTTCTCCAACTAGCATTCAGTTGCTGTTACATAATCAAAAAGGTTTTGAAGGAATGAGAAAGCATTTGCTTGCGGCGTCCTGCTTGGTCGGTGCATTCGCGGCGATCGCGGCGACATCCGTCGCTCAGGAGCGCGAAGATGCGCCATCCAACAAGCGCCATTACACGCATGTATTGCTGATCAGCGTCGATGGCCTGCACGCGGTCAATCTGACCCGGTGGATCGCCGACCCGGCGCACGCCAGCGTCGCGCTCGCGACGCTCGCCCCGCATGCCACGATCTATTCGCACGCCTACACAACCGCGCCCTCCGACTCGTTCCCGGGCATGATCGCGCAGGTCACCGGAGGAACCCCGCTTTCGGCCGGCGTGTTCTACGACGACAGCTATGACCGGACGCTGTTTGCGCCGGGGTCGGATTGCCAGGGCCCGCCCGGCGCCGAGGTGCAGTTCGCTGAAAATATCGACAAGAACAAGAATGCCCTCGACGCCGGCGGCACGGTCGGTCAGCCGTTGACCCAGATCGACCCGGCCCAACTGCCCCTGTCCAATGCGTCCGGTACATGCAAGCCGGTCTTTCCGCACGAGTTCATCCGGGTGAATACCTTGTTCGAGGTCGTGCGCGCCGCGGGCGGCTACACCGCCTGGTTCGACAAACATCCGGCCTACGACATCCTGAACGGTCCGTCGGGGGCCGGCATCGACGACCTCTATACCCCGGAGATCAACTCGCTGATCCCCATCGCGGGTAACACGACCGACGACAACACCAAAAGCTTCACGGCGACCCGCAACTACGACGAGGTCAAGGTGCAAACGATCCTGCACGAGATCGACGGGTCGACAGCACCGGCACGCGCCCAGCGCCGGTGCCGAACGTGTTCGGCATGAACTTCCAGTCCGTCAGCGTCGGGCAGAAGCTGGCCAAGTCGGGCCTGCTCGATCCGGCGGGGCTTAGGGGCGGGTATCTCGACGCGAACGCGACGCCGGGCAACGCGCTGACGCTGCAGTTCGCCTATGTCGATGACGCGCTGGGCCGCATGGTGTCAGAGCTGCAGACGCAGGGCCTCACCGATCGGACCCTAATTATCGTGAGCGCCAAGCATGGCCAGTCGCCCATCGATTTGAGCCAGCGGCAGGCGGTGTCGGATGCGCCCTATGCCAAGACGCCAGGCTACGCCTTCAACAACGCCGACGACGTGGCATTGGTCTGGCTTGCGCCGGAAACGGCCGCTGCCGCCCGGGCTGCCGCGAGCGAATATCTGCTGAGCCAGGCTGATACGCTGAAGATCGCGGGCCTAGCCGGGCGCGACATCCTGCGCAATTTCTATCAGGACCCGGCGATGGATAGCCGCACGCCGGACTTCGTAGCGATCACGCAGCAGGGCGTCATCTACACCAGCGGCTCGAAGCTGTCCGAGCACGGCGGCTTTGCCGACGACGACCGCAACGTCGCGCTGCTGGTGGGGGCACCGGGCATCAAGGGGAGCGTCGTGAACGATGTGGTCGAGACGCGGCAGATCGCGCCGACGATCCTGCGTGCGCTCGGGCTCAACCCGCGCGCGCTGCAGGCGGTGAGGCAGGAGGGGACCGCGGTGCTGCCGAGCAGCCTCCGCTAGAGCATACGTCGGCCGGGGGACCCTCCCGGCCGACCCGGCGCGCTACTGATCAGCGCCCCGCCGCATAGCCCTGCATCCCGCGCGGATTTGCGCCAGCGAACATCTGGGTGCCCTCGATGCGCGCCGCCGAGAGCCGGCCCTCGGACCAGTCCGGCCCCATCTCCGCCAAGTGCCCGCGCGCCAGCAGGTCGTCAAGGACATCGGGGGAGAACTGCCCCTCCAGCACCAGCTTGCCCGGCCGGGCAACGCGGGGCCAGAAGCTGCTGGGCCAGTGCTCGGAATGAAAATTCGGCATGTCGATCGCCTGCTGGATGCCGAGGTTGCCGTGCACCATACGCAGGAAGAAGGTCAGCGACCACTGGTCCTGCTGCTCGCCGCCGGGGGTGCCGAAGGCCATCCAGGGGGCGCCGTCGCGCAGCGCAAAGCTGGGGGACAGCGTCGTGCGCGGGCGCTTCCGGGGCGCCAGGCTGTTCGGCAGGCCGTCCTGCAGCCAGAACATCTGGCCGCGCGTGCCCATGGGAAAGCCCAGGCCGGGCACCACCGGGGAGGACTGCAGCCAGCCGCCCGACGGCGTCGCGCTGACCATGTTGCCCCAGCGGTCGATCACGTCGACATGCACGGTGTCCGCGCCGATCACGCCCAGCCGCGCCACGGTCGGCTCGCCCGCGCCTGGTGCCTGGCTCAGCATGTCCGCCCGAATGTGCGCGCAATGGTCCACCTGGGGGTAGTAGCCGGGGACGGTGCCGGGGCGCAGCAGCAGGGACGCCTGCGGTTCCACCTCGGTCTTGCGGGCCAGGTTGTAGTTGGGCGACAGCAGGTCCCGGAGCGGCACATCCGCGAAATCCGGGTCGCCGTAGTAGGCTTCCCGGTCGGCGAAGGCGAGCTTGGCGCACTCGACGACGGTGTGCACGAAGTCGGGGCCGACCGGGTCCATGGCGCCGACATCGAAGCGGCGCAGCAGGGCCAACTGCTGCAGGAACACCGGCCCTTGGCTCCAGGGTCCGCACTTCAACACGGTATGCCCGTGATATTCGAAAGCGACGGGATCCTCGACGGTCGCGGACCATTGAGCGAAGTCCTGTGCGGCCAACAAGCCGCGGTGCCGCCGGCCTGACGCGTCGAGCACCTCGGTTTCGGCGAAGAACCTTCCCACGGCCTCGGCGACGAAGCCCTGGTACCACGCCCGGCATGCGGCATCGATCCTGGCCTCGCGGGTTGCCCCAACGGCCTCCCGGCACAGCCGGGCATAGGTGGCGGCGAGGTCCGGGTTGGCGAACAGCGCGTCGACAGCGGGGGTGTTGCCGCCGGGCAGGAAGACGGCGACGCTGCTGGGCCACTCGGCCTCGAACAGCGGGCGCACGCCCTCGATCGTGGCGGGGACGCGTGGCACCAGCGGCACGCCGTCCGTGGCATAGCCGATGGCGAAGGCCAGCACGTCGGCGAGCTCCCATGTTCCCCAGTCCCGCAGCATGCGGCACCACGCGCCGAACGCGCCCGGCACCACGGCGGGCAGCAGCCCGGTCGCCGGGATCAAGTCCAGCCCGAGCGCTGCAAAGGCTGGCAGGGTAGCGGCCTCGGGCGAGACGCCCTGGCCGCAGATCACGTGCTGTGTCGCGGTCGCGGCGCTGTGGATGATGATCGGCGCGTCGCCGCCGGGTCCGTTCAAATGAGGCTCGGCCACCTGCAGGACGAAGCCAGCGGCAGCGGCGGCGTCGAAGGCGTTGCCGCCGCGCTCCAGCACCGCCATGCCGACCGCCGATGCCAGCCAATGCGTGCTGGCGACCACGCCGAAGGTGCCGGCGATCTCTGGGCGGGTGGTGAACATGGGGAATTCCTAAGTTGCGCGGAGGCTAGGCTACCGCCAAGGTTCGCCCACGTAAAACAAGCGCAAGCATGCGCGTGAACCCGGAGGCTTAATGCTCATCCTGATCGTGGGTCCCTCCGGGGCCGGCAAGGACGTCCTGATGAACGGCGCGCGTGCGGCGCTGGCCGACGATCACCGCTTCCGCTTCGTGCGCCGCGTCATCACCCGGCCGGGCGACATGGGCGAGGAGGCGCATGAGAGCGTCACCGAACAGGCGTTCGAGCTGCGGCGCGAGGCGGGGGATTTCGTGCTGACCTGGCGGGCACATGGCCTGCACTATGGTATCCCAGCTGACATAACCATGGACCTGGCGCGCGGCCGGGTGGTGATCGTGAACGTCTCCCGCGCCGTGGTGGCGGAGGCTGCGGCCCGTTTCCCGGTCAGCGTGATCGAGGTCTCCGCCCCGGCCAGCATCCTGGCGCGCCGCCTGGCTGCGCGCGGGCGGGAGGACGCGGTGGACGTCGCCCGCCGGCTGTCGCGCTCGATCGAGCTGCCGTTGCCGGTCGACCGGGAAACGGTGATGAACGATGGCACGGTCGAGGCCGGGGTCCGCAGGCTGCTGGCCGCGATCAGCCGCGCAGCGGGAGACGCTCCGCGATCATGAACGGGGCGCCGGGTCCGGCCTGGGTGAACACGCAGATTTCTTCCACATGGCGCGTATGCGGCAGCGCGCCGGCCAGGTGCGCCTCGGCTGCCGGTTGATGCACGGCGCACTCTGGAGCCGTAAGGCGCCGGGTCAGGGTCATGTGGAAGCGCCATTCCCCGAATACGCCAGGATAGCCCCAGCGCAGCAGGTTCGCCTCCCGAGCTGCCGACAGGCCGCCTTTGCGGCGGCGGGCCAGCTCCGCCTCGTCCGGCGGCGCGCGGTGGCGGTCGACCCCGGCCACGCAAACGTCGGCAAGGGCGTGTAGCGCCGGGCAGGGCTCGGCCTCCCGCACGGCGAGGAACCCGGAAAGGTCGGCCACATGCAGCGGCGGCATGGCAAACGGCGCGATTCCCCGCGCCAAGGCGGCAGCATCGTCCACGAATGCGTCGTAGTTTGTCGCGAGCCGCATCGGCGGCTTCAGGGTGCAGTGAAACCCGTATATCCGCGGATCGGCGGTCACGGCGTGGATGTCGGGCACGTCGGGCTGCGGCAGGGTGGCCGCCGTTTCCGGGTCGCGGCCCAGCCAGGCGCACGCCGCCCTCCACAGCGGGTCGGACAAGGCGGGCGCATAGTACAGCGCGACGTGGACGCTCATATCACATGCTCCGCGTAGGGCGTCCCAACCGCTCCGAGGGCGTCAGCTCACCCGTTCCCCGCCCCGCCACACTTGGCGGACCACGGGCATGCCCTCATGCTCGCGCACGTGCACCAGGTCCGCGCGCAGCCCGGCCTCGATCCGGCCGCGATCGTGCAGCCCGGCCATGCGGGCCGGGTTCGCCGTCACCATCGCGATGCCCTGCGGCAGGGTGATGCCGGTCTGAACGACGCTGGCGAAGGCGGCCTCCAGCATGCTGGAGGGGACGTAGTCGCTGGCATAGGCGTCCACGACGCCGCGCCGCACCAGGTCGGCGGCCGCGACGTTGCCGGAATGCGAGCCGCCGCGAACGATGTTGGGCGCCCCGGCGATCACGTCCATGCCGCGTGCCCGCGCCTCGGTCGCGGCCAGCATGGAGACGGGGAACTCGCTGATGCGGATGCCGTCGGCGGCGTTCTCCGCGACCTCCTCGACGGTGTTGTCGTCGTGGCTCGCCAATACGATGCCGAGCGGGACGATGCGGTCCAGCAAGCGACGGCGGTTCGGCCCGCGGGTGCGAGCGCGCTGGGCCTGCAGCTCCAGGATGCGGCCCTCGATCCAGGCACGGTCGAGGCCCTCGCGCACCCGCATCTTACGGTAGCGGTCCAGGTTGGCGTATTGGCCGACGCCGGGGCTGTGGTCCATCAGGCTGACCATGCGGACGCGGGGGTGGTCGGCTACGGGATCGACCAGCTCCATCATGTCCGGGGCCGGCAGCTCGCAGCGCAAATGCAGGAAATGCTCGGATTTGAGCAGCCCGGTGTCGGCGAGCGCGTCCAGGTCGGCGACGCCGTCGTGGAAGGTGCGCACGCGGTCCTTGTCGAAGCCGAGGTCGCCGAGGCAGAGCGCATCCAGCACCGTCGTGACCCCGGCCGCCGCGCACTGCGCGTCGTGCGCCACCATGGCGGAGCGGGACTGCCAGCGCGCGTTGCTGCGGGGCTGCACTTGGCGCTCCAGATTGTCGGTGTGCACGTCGACGACGCCGGGCATCAGGGTGTCGCCGCCGAGGTCGATGACGCCGGCCGCTGCGCCGCGGCCGGGCTGCACGTCCACGATGCGCCCGTCCTCGAGCACGACGGTCCCAACGACGACCCGATCGGGCAAGACAAGGCGGGCATTCGTGATGATCGTTGTCATGCGGCGTCCTGGTGCGGGTGAACAAGCAGCGTGCGGTGGGCCACGGCGTCGCGGACTGCGGCGTCGTGGAAAATGCCGACGATCGCGGCCCCGCGCGCGGCGGCGTCCCTGATCATGCCTATCACGACGTTGCGATTCACCTCATCGAGCGACGCGGTCGGTTCGTCAAGCAGCAGCACGGGATGGCCGCCGACGAACCCGCGCGCCAGGTTGACCCGCTGCTGCTCGCCGCCCGAGAACGTCGCAGGCGGCAGGGCCTGCAGCCGGTGCGGGATGTTCAGCCGGTCGAGCAGCGCCGCTGCGTCTTGGCGCGCCTGGTCCAGCGGCACGCCGCGCGCCACCGCGGGCTCCGCCACCAGATCCAGGGCCGGCACGCGCGGGACCACGCGGAGGAACTGGCTGACATAGCCGAGGCTATCCCGCCGCACCTGCAGCACCAGGCGCGGGTCGGCGCGGGCGATGTCCACCATGGCGCCGCCGTGCCGGATCAGGATGCGCCCGGCGTCGGCACGGTATGAGCCATACAGGCTGCGCATCAGCGTGGACTTGCCGGCGCCCGAGGGGCCCGACAGCGCCATGCATTCGCCGGCGCGGACCTGCAGGTCGACGCCGTCCAGCACGGGAATGCGGGTGCCGCCCTGCAGGTGCAGGATGAAGGTTTTGCACACGCCCTGGGCGTCCAGCATCATCATGCCGTAAGCACGGAGCTGACAAGGAGCTGCGTGTACGGATGCTGCGGGTCGTCCAGCACCTGGTCGGTCAACCCGGCCTCCACGACGCAGCCGCGCTGCATCACCATGATGCGCCCGGCCAAGAGGCGGGCCACGGCTATGTCGTGGGTGACGAGCACGACGGCGATGCCGAGCCGGGTCACGAGGGTGCGTATCAGGTCCAGGAGGCGGGCCTGCACGGAGACGTCGAGGCCGCCGGTCGGCTCGTCCATGAACACCAGGCGCGGGTGCGTCACCAGGGTGCGGGCGATCTGCAGGCGCTGCAGCATGCCGCCGGAGAAGGTGTGCGGCATGTCGTCGATGCGGTCGGGGTCGATTTCGACCTGGGCGAGCCAGTCCTGGGCGGCGGCGCGGATGTTGCCGTAGTGGCGGACGCCCTGCGCCATCAGCCGCTCGCCGACGTTGCCGCCGGCGGAGACGCGCATGCGCAGGCTGTCGCGCGGGTTCTGGTGCACGAAGCCCCAGTCGGAGCGGTGCAGGGCGCGGAGCTGCGGAGCCGGCATGGCGTGCAGGTCGTGCTGCTGGCGGCTGGGATCGCGATACCACACGGTCCCGACGTCGGGCGTCATGCGGCCAGAGAGCACGTTGAGCAGCGTGGTCTTGCCCGAGCCGGACTCGCCGACGACGGCCAGGACCTCGCCGGGCCATAGGTCGGCGGCTACGTTGTCCAGCGCGGGGATCGCACCGAACTTCAGGCAGAGGCTCCTTGCCGATAGCAGTGTGCCGCTCACTTGGCTACGGCCTGCTGGACCGCCGCGACGCGCCCGCTGCAATAATCCGTGTCCGAGCATACGAACATCCGCGTGCCCCAGTCGTCCGTCACGACCTCGTCCAGGTAGCTGCCGTCCGCGCCGCATAGGGCGCAGGCGCCGGGCGCGCGGCTGGCGCGGAACGGGTGGTCGTCGAAGTCGAGCGAGCGCACGTCGGTATATGGCGGGACGGCGTAGATGCGCTTTTCCCGCCCGGCGCCGAACAGCTGCAGCGCCGGCATCATGTGCAGCTTCGGGTTGTCGAAGGCGGGGATCGGCGAGGGCGACATCAAATAGCGGCCGTTCACCATGACCGGGAAATCGTAGCTGTTGGCGACGTGTCCGAAGCGCGCGATGTCCTCGTACAGCTTGACGTGCATCAGGCCATATTCCGCCAGGCCGTGCATGCGCGTCGTCTCGGCCCGGCTGGGCTCCAGGCGTGCCATCGGCTCCGGCAGCGGCACCTGATAGACCAGGATCTGGCCCTGGCGCAGCGGCGTCTCGGGGATGCGGTGCCGGGTCTGGACGACCGTGGCCTCGGCCGTGCGCGTCGTGGTGGCGACCCCGGCGGTGCGGGCGAAGAAGCGGCGGATCGACACGGCGTTGGTGGTGTCGTCGGCGCCCTGGTCGATCACTTTCAGCACGTCTGTGGGGCCGAGGATGCTGGCCGTGACCTGAATGCCGCCGGTGCCCCAGCCAAAAGGCAACGGCATCTCCCGGCTGCCGAACGGCACTTGATGGCCGGGAATGGCCACCGCCTTCAGGATCGCCCGGCGGATCATCCGCTTGGTCTGCTCGTCGAGGTAGGCGAAGTTGTAGCCGCTCACGCCGCATTTCCTTTGATGCCGGCCGCTTCGGAGACCTGCGCGTCGGCCCTCATGCGGCGGACCGTTTCCAGTTCGCTCTGGAAATCGACGTAGTGCGGCAGCTTCAGGTGCTCGACGAAGCCGGTCGCCTCCACGTTGTCGCAGTGCGACAGCACGAACTCCACGTCCTGCGCAGGCGCCTCCGCGGGCTCGCCGAGTTCGGCCGAGCGCATCGCACGGTCCACCAGCGCCATGCCCATGGCGCGCCGCTCCGAATGGCCGAAGCACAGGCCGTAGCCGCGGGTGAACTGCGGCGGCGCGGTCCGGCTGCCGGTGAACTGGTTGACCATCTGGCACTCCGTCAGTACGACGTCGCCGATATCGATGGCGAAGCCCAGCTCCGGGGGTTCGATCTCGACCGTCGCCTCGCCCACGCGCAGTTCGCCGACGAAAGGATGGTTGTTGCCATAGCCGCGCTGCGTCGAGTAGCCGAGCGCGAGGAGGAAGCCCTCGTCCCCGCGGGCCAGCGCCTGCAGTCGCAGGTCGCGCCCGGCGGGAAAGGCCAGCGGTTGGCGCGTCAGGTCCCCGGGTGCTGCGTCGGGTGCTGTGGCGTCCGGCTCGACCAGGCCTTCCCGCCCCAGGATGCCGAAGGCGGGCGCGAGCGGCTGCGGCTCGGCGCTGGCCTCCGCGGGCGCTGGTGGCGCGTCCGGAAGTGCGAAATCGAGCAGCCGGTGCGTATAGTCGTAGGTCGGCCCTAGGACCTGACAGCCGGGCAGATCCTTGAAGATGGCAGAGACGCGCCGGACCGCCAGCATCGTCCCGGTGTCCACTGGCTGGCTATGGGCGAAGCGGGGCAGGGTGGTGCGGTAGGCGCGGAGCAGGAATGCGGCCTCGATCAGGTCGCCCTGCGCCTGCTGGATCGCCAATGCGGCGAGCTCGCGGTCATAGAGCGACCCCTCCGCCATCACGCGGTCCACGGCGCGGCCAAGCTGCTCGGTAATTTGCGCGGTGGCCAACGCCGGGACGGCCGGGTTGCCACGCCGGACGGCCGCGAGCCAGGCGTGCGCGGCGTCGATCGCCTGTTCACCGCCTTTTACCGCGACATAGGCCATCTATGCCGCCTCGATCCGGACGGTGCGGGGCAGTGCCGCAACCCGATTGCCGGCGCATAGGATCAGGTCGACGCCACGTGGGAACAGCGCACGGTTTGCGGCCCATTCGGCGATGAACGAGTCTGGCAACCCCACGACCGCCAGCACGGCCGGCGATGCAAGCCCCGGCCCCGACAAGGTGTAGGCCACTCCACGGGCGAGGGCGGCCACCTGCAGGATTATTGTAGCGCCCAGCTCCGGTGCGTTATCCGTGCCCCTCGGGAATGTGTCCAGCCGCACAGGTCCGAGCGCCAGCGCCAGGGCAGCCGATCCGGCTGTTGCAGCCGGTGCGCCGCAGTGGAATGCGATCCAGTGCCGGGCGGCCGAGGCTGCCTTGTCGAGCCAGAGCGGCGTGTCGGCGTCCGCCAGCGTCAGCAATACGGCTGCGGTCGCGGTATCGAGCATCGGGGGCGGGTCCATTGCCGCCGGCACTGTGAGGAGGCGACCGGGCTGCGCCATGGCGTCGAGCACTGCGCGGAAGCAGGCTTGGCTGTCGCGCACCGGGTCGGCGAAGCCAGGGTGCGTTACGTCCAGGGACGCCCCGCTCATGATCGCCCCACTTATGATCGCCCCGCTCATGATCGCATCGTCGCCAAGGTGAAGAACTGCACCTGCGTCGCTGCAGCCTGCCGGGACAGTGTTTTGCGCCGGGCTGCCTGTGCGGATGCGAGGGGCTGGATCACTGCGACATCCAGCTCGTGCATGCGCGCCGGGTCCTGCAGGGCTGCGTCGAGCGCCGCCGCGAGCTCCGCCTGACGCAGGTCGCGTCCTAGGCAATAGGCGTGTCCCACCCACCCCTCCACGGTCCGCACTGTGCAGCGCGCAACCGTCGCTTCGCCCAAGTTGAATGGTGCGCCTGTCCCGCCTACCCGGCCTCGGAGCATGACCAGGCCGATCTCCGGCCCCCGCAGCCGGGTGAACGCCGGGAGGCACCCGTCGGCCGCGACCGTCAGTTCATCCGCAGTGGCGCGGGCGAGCACCGCCATCCAGCGGCGGCGATCCGGCGATATAGGGGCAGAATCGGGCAAAGAAGACTCCAAACTTGTCTAGACAACTACGCGGCGGACCCGGTAGCGTCAAGTCGAAGTCGCACAGGAATGGGGCGCGCAGGATGACCATTGCATGACGGGTGCGATCGAAAGGGCTGGTCTGAAGCTTGGCACCCCACTTTGGCGCCAGATCGCCCATTCGCTGGCGTCCGGCATCGGCCCCGGCGGTCTGCAACCTGGCGACCGCCTGCCCACCGAGGCGCAGCTTGCGGCCCGGCACGGCGTCAACCGGCATACTGTCCGCCGTGCCATCGAGACGTTGGTCCGCTCCGGCTTGGTCCGCGTCGAGCAGGGCCGCGGTTCTTTCGTGGCTGAGGAGCGAATCGACTACACCGTCCAGCCCCGTACCCGCTTCAACGAGTGGATCCGTCAACAGAACAAGGAACCTACGGGCCAGGTGCTGCATGTCCGCGCGGTGGCAGCGACGGCGCAGGTCGCGGCCGGCTTAGGCATTCCGCGCGGTACGACGGTAGCGCTGTTTGGGCGCCTGGGCATGGCTGATGGAGTGCCAGTCAGCCTCGCAAGCCACTATTTTCCGTTGGCTGCGCGGCCGGGCCTGCTGGAAGCGTTGCGAACGGAACCCTCGATTACGGCCGCGCTGCAGTCGGTCGGCATTGCGGATTATCGTCGTCAGGTCACCCGTGTGTCGGCCCGGATGCCGACGACGGCTGAGGCCGGACTGCTGCAGGTGCCGCGCAGCCGTCCGGTGCTAGTATGCGAGAACGTGAACGTCGATCTGGCCGGCGCGATCGTTGAATTTGGCGTGTCGAAATATCCCAGCACCCGCGTGCAGGTTATGTTCGAGCCGTAGTGAGCCGGTCCACCCTGGCTCCCGAAGTTGGACTCGAACCAACGACCGAGCGATTAACAGTCGCTTGCTCTACCAGCTGAGCTATTCGGGATCAGGTGGGCAGCTCCTATAACGCCGCTCCCGGTCGGATGCAAACGACTTTTCGCGGCTTGTCGCCGCAACTGGCTTGTCGCGCCCGCATGGCTCTGGCATGGATAGCGCGTTGCGGGCGTGGTGGAACTGGTAGACGCGCCGGACTCAAAATCCGGTTCCGCAAGGAGTGTCGGTTCGATTCCGACCGCCCGCACCATTCCTCAATCAATGCCGCGCATGATGTTGTGCCTGCAACGCTGTGCCTCGCTGCATTAGGCCAAAGCCGAGACGCTCGGCCACAGCGCAAAAGCTTCTCACTCCACCAGCAAAGACTCGGGCCGCAGCACGTCGAACGTTCGGGCGCCGAGTTCGCGCGGCATCGGCGCCAGCCAGGGCGCGGCCTGCAGCGTCGTGCGAGCATCCTCGAAGCCCTGCGCCCAGCGCGCCTCCATCGTCGCCCGGCTGAACTCGTAGTCTTTCGATTGACCCTGCGCCACGTCGGTCCGGTAGATCAGCTCGACGATGTCCATGCTGGTCAGGCAACCGAACTCGTGCAGCGTCTGCGCCTCGACTGTGGCCTGCACCTCAGGCGGCAGCTTGGTCCAGAGCAGGTTGATCATGTGCCGCATGTCCTGCATCTGCGTGAAGCCCTTGGTGGCGGCGCGGGTGCGGCTGGAGTAGCGGATGTCTTTCTCTCGCTCCTGCGCCTCCTGCAGCGTGGCCGGCACCAAGCCCTGTGCCGGGAACAGGTCGACCTGGAACGTGAGCCGGCTATGGCGGGGCATGTCGTCCAGCACGTATTGCAGCGGCGTGTTGGAGACGAGGCCGCCATCCCAATATGCCTCGCCGTCGACCTCGATGGCGGGGAAGCCGGTGGGCAATGCAGCGCTTGCCATCACGTGCTCAGGGCGGATGTCTATGGCGGCGTTGTCGAAATAGGCGAAGTTGCCGGTGCGGACGTTCACCGCGCCGACGCTGAACCGGACGGTGCGCGCGTTGATGCGGTCGAAGTCGACCAGCCGCTCCAGGGTGCCCCTGAGCGCGCTCGTGTCATAGAAGCTGGTCGGCGGCGGGACGAGGTACCAAGCGATCGGGAGTTGCGGGCTGAAGAAGCCGGGTTGGCCGAATAGCAGCGCCCGCAATGCCCCGGCCTGGCGTCCGGCGTCGCCCAGGTCGACCGTCGGCATGCCCGGCCAGAACGGTGGGGTGATGCCCTCCCAAAACTCGCGCAGCCGCTCCACCCGGCGCTCGGGGGCGTTGCCGGCGATGATGGCGGCATTGATGGCGCCGATCGAGATGCCGGCCACCCAGTCCGGAATATATTCCGATCCGGCCAACGCCTCGTAAACCCCACCCTGATAGCTGCCGAGCGCTCCGCCGCCCTGCAGCACGAGCGCCACCGGCTTCGTGTAGCTCGATGGCCGCGGCGGTAAGTCTAAATCGATCATAAGCACTGCTTTCCGTCAGTCTCCGCCGAATTTAGAACGGTGCGGTAATCGAAAGATAGTCGAGTCCTTCGAAGCGATCGGTGCTGATCGCGAAACGGTCGGTGTCGCTGGCTGCTAGCCCGGCGAAGGTGAGGCTGTCGGTTCCACTAGCGCCGGGCATGTCGGCCCGTAATGTACGTCCGATATGGCCAGGCAGGCCGTCATTGTCCGACCAAGTAAGCAAGGAGCGCCCTGGTTGGAATCCCCAAAGCACGATGGTGTCCGCACCTGCAAATCCCGTCAAAGTATTCCAGTGCGAACCCGGTGCATTGCCGTCGATGAAATAGGCGTCGCGACCGCTGGTGCCGGTGAGCAGGTTGGCGCCGGCGGGACCCACAATTACTAAATTGGCTGGCGACGGACCGATGAAAAGCTGCGGGGACGGGACCGTTGGTGCAAAGGTCGACGCCGGCGTGTTGGGCGATGGCCCAGACAGCGTGTTCGCCGAGACGTCGATCACGCTGGTGTCCCGGGCGACGCCGCCGGCACCGTCGTCGATCGTGATGGTCACGAAGGCCTCGGCCACGGCGGACCGGCTCGCCGCGGTGAACAGCAGGTGCCCGGCCTCGGCTGTGAGCGATGCGAGCGTGCCTGTCGAGGTGAACGTCCCAGTGGCCGGGTCGAAGCGGCCTGGACCCGTGCCGCTGAGTGCTCCGATGGTTGGGTCGGAGAACTGGATGGTCAGCGTTTCTGACTGGCCCACGTCGATGTCTTGCAGCATCAGGCCGGTAAAAAGGCGGGTTGGCGCGCCGGGAGTCACGGGCTGCCCTGGTGCGGCGTCGTAGATCACCGGGGCGGTGTTGGTCGCCACCGTCGTCACCCGGGTCACGGCCGAGGGGCTGAGGGCGCCGGCGCTGTCCTGCACCTGGACGCTCAGGTCCGTCTGCACCGATTGTCCAAAGCTGGCCTGGCCTCGCGTGGGAATGAAGCGCAACGCCGCAGCGGCGGCGGTGACGGCCGCGGCGCCGCCGATTACGGCATAGACGCCGCTTGCCTGATTGTAGTTGCCCGCTCCTAAGGGCCCATCCGGAATTATTCGAATCGGGTAGCATACGATTGTCCCGCTCGCGGATTTGCGTTGCTTGAAAGGTTTGTTATTCGGCTTGGATGATTGAGTCTGACCCGATCCGCGAGCGCTTC
>JAABVA010002411.1_pt1 | contig 18622 bp, 26 predicted proteins | sample 5560331 | NCBI WGS metagenome assembly JAABVA01 (sample SAMN12812661, study PRJNA571458) | rock metagenome | isolation source: Antarctica rocks | place: Antarctica: Victoria Land, Mt New Zealand sud | collected 2016-01-07 | reverse complement strand
TTGCCTCAGAGGGTCTGACGTTCGACGATGTTCTTATTGTTCCTGCTGCCTCTTCCGTATTACCTCGTGATGTCTCTACCCAAACGTGTTTGACACGGACCATCGCGCTCAACGTTCCTATTGTGAGCGCGGCAATGGATACCGTGACGGAGGGACGATTAGCTATCGCCCTCGCGCGTGAAGGCGGTATTGGTATCGTTCATTATAATCTTCCTATCGAACAACAAGCCGATGAAGTTGACAAAGTAAAGCGTTCGGAGTCGGGCATGATTACCGACCCGATTACCATGGAGCCAACCGCCTCGTTACATGAAGCACTGGCCGCAATGGAACGCTTCCACATTTCGGGTATTCCACTTACGGAAGAGGGCAAGCTGGTCGGCATCCTCACCAATCGCGATATTCGTTTCGAGACGAACCTTGATCGTCCAATCTCAGAATTGATGACCCGCGATAACCTTATTACCGTTCCTGTTGGTACCACACTAGAACAAGCACGTGCTAGTTTGCACCGTTACAAAATTGAGAAGTTGCCAGTGGTCGATGAACATGGCATGCTCAAAGGTCTCATCACCATGAAGGATATTCAGAAAAAGCTACTCTATCCAAATGCGGCAAAAGATGAGTACGGACGATTGCGTGTGGGGGCTGCGATTGGTGTTGGACCCGATACGAATAAACGTGCTGAGGCGTTGATTGAAGAGGGCGTCGATGTGTTGGTTGTCGATACCTCGCACGCTCATTCGCGCATGGTAATCGAAACGGTGGCACGCGTCAAAGACCGTTACGGCAAGCGCGTCCAGTTAATCGCGGGCAATGTTGTCACTGCTGAGGCAACCGAGGCACTTATTCAGGCGGGCGTTGACGCGGTAAAGGTTGGTATCGGTGCCGGAGCCATTTGTACGACGCGTGTTATTGCTGGTATCGGTATGCCGCAGATTACAGCAATCTATGAATGTGCGCGTGTTGCTCATCAGTACGATATTCCGGTAATCGCTGATGGTGGTATTCAGTACTCCGGCGACATCGCAAAGGCAATCGCGGCTGGTGCTGACACGGTAATGCTTGGTAGTCTGCTCGCAGGTGTCGATGAAAGTCCCGGCGAACTGCTTATCTCGCATGGCGAACGCTTCAAGGACTATCGCGGTATGGGGTCGATTGGTGCTATGAAGCAGCGCAGTCATAGCAAGGGTCGCTACTTCCAGAGCGAGACGCGCGACGAGTCGATGCTGATCGCCGAAGGTATCGAGGCGCGTGTTCCGTACAAGGGTATGCTCGGTCCTCTGGTATTCCAGCTTGTCGGCGGTCTACGTCAAGCAATGGGCTATACTGGTTCCGCGACCATCAAAGAGATGCAGGAAAATACCCGCTTCACCCGCATCACCGGAGCAGGCTTGCGCGAGAGCCATCCACATGATGTTATTGTGACAAAAGAGGCACCGAACTACGGTTTGGAGCATAGATAGTCAATAAAAATATGTGCGGCATATGGAACATATTCCACATGCCGCACATATTTTTATTGGTTATTGAGATATGCGAAGAGTTCTTCCCACGGATAGGGTCCGGGGCAGAAGCTACGATATACCGGGTCCATCGAATAATGGCCTGTGATGCCGCCCTGTGCATCTGCCCAACGGCGCGGAATAGCGTAGCGTTCGCAGAGGTGTTTGACGAGCAGAAAACTGGCCTTCTTCTGAATGTCGGTGATATCGTCCGAATTATCACGACTCGGCTTGACATGCTCAATCGAAAGTGTCACAAGATTCGGATTGAGCGACTTCGACCACCATGCGTCGTGTCCCTCGGTGACACCGCCGTTGGCGTAGGCACCATGTTGCTCTTGCACATGCTGAACTCGTACCCCATCACGCCCTATCGTGTAATGTGTTGCTACGTCTGCCTGCTGAAAATAATAACCCACTTCTTTCGCGCTGCTAAAGCCTGCTGTGCCATGAATGATTATGTAGCGTGGCGAGTGTCCAGAGCGATGCGGGAAATAGTTGCGCGATGGTATCCATAAAGCTCCTGGCTCGTCGGGGCCTTCCATATAGCCTCTCCTTGTATATATCATTTCAGCATAATTAAGCGTGTCCCACAAGAGAGAACGTCCACTGGAGGGAATGCATTCCCTCCAGTGGACGTTCTCTCTTGTGGGACACACTATATACTACTAGCCTGTAGCGAGCGAGGAAGCTCCGTCAATCCAGACTTCGGTGCCCGTGATGTGGCTGGCGGCATCTGAGGCAAGGAATGCGACCAGTTGTGCTACCTGATGGGCCGTTGCTGGTTTGCCGTCGCCCAGAGGAATTTTGCCTTTAGGATACTCAACTGGAAACTTGATCTTTTGCACATCCTTCTGCTGCGAATTATCTTCGATCTCGGTTTCGGTGCGACCAGGACAGACGACGTTGACACGAATGTTCTGTGGCGCAAGCTCTACTGCGAGCATCTTCGCCATGGCAACCTGACCAGCTTTACTTGTCGAGTAAGCTGTTGCACCAGTGTTGCTGAAGACGCGCGTGCCATTGACCGAAGCCGTGACGATGATTGCACCACCCTGTTTTTTCAGGTATGGAACGGTGTGCTTAATGGTCAGGAACGTGCCAGTCAAATTGGTGTTGATGGTGTTATACCAATCTTGCAACGAGAGTTCGTCAATCGGTGCCCACACGCCATTGATGCCCGCGTTAGCATGTACGATATCGAGGCGACCAAATTTCTCGATGATCTGTTGCACAGCGCGTTGTACCTGCTCTTCTTGCCCGATATCTCCAGTAACTGAGAATGCTTCATGCCCGCCCTTTTTGATTTCGGCTGCCGTGTCTTGAATCTCTTCGGCTGTGTTACTGATAACCGCGACGTTTATGCCCTGCTGTGCGAGTAACACGGCGGTTGCCTTACCAATACCGGAACCTGCACCCGTAATAAACGCGACTTTTTCTGTAGATGCCATTGCAGTTTGTCCTCTCTATCTCTACTATACTGAACTTTTACATAGTAGTATGTTCCTCCTTTGCACGTTTTTCTAGGTCAGAATGTTTCATATTTACAGTGTATCGACGAGAGGATGTTATGCGACATCCTCTGTCATATTTCTCCTGTAAAAACTAAAAAATTCTACGTCCGCCACTCACCGAAATCATCTGGCCCGTAATCCAGCGTGCCTGTTCCGAAGCAAGGAACACGATAACATCGGCTATATCTTCTGGTTGTCCGACGCGTTTCAGTGGCGTGCCTGCGATAATATCCGCCTCTTGTTCTGGACGAATCCAGCCTGTTTGTGTTGGTCCAGGCGAGACGATATTCGCGGTAATACCATACTCTCCTAGATCGTATGCTGCGGCTCGCGCATACGATTCAGCCGCGTACTTACTTGCACCGTAAGAGATTGTGCCGCCAAAGCCCGGCGCACCATCGGTACTGACGTTGATAATACGTCCCCAATGATGACCTTGCTCGATGCGCCGTCGTGCATATTCCGCAATCAGCAACGCTCCAGCGCGAGCATTGACCGCGAAGTGACGGTCATTTGTCTCCGCGGTAATGGTGAGCGTCGGGTAGCCATCGGGTGCGACAGTCGTGGGTCCAAGCGCACTCGTGGGGATAAACGTGTTTTGCTCACAATGGTCCGCGTTATTGACGAGAACATCAACCGGACCAAATAGAGCCTCGGCACGATTGAACAACAAGGGAATCGTCGCCGTATCTGACAAATCAGCTTCTATCCCCTCGGCTTTGCCGCCAAGAGAGCGAATCGTCTGGATAACGTCGTCGGCGGATTTCGCTCGCATCGTATCGTAGGTATCAAGGTTTTTCTCGTTCTCCTTGTACCTGTTCATGGGAGGAAGGCGGAGATAGCTGATGAGTACCGCCGCACCCTCTGCCGCGAACGCTTTAGCTGTTGCCGCACCGATACCGTGATTTGCCCCTGTAACCAAAACAACCTTGTTTTGTAATCCTGTCTGTGCCATGTCGGAGTCTCCTCTTTTCTTTGCGATATCTCTACATTAGGAAGATGAATGGCAACAGATAGTCAGAAAATACCTATAGAGGAGGTGTTCATGTTTGCAGCGAAAAGGTGGAAAGGAGGTTGCGAATAGGAAAAGGGAGGGCAGGCAGAGAAGCAACCTCAAAAGCAGCACAAGCAAAACATTGCTCGCATTCTACAGATATTGGCACTTGTACAAACTGTACAAGCGAATCATCCTATCCGTTGCGGAACAAATGTATTGTTACTTAGTGGTGCCGCCCATTGTTGTGTGCTATCTCCTCGTGAGGTGTACTGGTACTAGGTGTACAAGCAAAGTATAGAATATGGCGTAAAGAAAGTCAATATATCGCAAATAGAGAAATTCAAAGGTCCTGGGTTAACCCTGCCTGATATTCTTTACGGGCTTGAGCCGCCATTTGGTCTAGGAGAGTAGCGGACTTAGGATGAGAAAGTAACTCGTTCCATTGTTCCTCATCTCTAAGTTCTTCAAGGATAAGCTCTGCAATCGCGGCTTGCTCTTCTTCAGATTTCTGTTGTGCAAGTTCAAATGCTTGTCGTAAAGCCTCGATCATGGGCGGCTCCTTTCAATTCGCTTATCTTCTCAGGTTATACTTGAGAAGAAGTTAGTTTACCATCATCAGCAATCGTGAACACTTCGCCCGATTCATCCACATATTTCCCATCTTCGGTAATGCGGAACGTGCTAGAGGACATGAGTGAGCCAGTGGGAGATTCAAGCGTCTTCTGGTACTGCCCTGGTTCAAGGTCGGCGATGTACTCACCACCAGCCACGCTGTTAGTAGTATAAAGCGTCTGCCATGAGGTATTACCATTGGCGTCGGTTACTTGTTTGCTTATCAAGAAGTTGCCCGTGTTGTCTAGTCGAAGGTCAATTGGAATAGCAATTTGTACTTTCATATATGTGATTCCCCCTTGTTGTTTTAGTGTACCGCGAAATTGTTTGTCGTGTAAGGCAATTTCGAGATAGTAAACATAGTGAATTTTATTTTCAGCGATTTTTGAGGTACTCAAGTGCTTCTGCATATTCCTTCATAAACTTCTCTGTAACCTTGAGTACGTGCTGAGTATCTGCATATTTAATAGAAGGTTGCTTTTTTGTACTCTGCTTGGGCTTCTGGTCCGTTTTTTTCATTTCCATGTCCTTTTCCGCCAATACTTACGACACCTTTATTATATCCTTCTTTGGCTTCGTTGAATAGATGATCGAAGCCATTCTGCGAACTTTTCTAAGTTTCTTTCAATGACTAAACTCTCTATTTTTTGTCCTATCTCTCTGCTGGCTTCTCGTCGTAGTATGTACCCGTTGCTCTCAAGGAAATCCAATCCAGTAATCATTGCCGTTCGCTTATTCCCGTCAATAAATGGATGATTCATTGCAATACCCTCAATGAGACCAGCAGCTTGTCTAATAACATCGGCTTGCTCATAAAATGCTGCTGTATATGGGCGGGCAAGCGCACTTTCTAGTGCATTCCGATCTCGAAGTAATCCATGACTCTGTGTAACTCGTTCGTTAATCAGAATTACTTGCTCTGCTGAAATGTATATGTAACCTTGAGTAATGGTTCTTTGTCTTGCTTGCCGAAAAATAATTATCGTGAGAAGCAGTGCCAATAAGATAAATATTGCGATAACTACCACAATTACATTTACTGGGGACATAACACAGAACCTTCCAGCGTTATCTAATTCACAAATGAGTACAGTAGAACATGACAATAAGAAAACATAGAACATTAAGACTTTAAGTGGTTGCTACATTTCTGCTATATATCGTCTTATTTTAGAAGACTAAAAGTCCATTAAGCGTCTGTACTTGCGGCTTGAGGTGTGATTATTCCCATTCATCCCTCGTAGAAAAATCTTCTTCGGGATTTATGCCTTCGTAAGCCTCGGCTACTGGGAAGTGAATACCGAGGCAAGATACATCAATGCCCTCGCCAGCTCCAAAGGAATAGTAGACCCATTTGTTTTGCTCTTTTCTATAGAGTTCTATTTTTAGAGACCGTGCGCTGACAAGCATATATTCCTCAATAGTGGGATGGGCGGTATAGTTTTGGAGTTTCCATGTGCGATCTTTCAGTTCTGTACTGGGGGAAAGGACTTCGACAACCAGCCGCGGAGATTGTAGAAGCTCACCCGTCCCCCGGTCGCGCGGGTCACATGGCACCGTGACATCTGGATGGAAGTAACGTTCTTTGGAAATAGATACCTTTATGTCAGAACTGTAGACTCGGCATTTCCCGCCACGGAGCAGATCCCAAAGAATTCTGTGGACATTTGATTTAATTGTATCGTGGTTAAAGGTACCTCCGGCCATCGCGCAAAGGTAGCCATCAACATATTCATAGCGCGTATCGGGATCATTTCTTTCCAGAAGAAAGTATTCTTCGACGGTCATGGTTTGTCGGTGTTCCAGTGCCATAAGTGTTCTCATTTTTCTGTGCTGTGACTTGCGTTGGTGATTCTGTCATTTATTGATGCAATTATATCACCTGGCAATTTAGCGAGAAACTAAAAACCCCTCAAGCGGCTGTACATACGGCTTGAGGGGTCGTCCTATACATAGGGGGTGCCGCGAGGGGGATTGTACACACCCTGTCTATGAGCGTCTATTTACGTCTTCTCTGTGCTTGATTCCGCTTCATTGTGTCCACTGAGTATCACCAGAGACAACATAAGTTTATCGGTTCTGCTATCAATTCTGCTATCATTTTAGAGCTACTGATCTAAATTCATATGCAGGTATGTCTCATATACAAGGTCTTTAAGTTCCCCAACTTTTCGCTCACCTCGATAAGGACTTTCAGGGTTTTCTAGTTTCTTCAAAAGCTTGCGGACACGGTTCATTTGTCTTGCAGAGTCACACCTATTGGCAAGTACAAAACCATGCATTGCCAAATCTACTCCTAGTGATAAATCGCCAGAGTCACAATATGCTTGACCTCTTGAAATGGCTAGCAATGCATGAAAGCGAGGTGTTACAACATTAGTCGCTTTTTCCAAAGACTTCTCGGCAGCATCTAAAAAAGATATTGCTTTAAGTGGTCTGCCTAGATCACGGTTAGCTTTCCCTTGAATTTCGTATATCTCAAAAGGGTTAAACTCTTTTTTTGCAGCGTCTCTACCCTCACCTGTAAACTCCAAAAGGTCAGTTGCGTGTTGTATCGTTTTATCGAAATCGACTTCGTTTCCTGTATCTGCATATGTATATGCAAGAAGTTGAAGAATATGGCCCTGAGTTGCATTAGTTGCGCCAACCGCTTTATCTCTTGCATCTTCCATGTACTTAATTGCAGCTTGCTTTTTGTTCTGTCTACGAAGGACATCACCTATAAGTGCAAGGTATGTTATAGATAATTCTTTATCACGAATTTCTTCTGCATATCTATGGGCTTGTGTATAGTGAAAGAGTGCCATGTCATTTTGTAGAGAGTCAAGGTAAACAGACCCGATCAATCCATGCCCACGAATAGCAAGCTCAGATGCACGGAGGGTATACAAAGATAGATGAGGGGTATAGATTATTTTTTCTAAGCTTGGAAGTAACCTTGTTATCTCCCGTGCAGCTTGCTTTGGGTTCGCAGCGAACCAAGCTTCCCAGGCTAGGTTAATGATACTTTCAATGTGATCTAATTTTTCATTCATGGTTTGATCTAATGGTGGTATTTGAGTAGCGACAACGGGTTGTACATGGTTGCCTAGAGTAGAGAAGTGTGCTATCTGAGGCTTATTGGACATAATATTGATCTGGCTAGATATCTCTCGCTTTTGTGGTTCTATGAAACCCAATTCCTCAGCGTTTTTGCCGAAGATAGTACAAAGTTGCTCTTGATAAAACGGACTTGTTTTGCTGATTCCGCGCTCCCACCGACTAACCATATCTTCGCTAGTGTCAACTAACTCTGCTAATTTACGCTGTGACCAACCCTGCCTTTCTCTACAATATCGGAGAGTGTCATTCGGTTTTTTAACGTCTGAATTCATTTGTTACATCCCGTCTCTGCTTTAAGATGTACTAGCTTCTCTGTTCCGCTCATTTTTATGATTATCGCCAGAGATATTCAAATCATCTAAACGTTTAGACACAGCTTCTTTTCGCGCACCCTTTGGTCCAGGCTTACGAGGTTTAGCTAGAAATTGGTCAAATGCATCTACATATATAAACCATTCCCTAGAACCTTCAAGACGGAAACCCTCTAATTCACCATTTCTCAGTAAAAGAGAAAGATAACCTCTTGTTAGTCCCGACCTTTTAGCTGCTTCGGGAGTGGCTATATACGGGCGACTCAAATCTATTTGTTTTGTATCAGTCATATTGTATCCCCTCGGTTCGAGAAGTTCCTACAATTATAACATTTTTATTCCCCCTTGACTAATTATTCCACTTGATGGTATATTTCTATCGAGTGTTATTTATATACTCAGTGCTATTTATGTATTGAGTATTATATTTTATCACGATGCAAATTGATTATGTGGAATGTGAATATGCGCGGGAAAGAGTCGGACAAAGGTCTGATAAGAGTCGGGTGAATGCTGTTCTGCATAAATCAAATTGGCACTAAACTTTAACCATGACAACAGCATTCAAGTTTGCTGCAATAGGTCAGTACCTTAACAATTCAATAAAAGACACGGCCTACTCAAAAGGGATGATGCCCGTAGCACGCTTTTAGGAAACCTTGCCCCACACTTACACAGTGAAGGCAAGCCAAAGGACTACCGTCATGGTGATGACCGCTAAGCGTATGGGGGTAGGTTGCTGTCACACAAACAGTATGAAGTTATAGGAAAGGAAGGATAGAAAGATATAGCTCATGCTGTTTGTGGCTTTCTACGGTTGTTTTTGTAGCATGTTCCTGTAGATCGTCGATTATTCCCCGTTCCCTCTCTTCTGTTTCTTCCTCTCATCCTTCTCCATTAACCGATAGGTTGACCTTGCTAATCGCGCTCCTCAGTGGGGTTATCAAGGATGAGCCTTAGTGGTTAAGGTTCTACAAAAATTCACAAAGGAGAACTCACACATGGCAAACGGTAGCAGCAACACGGCAAATCTCAACGGCAAACAGTTGGCAATGGCACCTATTGAGCAGGACTTGGAAGATTTAGAGGCATTACGCCGCGACATGCAAAACCGCGTCGATCAGGCACGCGACGATGGACGCATTTTCATGATGCAAGAGTATGTGCAAATTCTTGCTCATCTCAGCACAAAGATAAACCGTATCCAGGCGCGATTCAACCGCGAGACGATTGCAGGTATGCGTAAAGATCACAAGAACCTGAAAGCAGAAGCACGCGCCGCGATTGCTGATGCGAACGAAGCATAGACGCATACACCGCGTCATAGAGGCGACATTATGTAATGTCGCCTCTATGCATCGTAGCGACGTTACAACGTCGATTCAATGACGTTCTAGGCTCGTTCGTACCCCATTTCAAAAGTTGTATTGTTGGAAGAATTTCAGACTTCAACAAAAGGAAAATAATTGCATGGCTAGTATTCTCGATAAAGTGAGTGGTGTTGTGAATGGTGCTATCGACAAAGCCCTCGGCAAAGAAGACGCTCTTATCACGCCATCAACACCTGCTCAGACACCAGACTCGACGACACCAGCACCAACGGCACAACCACCAGCAATCGTGCCAGATCAAACACCATCGGCACCTGCTCAGCAAGACTTAGTGAGCGGCACCTTCATTGATGCGACACAACAACAACCCATGATAGTGCCAATGGCGAGTACAGCTGCAGTACAGACGATTGAATTTCAGAAAGTTGTAAACAGCTTTGATGAAGACAAGCAGAATCCGATGGAGCGAGTAACCACCGCAATCTATACGGTCCTTGCATATGTCTTCCCACCGCTTACAGCGTGGTACGTTGGCATGGCTATTGGTGATGCGTTCTCTGGTATGTTCAATTTTGGCAATGCGTGGAGCGTCTACGCTCACCTCATTTCGATCACGTTAGAGCTAATGCTACCTATACTCGGATTAGCAGTTGTGGTGACTTTCAAGCGTTCGCTCAAGGACCGTTCACAATTGCCAACGTTCGTAGTTCTGGCACTGCTCTTTGTTGTGCTAGGAATCGGCAATAGTTGCGCTCAACTCTTCTTGATAGATCAGCATATTAACATAGGGGCTAACCTCCCTGCTCAGTTTGGCGTCTACTTTCGCGCCTTTGGCCCTATGGTGATAGATGTGATTAGCACGTCCTATCTTGCAGTTGTGGGCGTCCGTTCCTTGAAAAAGTACCTTGCAGACCAACGAGAGAAAATCACAGCAGTTCGTGACGTGAGTGCAATCCACATTGAACTCGACCAAGCACACTTAAAAGCGTCGATGGATAAACAAAATGCCATCATGGAGATGCAGAGCAAAGCACAACGCGCTCAGACTTGGAACGAAATAGAGCAGATGCAAAGCAAGGCCATGATAGAGCAAGCACGCCGTAACATGGGCGATCAGGGCAATGAAGGTGGCTCGTACCGACGTGGCCGCTACTAAATTTAGGACACAGTAAGGAGTACATGTATGCGAGGTTTGACAGAGAGACAACGTAGGGAAGCGGCTGCATATCAATTCGAGATACAAGCAGATAGGTTGTGTCTCTCTGTCAAACAACGCCTCACCAATTTTCGCTATGTGGTGCATGACCACTTGAAGGATACAGACCTTACATGCATCGTGTTAGCTGAAACATTCGACTACTACGAATACCGATTGAACAGAGGGAAGAAGCGCGTCGATCTGCTCATTGTTCAGAAGCATAATGCAGTCGTACCCGTTCGTGTGCTGTGCCTAAATGACGATCTCGAGTACGACGTAGGCAAAGCCCCGGAAGTGAGCAGAGAGAACGCACAACGCCGTAACCGCAACGAGGCCGCGCTCGTTGTGTCGCAGTTACTCCTCGGCACGCAATCGGCACAAGAGGCACTAGACGCCATGCCTGTACGCATGAGGCAGCGTTACCTACAGAAGCGAGACGAATACCTGAAACCTCGTGTTGGGCGTCCCTGGGCGTCCTAGAAAGGAGATTGAACAGTGAAGACATGCGAACGATGCGACAAGCCCGCAACAACAATAGTAGGAACGGGCGAGAGCGTAGCCGATGAAACCAATGTCTGTGAAGAGTGTGCGAACATCATAACCCGCCCTGGTACTGGCTGGCACAGGGTTATCAAGTTCGATATTGTCATGTTGCCTACATCATTCAAGTTTGGAAAGAGAGAGGACGCAGATTGATGAATGAGAAAGCCCGACAACGAGCCGTGTTCGTCGTCAGCTACCTCTTCTTTTGAAAGCGACTACCACCGTTATTGTTACTTCTGTTTGTATGAAGGAAAGTAGCGAAAGGAGCAAGACCAATGCTCATCCCTGTACAACTGTGGTTTCTTTTCGGGACTCTCGCCCTGCTTGTCGTGGTGATGTACGTCCTGGTAGCAACCATCAAACAACGTATCCTGGCTCATCACTTAGCCCTCTTAGCACAGGATATACAAGCCGTTGGACTAGCAACCCTCAAGAAAGAACCCATTCGATGTACGATGTGTAAGCACGCTTCACACGTCCATCTGTGGCAATATGGCAATGAGGATGCCTACAACGAAGTCTTAGTATGTTACCTGTGCGCGTCTCGTATTGCGAAACATTTTGAAACGTCTTCTCAACTCAAAGGAGGAACTCCCCGTTATGTCCGACACCGCTAACGAAGAAAGCACCCTATTCACCGTTCACGAAGTCGCCCAACGCTTACGGGTCGATGATACCACCGTCCGCCGTTGGATAACGAACGATATCTTACCCGTAATCACACTCCCCCATGTGAACAAGCGACAAAGCTATCGCATTCGACAATCGGAGCTAGAGCATGTGCTGACAAGCACTGCTACCCCCACACAAACAGACGGTTCTCTATCGACCTTGCAAGCTGAGTAAAGAACCGCCTCTCTTCAACACAGGGCAAGCCCACATGTCACTTTCATTGTAACATGTGGGCTTTGCTCATTCACAAAGGAGATGAATCCACATGTTTACCCTGTCTTTATATCACCTTCCCGTGATTGGAGCTGTCGTTGTGCTGTTGCTCGCACTCTACTTCAAACGCGAGACGATACGCACACGCGACCTGTTCGCCTTTGCGCTCATGGCGGTGCTTGCCTTTGCCCTGATGACGGGTGCCTTCAATGCGTTCCACCTTCCTCATCTGGCGTTCCATTTGCTCTAAGCGGGAAGGGAACCACTAATGAGAACACTTGTGACGCTTGTTCTTGCGGGTGGGCTTGTGGTGCTTGCGTTAATATACTACTCGACGCAAGCACCACCACCCGCTCCATCATCGACGCTTCACCATGTGATACATGCTGTACCAGCGTCTCCCCTTCTGAATCAAGCAGGGCAGGACTACCCAACCATCGCGCGTGAAGATGCACAAGCGGCGGGTATCTCGCCTTCTCTGTTTGTGCGACAAATCAACGAAGAAAGCGGCTTCAATCCCAACGCGGTCTCCACTGCGGGAGCTATTGGTATCGCGCAATTCATGCCCACAACGGCGGCGGGTCTAGGCATTAACCCCTGGAACCCGTATGCATCCTTGCAAGGGGCGGCGCGTCTGATGGCGTCCTACCTCAAACGATACGGTGATTATGCGAAGGCATTAGCCGCCTATAACGCGGGGTCGGGTCGAGTTGCCTATGCTCTCTCACGTTGTGGCGTCCAGTGGCGTACATGTATCCCTCTTGAAACGCAACGCTATATCAGCATCATTATGAGGTGAGCATATGACCATCTTCCCACATGTCACGCCCGCCCTTGCCCCTGCACTCATTCCAGGGGTTGCCGTTCCTGATGAGCGGTGTATGTGCTGCTGGTACGTCTTGCATCCAGATATGCCCTATCCCGACGAGTGGTCATCAACGTTATGTGCCGGACACGATGCATGGTATGAGATGAAGCGGCTGGCACGGCGTGCGAAACGCCTACAGACAGGAGAGAAAGCGTCATGATGCGGCAACGCAAACATCTCTACCCGCCTAACTGGAAAGACATTGCAACGGCGTGTAAAGCGTCGGCGGGCTGGCGGTGCCAACGGTGCCACATCCGACATGGGGCGAAACGGAAAAGTAAACGCACTGGCAATCCGTACTGCGTGTGGTTACACGCCGCTCACTTGAAGCTCCATGACACGCTCAATCCACAACCCGCGCTCAAGTGCTTCTGTCCGAGTTGTCATGGTCGCTACGACTATCGGCTCCGAGCGCGTGAAGCGCGGCAATCACTTGAATGTCTCAAACATTCCGTTCTTTTGCATCGACGCGGGGTAACACCTGCACCGTGCAATATTCATACAAAGGAACACCCCTCATGCCACGTTCAACACTCCCACACGGCTATGCCGTTGTGCAGTTCGATGATACGCAGTGGTACCCTTTAGAAATCCTGCGCTTCTACAGTGGGGACTATCCTGATGGAGATATTCGTGTCACGATACTTCATAGGTCCAACGAGAACCGAGAATGGGTCCCCGCTCACTATCCCCATCGAGACGATGCGCTCCACCATATACAAGCACACGCTCTACAAGAGCAACGCTTTGACCACCTACACTGGCAACAGTTCACGACAAAAAGCGATGTGTACCCTGAACGATGTCGTCATTTTCTCGACCTGATCGAAGAGATCACAGGACGCATTCCCAACGTTCATCGGTGGATGAGTGAGGTAGGTGTGTCTATCGAGACGTATACCTGTTCCTGTGGAACCTCTCATTGCTCCTATTGGGACAGTAGTCAAGTGACGATAGAAGACGCGCTCCAACGAGCGGCGGAGTATGCGTATTCCCATCGCTGTTCCTGTACAGCAACTTCTGCACAGGAGTACGAGCAACTGATAGCCGTGAACTCATAACAAGAAAGGAGAAAAGAGGATGTGGATGTCCGTTGCGTTTCTCTGTGCGGCGTATGTCTTTGTTGGCATCGTTGTGGTTGGAGTCGCAACCACAACGGGAAATTGGCTTCTGATTGGTCTGTCTCTCATAGGGTATGTGCTGAATCTCGCACTCTTGAGCTATGCCAAAAAGAAGCCCTGGTAGATCGACCATGTGAGAAGAGTATGAAGGCTATCATGCACTGCATGGTAGCCTTTGTGTTTGGAGATTACTTACAAGGAGATAAAGAGATGTTCCAACCCCCAGAAAGCTACAAAGAATGTCCTCACTGTGGCTACGACAAAGCCATCTTAATTTTAGACTACTACGGGTTGCTTCCCCAGCTTGATAGCTTCGGCTATCCACAATATCATTGCCCCCGTTGTGCCAATACCTTTTCCGCAGGTGACACCAGTCCTGATGGGAAAGGGCAAAGCAAGGGCAACGACAACAAAGACAAATCATAAGACCGAGGAGAAGGGGGAGAAACCATGCCAATGCAACAGGAACGCCTATGACGACCTTGATTGCGGTCTCTACCTCAAGTGGGCTAGCGGGTCGCTGTGATGCCAAGTGCTATGAAGCGACCTGCACCGTGTGTGAGTGCGTCTGTGGTGGCCGCAATCATGGCATGGGCAGACAACAGGCGATAGACAACACCCGCACGCTTGCAGCGCATTGGATAGAGACGTACACCCAAGAGAAAGGATTGAGCGACGTTACCACCGAGCTACACGCTGAATGTCAACACATAACGTTATGGAGTAGTGCATGAGTATACATGAGGGCGATGTCGCAACGCTCACACAGGTTCTACAAACCGATGGACTTCCTGGCGTCTTCCTCTCGAATAGACCGTTACGGGATATTTCTGATGAAGCGGTCCGCCACTTGACCCGTACTCATGTTCCCATCTATGTACGACATGGGGAGCTAGTACGCATTCAACGCAAAGAGGATGGAACGCCCTGCATTGAAACCATCTCCGATGCCGCCTTTAAGGGCATTCTGGCGCGTGCGATGAACTTTGTCAGGATGGGGGTCAAGGGACCGCAACACGTCGCGCCCCCTGATCTGATTGTCAAAGATATCCTGGCAATGGGAGCATGGCCGTTCCCACCGCTCGATACCATCGTCGAGTTTCCCGTCTTTCGTCCCGATGGAACTCTCTTACACGAACAGGGGTACGACCCTGACACGCGACTCTACTACGCGCCCACCCCCAACTTGACGATACCCGCTATCCCTGAACATCCAACCGATGACGATATCATCGGTGCCTTAGCCCTCATTCATGAGGTGATCGGAGAGTTTCCCTATGAGAATGACGCCAGCTATGCCAACGCCTTCGGACTCCTCTTAACGCCGCTTATTCGACAAGCCATACATGGGCATGTCCCCCTTGCGTTGATTGATGCAACGCGCCCTGGCACAGGGAAAAGTCTGCTTGCCGAAACCGTCGCCATGATTGCAACGGGACGCAAAGCCGCCATGATGGTTGCCCCCTATGACGATGATGAATGGCGGAAACGCATTGCATCGACGCTGGCAGAGGGCGCAACCATCATTGTGATAGATAACGTCAAAGCCAAGCTACAATCGGCAAGCCTGGACGCCGCGCTCACTTCATCAGTGGTGAAGGAGCGTATCTTAGGGCAAAGCAAGAACGGGGTGTATCCACAGCGTGCAACCTGGATGGCAACGGGAAATAACATCCAGATCGGCGGGGATATGCCGCGCCGCTCCTACTGGATACGCATGGACGCACGCAGTGATAAGCCCTGGACGCGTGGCAACTTCAAGCATGATTTAGAGCAGTGGGTACCTGAGCATCGGGGGGAGATTATCGCCGCGCTCTTAACCATAGCGCGTGCATGGTTTGCGGCAGGCAAACCACCTGCACAGGTGCCACGTATCGGCAGTTTCCAGCCCTGGACGGATACCGTTGGGGGTATTCTGGCACACACCAGTCTGATAGATGGCTTCCTGGGCAACCTGGACCAACTGTACGAGCAAGCCGACGAAGACGCGGTACAATGGGCGGCGTTCTTGCACGCATGGCGTGACTACTACAAAGAAGAAGAGGTACTCACAGCAACGATTGCCAAAGACATCAGGGCGGGGGCGTTAGACGAAGCCATTATTGGCGTGCAACTCTATAACACCTTACCCGATGAACTCTCTGATCTGCACAAAGGCGACCTCAAGAAACGGTTAGGCAAAGCTCTTTCCCAACGGGTCGGCAGTCAATTCGATGCAAGCGGTTTACACCTTGTCAAGTCGAGCGTGGACAAGCGAAGCGGGGCCATTTACTGGAAAGTTGCAGGTGTGCAGGTATTGCAGGTTTCTATCCCCCAAAAGGAAGAAAATACTCCTTCTAATACCTCTTTAGAAGGCATGGGGAGCGGCTTTGAGGGGAGTGGTGCTTCCTTTTTTCATCCTCAAGTGACGGAAAGCAAACCTGCGAAACCTGCACACCTGCAAGACGATGGAGCGGTTGACTGGCAAAGCATCAATCAAACAATAGCCGAATCAGAAGCTCTGATAGAGCGCATGAAAGGACAGTATGGAGACCCTGATGCACCCATTCCTGCACACATGGAACGGCTACGCGGTATCATCCGCGTCTCGACGCCGCAAGGCCCTGGCACACTCATGATGGTCACGCCCTGGCAAGTCGATGTGAACCTGGATGCAACGGGGCAAACACGGTCCTTCATCGACGCATGGCATTTTGAGCGCATTCTTCCACTCGACGAAAGCGAGAAATAAAATCTTCCATATGGATGAACTTTGCAGGTTTGCAGGTTTGCAGGTTTGTTTTCCCTCGCTCCGACTAAAAATTTTTGTATCGAGAAAGGTTACAGAAGATGAACAAACGCACCAACCAAACATCACAACCGATGATCGAGAGTAAGAGCGCAACCCTAGAACGGTTACAGGAAGGAGGGCAAGCTATGAACAAAGAGGATGTACAAACAACGCAAATGATGCTACTTAACATTCCTCAAGTAGCGAAATCACTAGGCTTGAGTCGTGCGAAAGTCTACATGCTTATTGCCAACGAAGGGCTACCTGTTGTGCGCTTTGGTCGTGCTGTTCGAGTCTCCCCCGCTTCATTAAAGCAGTGGATACAACAAAGGGAACAAAGTCTCATAGCATAGTAATTGTGAACATATAAACCCGCTCTACAAGAGGTCAATGCCGACTGTAGGCGGGTTTTTAGTATCAGAAAGTGAAAAACAACATGGGCATTCGCGGACATGGTGAAGGTTCCATTTATAAACAAACTGATGGACGTTGGTCTGCTGCTATCACGCTTGAAAATCACAAGCGTAAAATCTTTTATGGTAAGACACGGAAGGAAGTACAGGAGAAGCTTAAAAAAGCCCTTCATGACCAACAACAAGGCAAACTGATAAATACTCCACGCCAAACTGTAGAGCAGTTCCTTACTCAATGGTTAGAAGGTCATAAAACCTCAATTCGTTCTCGTACTCACGAACGCTACGAAGAATATGTACGTTTGCATATAGTGCCAGTTATCGGGCATATTCAATTGCAGAAGCTTACAGCACAGCATGTAAGGGCATTATATGCGAAGAAATTAAAGGAAGGTTTGTCATCAACCACTGTGAATAATCTTCATGGCGTATTGCATAAAGCATTAGAAGACGCTGTAAAGTGGGAACTTGTGGTAAAGAATGTATGCCAGATCGTTGATCCCCCTCGTAGAGCGCATTATGAGATTACGACTTTGACAATGGAACAAGCGCAAAAATTGTTAGAGACCGCAAAAGGGCACAATATGGAAGCCCTCTTTATCTTAGCCTTAACAACTGGCATGCGTCGAGGTGAGATATTAGCCCTCAAATGGCAGGATGTGAGTTTCATTGAAAAGACAATCCAGGTGCGACGTACTTTTACTCGCACTCCTGAAAGCCGGTATGTCGAAGCCGAAACGAAGACGAAAAAAAGCAGAAGAAGCATTGTTCTTCCTCAGATAGTGATTGATGTACTTATTCAACATCGGGTACATCAAGCGAAGGCAAGGAGCGAAGCGGGCGAACACTGGCAAGAGCGAGACTTAGTTTTCTGCACATCGTTGGGAACACCGCTTAATCCTAACAAGGTATTAGAGCGATTCAAGACACTCTTGAAAAGGGCGGGCTTGCCCCATATGCGTTTTCATGATCTGCGGCATAGTGCAGCAACGATACTTTTAACAATGCGCGTGCATCCGAAGATTGTACAGGAGCTACTAGGCCACAATCAAATCAGCATGACGATGGACATTTATAGCCACGTCCTCCCAACGATGCAAGGGGACGCAATGAGCAAGTTGAACGATGCGTTAATGAAGCCGCGAGACGATGACGAGTTACCAGACGATGACGACGGTTTAGCTGGTGCAGGAGTCCCTAAGAAACCGAAAAGGTAGCAATATGCATTCTGCTATCAATTCTGCTATCAATTGGGATTTCTAGGTAAAAAGCACATCGTATCAAGTGGCTTCTAGCCTTACTTGATACGATGTATTTTATGGGATGGGGTGCCGCGAGGGGGACTCGAACCCCCATGCCCGTGAAGGCACAACGCCCTGAACGTTGCGTGTCTACCAATTTCACCATCGCGGCTTGCTTTGTATGTTCCACGTTTTTTCCGTGTGAACATTG
>JAABVA010002409.1_pt1 | contig 18646 bp, 7 predicted proteins | sample 5560331 | NCBI WGS metagenome assembly JAABVA01 (sample SAMN12812661, study PRJNA571458) | rock metagenome | isolation source: Antarctica rocks | place: Antarctica: Victoria Land, Mt New Zealand sud | collected 2016-01-07 | reverse complement strand
ACACATAGAGATTTTTAGCTGCAAATTCAGAATGTAATAGATCTCACTGAGTACAATTGATTTTCACATCAACAGCTACCAGAAACAGTGAGATTCATATGAGAATCATAGATATCAATGTCTGAAAGTTTTCAGCTGCAGAACCTTGACACACTGAAATTTTCAAAATATATTACATATTGTAATTTTAAAAAATTCAAGAATACAAAATAAATTACTCAACATGCTTAACATGCATCACAAAAAATCTCAATCAACTTATGTGACTGCAGTCTGCATACTACAAAAGTTAAGCATCAAATGCACTCAGTCAGAGCTACTACATTCTGAATTTGCAGCTAAAAATCTCTATGTGTAGTTGTGATTCTATGATGAGAGATCATATCTAAAAAACAGGTTGAGAGAACCTGCTCACAAGATTTTAACATACACTTTCTAATAGCACTGTAAGTTAATTTGATTAAGTTCTATAAGTGACCTCATTCATCTGAACATCACAGCAACTTTGAAGCAACTGAATAATCTATTAAAGAATGATCACTGACAACACATTATAGTGAGAGACTTCAATCTGCATCATTTAACATGAAGAGATCTGAGAATGAAGAAGAATTTACAGATAAAGCAACTAATACAAATAATAAATGAATAACAGCTCTCTCTGTTCTTATTATAGAGCTCAGTCACATAAAGATCTCAGTAAGCATACAGCATCATAGATTTAATGCTAAACAGCTTAGACATTACTTAATGATTAATTAACTGCAAAATATAACAATAACATTATAACTTTAATCACTATTTTATTGTCACTTATCTTCTGCTATCTGCAGCAGAGATCACATTACAATTTTATTGACAGTAAAATAAAGTAAACATAAAGCTTTTACAACAGATTTTAATAGAATAACTATCAACATCACTTTATAACTACAATGAACTCAATATAAAGCAATATATAACTATCATTACAGAGACAATTCAGATCACAGTGAAGACAATAATATCAATGTTAACTTTTAGTAAATAATTAAAGTCAGGATTTGACTCAGAAGCAAAAGAGATGATGAGAAAAGTAAATAGAATTTGTTATTGTTGATAAAGAGAGCAGAGCATGCACATTTAAGAGATGTACTGCTGAGTTTACAATGAAAAAGAAAAGAAGCTGACTGTTAAAAGATGACATTACACTAATAGCACAGCTATTATGAGTTATATATTTAACACTTTCTTTAATCTACAATCAGCTCACAATCAGCTCACAGATGTAAAGAGTATGCATAGACAGCAGTTTAAATTCATAATCTTTAAGCTTACTTTCTCATCATGAACTTAAATCATCAACAAGATAATCTAAATGCATATCTCTCTGAGGTTTTAGACAAGAAATTAAATTACTGCATTAATTTGAGCTCATAATCTGTTAAAAGATGACATTACACCAATAGCATAGCTATCATGAGTTATATATCTAACACTGACAAAATTAATGAGAATGAGTCATAGAGAATGAATAGAGATGATCTTAAAGAATTCTCAGAAATTATGAAAACTGATGAAATAAATCAGAAATTGCAGAGCTGCAAGTTAGATTTTCACTTTTACTCTAAAATAAATGAAAAAGCTGAAATTCACAGAACTACAAAACAAGACAGAACTACTTTGAACAATTTTCTTTTTAATTTCTTTAGAGATGAATCTTAACAACTGTCATGATATCATTATGTACTCATATCAAATCATAGTCAAATTTCTTATGCAACAATTGATAAGCAAAGTACTATATAGACAGCCTTTACATATAAATCTTTTGAGTTTCTTAATTATTAATCTTCATCAATACAAGATTTTAACATCAGAACTTCATTAAATAGCTATTATAACATAGTGTCTTATATTATTACATATCTTACTCATCAGCCTCTTATAGATAAGAGACTCATGAATTTACAATTTTAACAACTTTATCTTTTTAAAGAGTGACAATTCATTACATTACAATATGCAGACTAAAAGTCAGCAAAATGAAATAGAGTTATTCTTTAATTATATTGAGATTTAAATGATTTTTAAAGAACAGAAATCTGCAGAGATTTAGGCTGCTATTTAGATTGTAGAGAAGAAGAATTAATATTTAGATGAACAGATCTGTTTGATTGAAATTAAACAAATTAATAATAAAAAAAGATGATGATTCATGAAAATTAATTGAGAACTGCAAGCATTTAACATACATAATGAGATTGATGAGCTTCTGAGAGATAAAGATTTTTAAGTCTCATTTGAGAAAGAATTATATATAGAATTTTTTTATACTTTCATTAACTTTTTAAGTTTAATGAAGCAATATGCATTCAAAGTTGTGTATATACTTTCAGCAAAATGAATGCAACAGCTAAAGAACTTGCTCATATATAATAAGAAGTTCATTCATAAACATACTAAATTTATATACAGTGCTGTAATGATGTTCTGCTTAGTTTCTGAAAACTTCTTCAATAATTATAATAAAATTCTCTTTGTTATGTAGTTCTTAGCAGAAGAATCTTGAGATGCATAATTTCATCACATCAATGAGAATAAACTTCTGAATAACAAGTCATTATTGAAAGAAAGTAAATATTCATGCTATACTATGCTGTTTAGTGAAATCTCTAAACTGTGTTGTCTATGAGCACATCTTGATTGAGAGAATTACAGAAGAAGTAAAAAGAATGTTGACTGCAATTAATGTAAACAGAGTCTTTATTCAGTCTTTAACATTAATTTTATTTTACTTTATAAAAATAGTTAAAACATCACTTCTCAACACTCTTACTCAATAAGACTGCATCTATTAACTCTTACTGACAACAAACATCAGATGACTAAATACATTGTTAAGAGTTTAATAAATCATTTAAAAATTTAATTAATCATTAACAGTGAGTTTTATGAGTTCAATGAACTGCTTAAAGATTTATTTAAATAAAGACTTAATAAATCTATTAATAATCATTTCTTAACTGAGCACAAAGTCTATCTGAATCTAATTGCACTTATACAGATTATGAATGTTGTAATAAAAGATATCAATGTATTTTAATTATTTATATACATATATGTTCTTAATCAAGATCAAGACAGCTTGATTATCTCTTTTAAACTAAATAAATGAAGATACTTAATGAGCTTCATTCTCTTAAATGCTTATGCAGTGTAAATTAACTTTAAAATATTTGCTTATATTTATATTTCTTAATATCTGTTCAAGTCAGATCTCAATCTTCATATACATTAACATAATTATGTATTCAGTCTCAATGATTAAAATAATGATAAACTTCTGTTTTTAACTTATTCACAACATTGATTCATCTTTAAGCATATAAACATATTTTAAAATTAATTTTCAATTCTACTTATCTGAAGCATAGTTAAAGTTAAAGTATTTAAGCATTACTTAATTCTCATTAAAACTGTATATGATGCTGAGATTAATGATTAATTTTACATACTGCAGTAATTTCTTAAGTGTGTATTCATAATGCTTCATAAAATCATTGAGATATTGACTTAATCAATTTAGTATAAAGATAATGTTTAATTAAATATAAATTGCTGCATACATTAAGCTTTTAATTGTCTATTAATACTGTCTTTAATTTATTCTTTAATCAATTAAATTAACAAAACAAAGAACATCATATTTATTAAATGAAATGCTGATGACTCTGTGCTTATCAAATTGCATATAAAGATTCTTTAATATCTTATTTACATAATGAGTCTGATTCAGGCACAGAGTTCTCATTTTGCAATTATATATGACTTGAATGCTAAGAATTTTCTGTGTCTTTTTTAAGTTCTTAATTTTAAACACATTCATAAGAGCTTACTTAAATCAGAGAATGTGTAACAGATTTATTGAAGTTATAATAATATTGTTTATATAAAAAAGCAGCATGATTCTTTTAATGCTGTAAAGAAGAAGACAGAGATTAATCTTGCTTTAATGAAAACTTAATTTAAGCAGTTTAATGACACATTATTTATATCAATTTTATGCAGCTTATTTAAGATCATAAAGGCTGTGCAGTATGTGCAGAACACAATTAAATGCAACATTAACTTTAGAAGAAAATGTTATATAAATTATTTTTTTCAGAAAGAATTCTGTAAAGACATTATTAACATTTACTTGATGACACTTTAGATTCTTGAGTGCAATAATAGTCAGAAAGACTTACAGAGTGTTAAATTTAACAGTAAGAATAAAAATATTTTTATAATCAACATTATATATCTATGAGAAGTAGAGTGACCATTGAGTTTTTTCAAAGCTGGTTTTTTGCTTATTTTGCATGCCTTGTTAGTCATGAGCAACCATAGTGGCAAAAACTTCAAGAATTTGAACAAAACTTCAGTTGTGTGCATTGAGCTTGAAAGTGATCTGCTTTTTGTGATTTTAGGCTCATTTTGTAGAGAATTGTGAGGGCTTTTCAATGATGTAAAAATTATCAAAATTACACAAGAAACAATGAAAATTACCTAATATTATGAGTTGAGTCAAGTTTCAAAGTTAAGCTCAGTGAGTCAGGTCAGGTCCTAAAATCTGAGCCTGACTCAACCTGACAGCCACTCTAATGAGAAGTCTCTTGTCACAACTCTTATCTTAAGCTTATTTAAGAATTCATTGATGTTCAGCTTAAGTTTAAAGATTCATTTACTGATTACAATGTTAACTTTTCTTAATGATACAGTCTCTTTTTATGTTTCATTTACTGTCAAGGCTGTCAGCTCTGCATAAATAACATTCTTTTACACTTCTTCTCAGATTGAGTCTCTCACTGCTTCAGTATAGATGACAGATGTTAAAATGTCAGATCTGATCATAAAGTCTTCTTTATTTGTAAAGAATACTGTAAGTGTCAACATAATTCTCAATATTTTAATTAAGAGCTTATTTACATCTTAATTGTTGTCATCATTAAGTGTCATTATCTTAACTTAATCAGTGTTGATCTTCTTATTTAACAATTCATCTAGATTGACTGCAGTCAACTTAATCTCATATTGTTTATCTTGAGACTTATCAGCCTTAATTATAATTAAGTTAGACTGCATCTTACTGTTTTAAGTCATGAATGTCTGATTTGAAGCTGTAATCTTCACAATAATTAACTTTTTTTATAAACATTTAACAGATCTTCTGTTCAGAAGAACATTTAATGTTTACTGTTGCAGTTTAAAATTAACAGTGTCTTTCTTCTTACTTTTAGCAAACTTTACAACATAATTCTTAATGATGTACTTAAGATCTAAAGCTTAAAGCTAATACTGCTTTGTCATTTTCTCAATGTAACTCATAAAGACTTTTACTTATTCTTAATTTATGAATTTGTTGTATCTATCTTCAGATAGTAACTTGAGATCAATGTAGCTGTAGCACTTACATTCTTATATATAAATGTAATTAATGAATGACTTTACATCAGTGAAAGCTTTCTTGAGAGTTGTCTGCTTGCTGTTAATTAAAAAATTAATTGCTATTTAATTGCAAAGATAAACATCTGTCTATGCTGTCTGCACTTAGAACTTTATTGACAGTTATGTCTCTTTAATTATGATGTGCACTGAGTTCTTAGTGATTCAAATAATTCTTTTAACAATGTCATTCTAAATTGACATATAGAACACTGTGTATTGCAGTGTAATGTTAAAAGACTTATATCAGTCATTTAAAGTGAACTTTAACTTCATTTTATTGTTATTTTATACAGCAAGAATCTTTGCATCAATTTAAAGTTCAATCTTTAACTGTCATTTTTGCAGTGTCTGTAAAATCTCATCACATTGTTTCAGCAATATCATTTACATCTTTCAAAAGTAATTATCTACTATCTTTAGAAAGTACTAATATTCATTAAATGACAAGAATAATAAGCTGTATATGTCAATAAAAATAAAAACAAGAATGTTAATCTTTCTTTTGCTTACAGTATAATTTCACTTATTGATAAACTTAATTAAAGCACAAATCTCATACATGTTCTTATTGTTCTCAACAATGAGAATTGACTTTTTAAGAATTGTTATCTTGTAAAGATTATACAACTTTGCAAAATCAAGATGAACAAATCATCAATGTTAAAGTCTATAAGTCTTAATCTTTTCATTCAATGATGCAGTGTCAATGTCTAAGAAGTTAATCATAAGATTATGTTTATGAGTCTGAATATATAAGTTTACATTTAAAGCAGTAATAGAGAAGATGATCTCTGAATGTGATGTATACATTACAGATATCAAAGCAAATTCATTAAGACTCTTTGTAATGTATTTAATTATATAGACTTTATCTCATTTTAATACTTTTATTATAGTCTTGCTGTGCTTATCATACATTTAAAGACAGTGTTAATTAAAACTCTTATACAGTTTCATTTTACACATTCACTTTCTTGACAGAAGATTAATCTCAAGTTTAAACACATAAAGTGTTAAACTCAGTCTTACAGAATTTCTTAACTTAACTTGTATAATGATTACTTCACAATAATAAGAATATAAATGTCTTTTTTTAACTTTAATTTATTGATGTCTCATTTATATAAGAAAGTTACTGAAGAGTTAAAGTTAATTAGTTATGTATAAGAAGAATTTAGAATCTATAACTTATTCAGATTTAAGCATTTTACTGACAATCTTCTTAAATAAAGCAGTGATTTCATTGTTAATTTTTTCTTTTTCTTTAAATTCAGAAAAGAAATCATCATCATTATTGTCATTAATTTCTGTGTTAAAAACTCTGTATCTCTTTTCTTTTTCTTTATAGATTAACTTCTAATACAACTTGACTGCAGTCAATCTATACAACTTGACTGCAGTCAATCTGCTTGTCTTCTTTTAAGTATTTTACTTAATATTAAAAAGAAATTCACAATTTTTAATGAAGTGAGAGTCATTGCAAAGAAAGCATTTAATAAAGTAATAAGAAAAATGATTACTGTCTAAATTAAATGATCTGCAATAATATTGCTTAATATTAACTATGCAGTAATTTAATAAACTGCAATTCTAATTCATTAAATATTAATTTTCTTTCTGTTTATCTGTTCACAAAACAATGACAGTCTCATTAATCTTAAGTTGTATCTCTTTTTTCTGAAGCTTTTATAAATCTTTCTTGACATCTGAATTGTTCTGAGTATCAATGACATTGCAAATCACAATGTACTTAATTAATAATGCTTAAAGCAGTATCTGAAATCATCATTCTGATTTAAACAACTCAATTATATTAAATTAAGTTGCAGCAATCTTTCTGTCAAGTTTACTTAAATAAATTTATACTTCTTTAATAAATATATTCTCTGACATTCTATATTTAATAAATTTCATTAAATATTGTCTTTCAGTTGTCTGCAGCTTCTTCTTATACTTAAACTTTAATGCATCTTAAACATTCTTTATGCTGATTTTGTTCATCAAATATTCTTAATTATCTACATTTATGCAGATAATAAATCAATATAAAATCTTTACATTAATTTTCTGACTTCTGAAGTTGAAACTGCTGAGAAAAAATGAGTTTAAGAATTCACTAACTGATATATTGACTGCTAAAACTTCAACAACATTTTATAGATCTTCTTCTATCAGTCATCTTCTCATAAGAGTAAATCATTGATTGCAGTTCTCATAAATAAAAAGTGAGATAAATTGTTACTTTATAAAGAAGTTGTTGAAATTCATGATGATGATAGTTGATATGTAGTATAAGAAGTGAATAAAGTAAAATGATAATATATATATTGAAGATAATATAAGTAAAACAAATAGAAAGCTTTTGTGTCTTTTGTTCTGTAAAATAATAATGTTTATTTATTTCAATAATTCATATTAAGCTATCAAAGAACAGTGCTCTCTGAGTAACTGTGAATGCTGATTTTTGCTGAAGTTGATTTTTTATAAATCTTTTAAGTTAAACATACTCAGCTATCACAGAATGCTGATTCTGCTAAAGTCAGATTTATTATAAATCTTAATAATCAGTGATACTGTTAAAGCTAAATTGACTGTGAATCTTAATAGCTGATGTACACAGCTACTGTCAGTATGCTGATTCTGTTAAAGTCAAATTTATTATAAATCTTTTGTAAATCTCAAAAGTCAACATACTTAACTGCTGTCACACTAAAAGTATGCACTTTCTCTGAGAAGCTTCTTGTTAATTTGAGCTCATAATTTATTGAAAGAAAGTAAATATTCATGTTATATTATGCTGTCTAGTGAAACTTCTAAACTGTGTTGTCTATGAGCACATCTTGATTGAGAGAGTTACAGAAGAAGTAGAAAGAATGTTGACTGCAGTCAATATAAATAGAGTCTTCACTCAGTTTCTGATACTAGTTCTACTTCACTTCATAGAAGCAGCTAGAACATCACTTCTCAACAGTCATAAATATTCTTTTTAAAGTTTCTGCTTAATCTTGTTGAGAACTCAGTGAACTGTGAACTTAGCACAGTACAGAAATACTTAAAAGTCACATAGAAATTTACTTAATCAGTTTAAGCTTTTACAACATATTTTGACATGCTGAAAGATCAGCTTCTGAGCTACATAAAGAAATAGAGAATAAATTATCTTTTTATGAAACTTTAATTGAAGATTTAAGTGACTTTAATTAACTATCAAGATCTCTTAAAGATAAAAAAAAAGCCTAATAGCTTTAATTGTTAAGCTAAAGATTAATCAGTGATCTGTAGATGATTATACAGTTCAGAGTTACACTGTCAAGAAAATCTATGAGTATTGTTCACATTCTTTTACTTAAATGACAAAGTCACAGCAGAACAATCATCTCAATTCTGAAGCTACAAAATCAAGTCATCATAACAATGCAGACAAACTCTGTTTTGAGACTGATGTTAAGAAGAATAACTGCTATAACTATGAAAGATCAGATTATTTTATAAAGAACTGCAGAAGTTCTCTGAAAAATCTTAATCACATTAAGATTAATGTAGTTAAGACAAAAAAAGACAGAGTCTTGTTGATTGTGTTTTAACAACAAAAATTAAATTAGAAATTATAAAGAAATCTAGCATTATAAAGAAAGATTAAATCTAAATTGAATCTGATTGAGTCTCTATCAGTGTATTGTTAAACACTGTAGCAGAGATCAATGTGATGTCTTAACAATATGTTGTTGTTCATTAACTGATACAAGTTAATGCAGAACTCTCAAGATCAGAGTTTCTGAAGAAACAACATGTTTACTGTTATAATACATATTTAATGAAGCATAAACTCATCAACAGTTAAGAATAAGAGCAAACTGAAGAGCAGTTATTTTATATTTTAAATAAGAATGAATCTGAACTCATCTTTGATCTTTTAGGTCTGAAACAGCAATGCATTTATATTAATTGTGACTTATGCACATGACATTATAAGATAAAACAGATACTTCTGACTATTAATGAGTCTGAAGTATTTATTAACAACATTTAAAATTAACTCACTGTTTATGCATTGTTAATGATGCCTGAGTCAGACTCATCAATAACTGCTGTATATGTTGTTAACAAGACATCAACACTATTTTAATAATACAATAAATATGTAGATGTGTTCTCTGAAGAGAATGTCAGCAAGTTATTATTTTATTAAGATTATAATTATGTCATAAAGATAGAGAGACATAAATCATTTTATGATTCACTTTACAATTTGTTAAAAACTGTTAAAAGGTGGCACCACACTAATAGCACAGCTATCGTGAGTTATATATCTAACACTCCCCCTAACCCGCGATCGGCCCGCAACCGACCCGCAGGTGTAAAGGGTGCGCGCAGACGGCGGTTCAAACTTGTGACCTTTTGGACTTACTCCCTCACCATGGACTTAAACCACCAGCAGAGGTGGCCTAGGCACCATTTTATGCAAGTTATCACGCACTAACCCGGGCTCATAACCTGTTAAAAGGTGGCACCACACTAATAGCACAGCTATCGTGGGTTATATATCTAACAAAAACAAAGCTATAAGTGCTTAAAGAATATCTAGATGATGTTTTAACAAAGAAATAAATATAACATTCTGTCAGCTCTGTAGAAGCATCAGTTCTATTTATTTTAAAAAATAAAGAGAACTTATGTTTATATGTTGATTACAGAGATCTTAACAAAATTATTATTAAGAATTGTCACTCTCTGCTGCTGATTAATGAGACACTTAATTGTTTAAGTGAAGTTAAGATGTTCATTAAACTAAATCTTAAGAATGCTTATCACTACATTAAAATCAAGAAAGACAATGAGTGAAAGACTGCATTTTATATATGTTACAGTTATTTTAAGTACATAATTATGTTATTTAAATTGATTAATGTCTCAGCAACTTTTTAAGTCTATATTAACTGAGCATTAACTGAGCTAGTTAATGTCTTTTGTGTAATATATCTAAATAATATTCTGATCTATTTCAGTTCTTTAAAAGAACATCAGAGTCATGTAAAACAAATTTTGAAATGACTTTAACAATTTAAATTGTATGCAAATCTAAAGAAGTATACTTTTTATATTATATAGATAAAATTTCTTAAGTTTATTATCTTCATTACTGATGTTTTGATGAATCAACAACAGATTAAAATCATAAAGAAATGACTAATATTTAGAAGTTATCATGAGATACAAATATTTCTAAAGTTTACAAACTTTTACTGTCACTTTATACAGAGCTATTTTAAGATCACTGCTTCTTTAATTGATCTGTTAAAAGGCAGCAAGAACAGCAAGAAGATAGATGTCTTTAAATAATCATAAATGACAGCATAAGCATTTCACAAGCTTTGCAATGTCTTTATATAGACATTTATTCTGATGTACTTTAACTCAGAGCTAAGAGCTTAAATTGAAACTGATGTCTTAATAGTTAAGTTAATAAATATCTATTTACAGCTTCAGATGAATGCTCAATGACTCTTTGTTGTCTTCTGATTAAGAAAGTTAAATCTAATTGAAATACACTATGAAACTTATAATTAAGAATTGTTGACAATCATAAAGATGTTTAAACACTGATGACACTATCTTAAGAATAGTCATTATCTCATTGAGATACTCATGAATCACAATAATCTATAAGAATTTATGAATATAAAATCATTAAATAAAAGACAAACACACTAAGTTATAAAGCTAGCTGCTTATGATTTTATAATTATACATTAATCAGAGAAGACAAATCTCATTAATGTGTTGTTAAGATATTCTGACTATCAAGTTAAGAAGAATATAAACAGATTGCTGTCAACATTGCAATGAAAGCTAATTACATTATTTTAAGAATTAAAATTAAACATTATTGCTTTAATTAGTCAGATCAATGCTTGAAGCTTAGATCTGTAAATTATGCTGACTATTTTATTAAAAAAATATTGATTAAGTACTCAGGCTAAAGATCATGACTGTTAAGAACAAGTCAATAAGAAATTTAGAGAGTCTTTATTCAGAAATAAATTGAAGAACAATGACTATACATTTAGTTCATCTATATGCAACATAACAGAGAAGCTGCTTAACTCTATTGCTGAAATTATTGATTATAAATAGTTTGTTTAATGTGCATTGATTCAGAAAGTGATTAACAGTAAAATGATATATAATAAGAAGCAATCATTCTTTCTTGAACTTGTTCATCTCTTGTAGAACACTGATGTTCTAACAGTAAAGATGCAATAAGACTTGAAATCACAAAATAACTGTAGCTGTTAAGATATTAATGACAGTCTATGAATGTTTGATTTTACTGAACTACTTTGTCACAAAAACAAGATATACATATTATTTGACAAAGTCATCAAGAATGAATTCATAAAGCTGCATCATGATGATGTTCTAACAGAACATTATAAAGTAGACAAAACAATTAATTTGTTGTTTAGAAAATATTACTGAGTTAATATGATAAATAATGTTTAAAAATATGTTGCTTTGTATACTGTATACTTAAGAATTTAAGTATTAAGACACTGCTCATATGACAAATTACAGTTGTTGTTACTATTTATTTAATCATGAGAGAAGATAACAATGAACATGATCACTGACTTGCTGTCTAGCAGATAAAAAATTAATGTTTATGACTTTATACTAATAATTGTAAATTATCTTACAAAGATAATCTGATATATCTCTGTCACTAAAAAACTCACTGTGATTAAGTTAGCTGACATATATATTGAACAGATTATATGTTGCTATGAAGAACTCAGAGATATTGTTTTAGACTGAGAATCAATCTTTATCAGTATATATTGATTTGAATTCTGTTATCAACTTTAAATAAAGTAAAGATTAAGCATTGTCTTTTATCTATAAACTGATGATTAAACTGAAAGATAGAATTAAACTTTAAAACATTATTTACATTATTATTGTTGTGAAGAACAAAATAACTGAGTGTTCTTTCTGTTAATGACAGAGTTTGCATATGTAAATGAAAAATATGCAACAACTGATTGAACATTATTCAAGACATTAATGAGCTATCACTTAAGAATTGCTTAACACATTGAGAACAATATTTATGAAGAGAAGATGTCAGCAGTGAAAGACTGAATGCAGTAAATGAAGAAAATTCATGTTATAATAATAAAGTAATGATAAGTTGCTGTAAAAGCACAAGTCAAGTACTTTAATAAAAATCATATTCAAAAAAGCTACAACATCAATGATTTAATGCTATTGTTTATTAAGAACTTAAAGCAACACAGATTAAGCAAGAAACTGTTGCATAAATTCATTGAGTCTTTTTAAATTATTAATTTTATTAATAAATAAGTATATTAACTGACTCTGCCTGCTCATTATAGAATTCATAATGTATTTTATGTCTCATATTTAAAGTTTCATAAATGTTGTTTAAACAATAATTCTTTGTTAAAACTGCTCTTTTTGAATCTCATAAATGATGAGAAAGAATATGAGATTGAAAAGATCTTAAGCAAAAAATAAAAAAGAAAACAGTTACAATATAAAGTTAAGTAAGTAAAGTATTTAACAGAATACAATAAGTGATTTTGAGTAAAGAATATGAAGAATGCAAAAGTGTTGCAATAAAAATATGATGCAAGAATAGAGAAAAAGCAGAAGTGTAAATGAAGTTTAAAAAATTAAAAACTTTTATTGAAAATATTCTATATAGTATCATTTAAAAGAAGTGAAGTCAAAATATAATTAATACATCAATAAAATGTTATTAAATCACTCTGTTATCTCTGCATCTGCATCACTATCAGAAGCAGAAAATGAAAACAGTAACTATTTATTGATGTTGTGATCACTGTTGAAGTGACTGAGTTACAGTGTTGAGTTATAAGAGCTTTTTAAGATGTTGTTATTTAATTGAAGAAAGAGAAACTCATACTTGAAGTGAAGTAAGCAACATGATGATGACAGTAAAGTGCAAGAAAATTAAGAGAATAAATTATAAAGTGAAAGATGTTTAATATAAATATCTACATTACAGTGACTGCTCACTGCTCTTAAATTATAAGCAACAACAAATTATAGATCTCTGCAGACTTGCAATGACTGCTGTGATGTCTCATAATATAAGTGATGTAGATGATGACATATTTAATAAATGATGTCTGTATATAATTGAGATGATACTGAAGCTGAAATCAATGAACATTATTGACTGTTATAATGATGACATAATTAATAAGTATATACAAGTTGTTAACTCAGCAGTTAAAGAATGCAGAGATCTATTATCATTAATGTGTCACAAGATAATAAGAAACTTTCTGTTAAATTAAGTTACACAGCTTTTAAAGTATCTTGCAATAATTATAATTTTAATTTTTAACAATGTTGCACTGACTAATATTGTTACTGATATGCTTGAAACAGCAAAGACAACAGAGAGAATTTAATTTGTTGTTGATGTAATAATTATGATGTGACATTGAGATGATATCAATGTAAGTAAATAAGAAAATAAAGAAATTGTCAAGAATACAACATCTTAAAGTGATGATATCTCTGAGAGCTGAGATAAAAATGAAATTAAGATGTAATGTGTGCAACAACATTACTGCAGAAAAGAAATATAATATATAATGTAGAGCAGAGAAATGTTTACTGATTATAGTCTTGAGCTCAGCACTCTTCTGAACAGCAAGTTTCTTATAAATCAATTATGCTTTAAAAATAATGTTTTGTAATGTTAATGATGCAGTGATGATCATTAAGCAAGCATTTTCAATTAAGTTCATCAACAATGACTTATCTGCAGCTTAAGAAAGCAAAATGCAAAAAGATGACATTTCATCATTAAAAAGATGAGTAAATACAACTATATCTATATGCAGCAGCAAGATCTCTGCTGCTGTCTTTTTTGCATAACAACACTATTTAAAGTGTGCATCTCATCATCATTATGCAGACATTTTATTAACAGATTTGTTTTAAGATATTTACATTTCTTATATTTAACATTCTTCTTTGTCACATTCTGTTTCTGCATTCTGTTTCAGCAGAGCAAATATGTTAATGATGTTATTTATAATACTTATTGTATTCTTGACTGACTTAGCTCTTACAGACTTGATCTTCAGAACTGATTTTGATAAGTTTATTAATTTGTTAATGTTTAAGATTATGTTAATGAACAGTATCTGATGATGAGAACAATAGAAACTTAAAGATTTCTTATTGCATTTCTTTATATTTATATAAGTGCATTTCTTAGACTTCAACATTGTTAAAATGCATTGATGTCTCAAATACTATATATACAGAAATCACTGACAATCTCACTGAATTCTTAATGAAAAATATAACAGAAGAAACATCTCTTTTATTCTTTTTAATGATTATGATGTTGCTGTTGTTGCACTTTTGCTACTGTGTCATTTACAAAGTGTTACAAGAGAGAAACATCATTCAAAGACATGAAGTTGCTACAACTTCAATATATTAAGATGTTGAAGATGAAATGAATGCAAATTGCATGTAAGAAAGAGTTTCTTATATATTGTGATCAAATAAAGAAATTATCAATCTAATTAATTCAGAAATAAAGAAAAGTTAATTTCATTTATGTTTTGCATATTATTCATCATCAAACAAAGCTGAATCATCATCTATCTGAATGTGACAAACTTAAAGTATTGCACAAGATCATCAGTCTAGCTGAGATAGACAATAAGTAAAATACATAAAAATGTTAAGTAAATCATCACTTACATTTTGCTGATCTGATTTCACAAAATCATGATATATCTATAACATCAGTGATACATCAATGCACTGAAGAATCAGCACATAGAAGAAAAGATAATTGTTATAATATCATTATGTGCTCATATCAAATCATAGTTGAATCTCTTACACAACAATTGATAAGCAAAGTACTATATAGACAGTCTTTACATATAAATCTTTTGAGTTTCTTAGTTGTTAATCTTCATCAATACAAGACTTTAACATTGAAACTTCATTGAATAGCTGTTGTAATGTAGTGTCTCACATTGTTATATATCTTACTCATCAGTCTCTTATAGATAAGAGACTTGTGAGTTCACAACAACATTGCAAAATATAAATACTTTAAGCTGATATTTATGTCTTTAATCACAGAGACTGAATTAACAAAGATTATAATGTAAGCATTAAATAATAAGATATTAAAACTGAATAATATATTAAATTAAGTTCTATATTAAATATTATTGCAACTACTCTCACTACTACTTTCACTGTACAACTTATATCTAAACAGCAGAAAACATTTAAGAATCTTTAAACACTTTATTACAGTAATGCTGCAGAAGCTTAATAAAGAAGATTATTAGCAGTTTAAGATATATTAATTAATGACATTTCTGAACATTATGAATAAGGCTTTGAAGTTCATGATGACACACAGAATAAGTTATATAACAGAGATTTATTAATTGCTACTTAAAACACTGCTAAGAAGCTGAAAGATTGTGTTTACAAAGTAAATAATTTATACATTGCTGAAGCAGATTTATAAAGCATAAAAATTAAGCATGTCAGTTACATTACTATTAATGCTGAATGTATCAGAAGTCTTTGATAATATCTTTTACAAAAGATTATTTTATAATCTTTAAAAATGCTATCTATCACTAAAGATAGTAAACTGAATAGAAGACTTTCTGAGAAAAAAAACATTAATAATAAAGCTGTCAAAATATGAGTCAGAGAGCTTTGTCATTTATATAGATATATTTTAAAGCTTATCATTATCATTTATTTTATATTTATTCTACAATGCTGACATACTGAATCTAGTCAATGACTCACAGCTTTGAGTCACAGCAGTAAGTTAAATTGATAAAGTAAACATTATAATGACAGAAAAGTCAGCAGAGAAGAACTGCATTACTTTGCATATAATGCATAGTTATACAGAGCAATAAGCTTAAAGATATGTTTTTGTCTTTGTCTTAATTAAATATAAGCTCATTTACTTTACAAATTGTCTCATAAGACATAATATAACAGTGAAGCTGACTTTAAATATATATACAGTATAGACATCATCAATATACAGAATGCTGAAAGTCATCTTGAACTTACATTTAAAATGAGATGTACATATATAATATATTTAGACTTGAGTCATAATAAGTTTTAAAGATTTAATGATGTTAACAGACTTTACATAAAACTTTAAGCTTAAGAATCTACAGAAACTCTATATAATAATGATGTTGTTATAGATTTTGTACTGCTGCTCAGTCTGATAAAGCTTAGACAGTGAGTACAGAATAATTATATAATAAAAATAAATTCTTTAGAAACTGACAGTCATACAATAACAGACAGAAGTTATTATAGTAAGAATCTTCTGCATAACAATGAGCTCAGCACTGAACATGAAACTCTTTCTTTTTTTAATGAAATAGTAATTAAAGAAGATACTGAGAGAGTTTATGCTTTACATTGTCACTGCATCAATTTATATTTTAATAAAGAAAATTAAATTTAACTTTATAAAAAAACTTTGCTGAAAGAACTTACTGAAATGTCTGTAGCTTTGCTATAAGATGCAGATATAACTTTTATTAAAAGTTAACTTAAAATTCAGAGCACTCTACATTGTATTATTATGATAAAATGACTTAATTATTCATATAAATAACAATGCAGATGAAGCTGTTCACAGACATGATATCAACAAACTTTGTTAAGATTGAAAGATGTTAAATATTTATACAGACAGCAGTAACATTAAGAGTCAGATAAGTATGACAGTAATGATATTGAAAAGAGATTTAAGATGTATAATATATATAAGTATAGATAAAATATTCATAGTGTATGTGATGAAGCTACAGAGTCTGATCATAATGATAAGCATAATAAGTGTAATGAAAATGATGAAATTAAAGCTCTGAATGATGAATATATACATAGATAATTAAGTAGTAATTTAATTAATCATTAAACTAAATATACAGTCAGAACAGTACTTACTGCAGTGCATAATGAAGAGAGTAAATAATCTGTAAAGTTAAAAGATTTAGATATAGATCTGATGAATATTGATGCACATAGAGATATCAGAAAATGAAGAGATAGATAAAGTGATTAAGACAGTGATTTAGATTAAAGATTTATACATTAAAAAAGAATAAATTATAAAGATTTGACATTTAATTGCTATCTGTAAAACAAGACTTCATCAGTAAATAATAAAAGAATGAGTCAATGATTGAAAGAATAAAATAGTAAGATGAGTCATATTTAGCATAAAGTAACAGTTAGATAGAAGAGTGTTGAATAAATATACAGAACTTTGCTGACTTATAAGTTTTCTTATTATTTAATTATATACAGAAAAGATTGATATGACTTATTATTTTTATATTATAAATTAAATGAACTCTTTATAATGCTTATACAATCTGAGCATTCAGACTGTTCATTATATACTGATAAAATGTTTACAAACTCAGAATCTAAGAAAGAAACTATTGAGATGAATTAATGATATAAAGAAGATTTTATGAGACTCAGCATTAATTAAAGTAATTATTATATTTATATTATGAAGCAATCTTCTGAGACAATTTCAGACTGTAAAAGAGACATTAAAAGATTTGATATTCTTAAATGCAGTTTAAAATAGAAAATTCAATAATTACATATTTCAGACTGCAGAAAAGACAATTAATTGTTTATAGCAACATTTATTTTTTATTGATGACAGCTGAAGAAAGACATTAATATTAGATCACAAGAAAAGAAGATTAGCAAGCATTAGAATTAAGAGAAACATGAGAGATTATAGAGAATAAAGTCAGAATTTGTATTAGTTAGTTTATGAGGTGACAGTGATGATGACAGCAAGATGGTAATGAGGGTGAGATCAGTATGCGCTAGTTGCTTGTAGTTATGTGGTGTATGGCAGCCTAGGCAGCCTTGGTCACCTATGAATCAATCAAATCAAATCAAATCAATCGACCTCATCCACCTCATCCTGGAACTGCACTCCCACTAGCCTGACCTACATACAAAAACCTTTCCCGACATAACTTACAGAGAGAGGCACGCCAGAACAGATGCCATCAGCTCCCTCACTTCGGCGGGTAAAGTCACTCGGCACCAA
>JAABVA010002407.1_pt1 | contig 18652 bp, 16 predicted proteins | sample 5560331 | NCBI WGS metagenome assembly JAABVA01 (sample SAMN12812661, study PRJNA571458) | rock metagenome | isolation source: Antarctica rocks | place: Antarctica: Victoria Land, Mt New Zealand sud | collected 2016-01-07 | reverse complement strand
CGAGCAGGTTCGCGCCCTGGCTGCCGGGGAGTTCGTCACCACCGTCGACCTGACCCACGGCCGTGCTCTGATGCGGCTGACCGGGCACGCCGCCGCTCAGGCGCTGTCGAAGGTGTGCGCCGTCGACTTGTCAGACGCCGTCACCCCCGCGAGCGCGGCTTTCCGGAGCTCGGTGGCGAAGGTGACGACCGACGTCATTCGTGACGACGCCGGGGGCGGCGGTGAGCGGTCATATCTGCTGCATTGCGAGCGGTCGGCGGGCCAGTACCTGTTCGAGTGCCTGCTCGACGCCGGCAAGGAGTTTGGTGTCGAGCCAACCGGCTCGGACCTCACCGGAGAGGGAGCCTGACGTGGCCATGCCATCGGACCTGCAGATCGCCAGGAGCGCCTCGCTCAAACCGCTTGATGACCTCGCCCACCAGATGGGGATCGGCGGGCACCTGCTCGAGCCCTACGGCACGGGCGTGGCCAAGATCAAACTCGAGGCGATCGAGGAACTCAAGGACCGGCCGAAGGCGAAGTACGTCGTGGTCAGCGCCGTCACCCCGACTCCGCTGGGCGAGGGCAAGACCACAACCACGGTCGGGCTCGGGCAGGCCTTCGGCCACATCGGCAAGAGGGCCACCGTCGCGATCCGGCAACCGTCCATGGGGCCGACCTTCGGCATCAAAGGCGGCGCCGCCGGCGGCGGCTACAGCCAGGTGGTCCCGATGGAGCTGCTGAACCTGCACCTGACCGGCGACTCGCACGCCGTCACCGCGGCACACAACCTGCTGTCCGCGATGCTCGACAACTCGCTCTACCAAGGCAACCCCACCGGCCTGTTCCAGCACGACATCACCTGGCGGCGCGTGCTCGACGTCAACGACCGGGCACTGCGCAACACCGTCATCGGCCTGGGCAGCAAGCTCGACGGTGTGCCGCGCGAGACCGGCTTCGACATCACCGCCGCCAGCGAGGTCATGGCAGTGCTCGCCCTCGCGACGTCGCTGCAGGACCTTCGGGTGCGCCTGGGACGGATCGTGGTCGGCTACACGGCCCAAGGCGAGCCGGTAACCGCCGACCAGCTCCGGGCCGGCGGTGCGATGACTGTCATCATGCGGGAGGCGATCAAGCCGAACCTGATGCAGACCCTGGAAAACACGCCCGTCCTGGTGCATGCCGGCCCGTTCGGAAACATCGCGCACGGCAACTCCTCCGTGGTGGCGGACCTGGTCGGTATCCACGCCGGCGACTACCTGGTCACCGAGGCGGGTTTCGGAGCCGACATCGGCGCGGAGAAGTTCTTCAACATCAAATGCCGCGCTTCCGGCCTCACCCCGGACGCCGCGGTCGTCGTCACCACCATCCGGGCGATGAAGGCCCACTCCGGCAAGCACAAGATCGTGGCCGGCCGGCCCCTGCCGCCGGACCTGCTCAAGGAAAACCCCGACGAGGTGCACTTGGGCATGGCAAACCTGCGCAAGCAGATCGAGAACATCCGGCTGCACGGCGTCAGCCCCGTCGTGGCCATCAACGCCTTCCCGGACGACTTCCCCTCCGAGCACGAAGCGGTCCGGCAGATCGCGGCCGAGCTCGGCGTCCGGTCGGCTGTCTGCACCCACTTCGGGCAGGGAGGCAAGGGCGCGACCGACCTTGCAGAGGCAGTCGCCGAAGCCGCCAACGAGCCCTCGGCGTTCCACTTCCTCTACCCGGACAATGCTTCACTGCGGGAGAAGATCTCGACGCTGGCGACCAAGGTCTACGGCGCGGACGGCGTCGACTACGCGCCCAATGCCGCCAAGCAGATCGACAACTACGAGCGGAACGGGTTCGGTGACCTGCCCATCTGCGTCGCCAAGACCCACCTGTCGATCTCATCCGACCCCACCCTGCTCGGCGCCCCCACCGGCTGGCGTCTGCCCGTCCGGGAGGTCCGCGCCAACGTCGGTGCCGGCTTTATCTACCCCATCTGCGGTGAGATGCGGACCATGCCCGGGCTGGGGACCTCGGCCGCCGCCGAACGCATCGACATCGACTCCGACGGCGAGATCGTCGGCTTGTCGTGACCGCGGCGCTGCTGGCGTGAGCGTGCGCTACGCCTTCCTGGACGAGCCACTGTCGCGCTTCCTCGACCGGGTGGCCAATGACGAGCCTGCCCCCGGCGGGGGTGCCTGCGCCGCGGTGACGGTCGCCCTCGCCGCAGGGCTGTGCGCGATGGCTGCCAGGTTCAGCTCCGCCACCCTTCCCGACTCGGCCGCGCTCGCAGAGCGGGCCGACGCGCTGCGCCGCGCGGTCGAGCCGCTGGCAACCAAGGACGCCGAGGCCTACACCGACGTTTTGGAAGCGTTCCGGCTTCCTCGGGAACCAGACCCCGAAGGGCGCCGCAACCGAATCCGAGCGAGCCTGTCGGCAGCTGCCGAGCCGCCGCTGGCGGTGGCAGCAGCCGCGGTCGAAGTGGGACACCTCGCGAGCCGGCTCGTCGCGGAGGGCAACCTGAACCTGCGCGGCGACGCTGTCACCAGCCGGCTGCTCGCAGCAGCAGGTTGCCGCGCCGCCGTCGAGCTGGTCGCCGCCAACCTTCAGCCGGATGACCCGCGGCTGAAACGGGCCCGGCAGCTTGCCGCCGACTGGCCTGAACTCGAATGAGCGCATTCAGAATTGACGGGACGGCTGCGGCTCGCCAACTTCACAACCAGTTACGGCGTGACGTCAAAGCGCTTGGCGAGCAACAGCTGGTGCCCGGTCTGGCCACCGTTCTCGTGGGAAGCGAGTATGCCTCCATCGCCTACGAGCGACGCGTACGCAGGCTCGCCGAGGAAGTGGGCTGCCACTACGTCCACGTTCACCTGCAGGCCGAGGCCGAACAGGCCGACCTACTCGCCCTGGTAGGGAGCCTGAACGCCGACCCGCGGGTCTCGGGCATCCTCATCCTGCGTCCCCTGCAACCGCAGCACACCGAGGCCGACATCTTCCGCATGCTCGATCCGGGCAAGGACATCGAGTCCGTTCACCCCCTCAACGCCGGTCTGTTGGCACTCGGCCGGCCGCGTTTCATCCCCTCGACTCCCGCCTCCTGCTTCTACTTACTCGATCACCACCTGCAGCAGACCGGGACTGACCCAGAGGCCTTCTACACTCGCAGCTGCATAGTGGTGCTAGGTCGCTCGAACAACGTGGGAAAGCCGGTCTCGCTACTGGGTATGCAGCGCGGAGCCACCGTCCTGTCCTGCGACGTCAACACCTCACGTGCCGGACGGCTCCGCGAATTCACCAGACAGGCCGACGTTCTTGTCGTGGCAGTCGGGGTACCCGGTCTCATCGGACCAGACGACGTGAAGGCTGGAGCAATGGTCATCGACGTCGGCATTAACCCCGTAGCAGGCGCGGACGGGCGTACGCGGCTAGTGGGCGACGTTGACCCAGCGGTCAGTGAGCGAGTCGCGGCCCTGACACCGGTCCCGGGCGGGGTCGGCCCTGTCACCGACGTGTGGCTGCTCAACAACACTCTGCTGGCGGCCAGGCTGCAGGCCGGGATGAATCGCGCGGAGACGACCGGGTCAGGATGCTTCTCCTAGGCCCGCGATTCTGGTTTCACAGCAACCCGACGCCGCGGCCGGGACCAGCGCGTCACCTGCCTGCGGAGCCGACTGACGCTCGAGGACCGACTGACACTCGTGTTCGTCGTTTCTGCCACGTGCCGCGTCGCGGTACCACCGCATCGGCTCGTAACTTTGACGATGTCAGGACTAAGTGCCATGAGCTGCTGGGTCAGCTCACCGGCGGCGGGAGCGGGCTGAGCCCTACATCTTGAGACTCGCTTGGCTGGCGTCGGCGACCGCCAAGTAGTAGTTGCAGGCCGCTTCAACGGTGGGCGCCGGCAGATGGCGCACAGGAACGGTGCATCAACTGTGTCTGAGTCAGGCTCGACTGGCGTACCCGACGCCGATCAGGTGCTGCCCGCACCCTTTCCGCTGCGGGTCCGGGACCTCGCAGATGTCCCGACCGAACCGCTAGGGGACGACGAGCCGAGCCAGTAGGCCCAGCCCCGAGAGCGCCCACGTGCTTGGCCGTCCGTCGGCTTAGCGGCTTGAACGTCTCGAACGCGTACGACGGCGGTCCGCCGAGGTCCGGCATCATCACGGCCTGCTTCATCAGGCAGAAGCAGAGCATCACCCCGGCCCCGTCACCACGACGAACAGCGGGATGAAGGCGGCGCCAAGGCTCTGCACAGCGAACGGCGCAATTACCAGTGACCAGGATGGCACCGGCCAGGCCGATGACGAAGGCGCCCCGGTCGGTCTTGCGCTGCAGGGCACCGTCGTCGCGCTCGTTGTGCACAGGGACGGAGGACATGGGCAACGTGGTTATGCGACACCTCGGGCGGTGGAGTAGCGCAGGGACGTGTAGGCAGACGTACCCGAGCAGTCAGGGCGGATTAGAGACCCCGGCGTCCTTCTAACGAGCGTGCTAGCTCGTCGACGGTGAGGTCACCGCCGTGGATCCGCTGCCCATGAACGTGGTCATGGAGTCATCGAACTCGCTCCACCAGGGGGTGTGATGGACCGGCGAAGGCGTTCCGGTACACGGCGAGGAGAAACTCTTGTCCCGGTAGGTGGTGATGCTCTCCACCTTGTGGTGCTCCCACTGGCGAAACTGCTCGCGTGTGAGCGCCAGGTCGAAGGCTGGGTAGTCGACGTCCTTGCTTAGGGCCTGCAGATGGTCGGCCTGAAAGTCGATCTCTTCGAAGGGTCCCTGGAGGGTCGCCTGACGCGCACGCCAGGCTGCTACGTCCTCGGCCATCTCCTGCCGGCTCGGGAGGGACAGGCGTTCGAGCACGAAGTCGCGAGCAGTGCAGGCCTGCACGTCGAAGAAGGAGAACGTGTAGTACTGGTCCTGCATCCCCAGGTACATCATCTTCGGGTTGTCGAGCCAGAACACCCCTCGGTATAGGTTCGGCGGGTACAGCTCGTTTGCCGTCCGGAGCCGCAGCGCCTCCTCGATGAACGGAAAGCTGTGCCGGTAGCCCGTGCACAGGACGATGGCATCGACGTGGCGCGTGCTGCCGTCCCCGAAGTGCGCAGTGTTGCCCTGCACCTGCGTCAGCAGGGGCACCTCCTCGATGCCCCCCGGCCAGGAGAAGCCCATCGGTTCGGTGCGGTAGGTGATCGTCACTGAGCGGGCCCCGTACTTCTTGGACTGCAGGGCGATGTCCTCGGCGGAGTAGCTGCTCCCCATGACGAGCAGGTCCTTGCCGGCGAACTCGTGCGCGTCGCGGAAGTCGTGCGAGTGCATGATGCGACCGGGGAAGGTGGCGAACCCTTCGTAGAACGGGACGTTGGGGATGGAGTAGTGGCCGGTGGCCACGATGACGTGGTCGACGTGCTCCACACGGGTGTGACCGTCGGTCAGGGACTCCACCGTGACCTCGAACGCGCCGTGGCCGTCCTCCGCAATCCATCGGACGGCGGTGTTGAACTGGATGAAGCTGCGCAGGTCGTCCTTTGCGGCACGGCCGGTGACGTAATCGTAGAGTACCTCTCGGGGCGGGAAGGACGGGATGGGCTTGCCGAAGTGCTCCTCGAAGGTGTAGTCCGCCATCTCCAGCACCTCTTTGGGTCCGTTCGACCAGAGGTAGCGGTACATGCTCCCGTGCACGGGCGCCCCGTGCTCGTCCAGACCGGTACGCCAGGTGTAGTTCCAGAGGCCGCCCCAATCGTTCTGCTTCTCGAAGCAGACGATCTCGGGGAGGTCGGCGCCCTGCTTGCGCGCCTGCTCGAAGGCGTGCAGCTGAGCAAGGCCGCTCGGGCCGGCACCGACGATTGCGACACGTGCCATGCGAGGTCTCCTGGGGTGTGATCAGCGCGCTGGAGGTGCGTTGTTGGCTGGGCTCAGGACCGCGGGCGGGTCTTGTTGGGGTCGTAAAAGGGGAAGGCCACGACAGTGGCGGGGATGCGCTTTTGCTGCCCATCGAGCTTGCCGACCTCGACCTCGGACCCGAGTTCGGCGTGCTGCACCGATAGCCGGCACAGCGCGATGTTCTTGCGCAGCAACGGGGAGCGGGTGGCGCTGGTGATCACACCGACCTGCGAACGGCCGCGGTAGACCCCGTCACCGTGGGCAGCCGGCTCGTTGCCTGCCAGTTCGAGTCCGACGAGAGTGCGCTGCGGGTTGGCCTTGCGTGCGACCAGCGCGTCCCGCCCGACGAAGTCGTCCTCCTTGGTCTTCAAGGGAACCGTGAAGCCGATCCCGGCCTCGTAGGGGTCGGTCTGGTCAGAGAAGTCGTAGCCGCTGAACACCAGTCCTGCCTCGATACGCAGCATGTCGAGCGCCTCTAGGCCAAGCGGCCGCAACCCGAACGGGACTCCTGCCTCCCAGACCGCCTCCCACAGCGAGACCGCGTCCTGCGGGGCGCACCACAGCTCGTAGCCGAGCTCACCGGAGTAGCCCGTCCGGGACACGACCAGGGGCACGCCGTTGGCGTCGCCCAGCCGACCGATGCAGAAGCGGAACCAGGCGAGTTCGGCAAAGGCCGGTTGCGTCGGCGGCGTCCAAATGATCGTGCTGAGCAGGTCCCGACTGGCCGGGCCCTGCACGGCGAGGTTGTGCATCGCGTCCGTGGAGGGCTTCACCCACACCCGGTCTAAGCCGAGCCGCTGGGCCTGCTCGGCTAACCAGACCCCGTCGGCGTCGTCGCCGCCCACGAAGCGGAAGTTCGTGTCGCCGAAACGGAAGACGGTGCAGTCGTCGATCATCCCGCCGGTCTCGTTGCATAAGGCCGAGTAGACGACCTGCCCGTGGGAGAGCCTGCGGATGTCACGGGTGACGGTCGCCTGCAGCAGCGCCTCCGCGTCGGGTCCGAGCACCTCGAACTTGCGCAGTGGGGAGAGGTCCATGACGGCAGCGCGTTCGCGGCAGGCCCAGTATTCCTCGATGGCGCCATAGCCGTCGTAACTGGTTGGCAGCCAGTACCCGCGGTACTGGGTGAACTGCCGGGTCAGCGCAGACGTCCGGGGGTGGAAGGCGGTCTGCTTCGTGAGCTCGGTAGGCGAGTCCGGCGTTACCCGCGTGGCCACTGCCATGGAGAACCTCCGTTCTGCGTCGTACACCCGAACATGGATGTCGGTGGGCACCCAGGCGTTGGACGGGTCGATGTCGTCAGGGCAGGCGGACGTGGCGCACACCAGGTCAGTCATGGCGCGCATCAGGACGTAGTCGCCAGGACGCGACCAGGGTTCGTCTCCGACCAGCTGGTTGTGGGCATCGAAGGAGGTGTTGTAGAACAAGTTCAATCCCGGCCAGCCGCTGCGTGCTGCGATGCCGTAGCTGGCCAGTGCCCGGTTGAAGTTGTCGGTGCAGTTGACGTGGCCGGGATAACCCATGTCCGCGTAGTACTTGGCGTGACAGGCCAGCGCGAAGGTGTCGTGCCGACCCACCGTGTCGCGCACAACCTCCACCAGCGGCTGGAAGTCCTGGTCGTAGAACTTGCCGTGCAGGCCCGGCTGGGGATAGGCGTTGCCCATCAGGGAGCGGGTCGCGGTGCTGTCCAGGCCGCGCTCGACGCCCCGGTCTAGCTGGTGGCCGTCAAAGGCCAGGAAGTCCGAGCACTGCCGGCCCTCCACGTCGATGATCTGGAGGTACTGGCCAGCCTTGACCGTGTAGCTGTCTGCCGTCGACCGGTCCACCCGCAGGTCGAGGGCGGGCTCGGCCAACGGGGCCGGCAGGGCCGGCTCTCCCCCGGTGCGAGGCGCTGCTCGCCGCACCTCCAGCAGCAGCTCGGACGGCGGGTTCGCCGACTCGTCGTCCATCTGCATACCTCGCGCAGGCGCCGCCACCAGTGCGGTCAGGAGCGCCGATGCCACGAACGTCTCACGAGTGCCGGCGGGCGACCACTCGCCGAATAGCGCGGCGGCCTGCAGCTGATCGACGGCGACGTCGTGGGCGCGCAGGTCCCACAGCACCTGGTCGACCGGACCACCGGCGGGTGCCGCGGTGGCCAGCCGCCGCAGCGTGGTCGCGGGCACGTCGAACAGCACACCCAGCGGTCCACCCCCCGACGAGCCGTCCGGAAGGTAGACCGTGAGCTCTGCCGCCTGCCGGCCGTGGCGGTCGACGACCGTGAGCTCGTCGCCCGGCGACAGCCGCACCCCGGTTACTCCGCCGGGCCGCACCCAGTAGGTTTCCAGCCCCGGCTCGGCAGCCACCAACCCCGGCAGCAGCAACCGCGGGTTCGCGGGACGCAGCAGCGCTGCAGACGTGGTCATGACGACCGCCTCCAGTAAGTCTGAGACGTGGGCCCGGGGCCGCACCTGTGTGTCAGGTGAAGGAAGGAAAGTCACAGTAGTCGTGGGAAACACGGTGCAGGTTCAGTCGTGAGTGGGGGTGGGGGCAGCAGCAGGCCGGGAGTCGTCGGGTTCGGTCCAGGTGAAGGGCAGCCGGTCTTGCACCACCCGCCGGTAGACGTACAGCGCAACGCCCACGGCCAGGATCAGGACACCTATCCACAGTTCCTTGGCGACTCCCAGCCACGTCACACCGCTGGAGTATCCGGTGTCCTTGAAGTAGGCGAAGCCGACGATGATAAAGACGATGTTGGCCGTCAGCAGGATCGCCGTGACCGCCATCCACGCACGCGGCAGGCGGTAGGGGCGGGGCCAGTGCGGCCGGTCTTTGCGCAGCAGCAACACCCCGCTCAGAGCCGCGACGTGCGCCAAGACGTAGCCGAGGTTGCCGGCCGCGAGGATGGCGAGCGTCGAGTCGAACAGGAACAGCAGCAAGATGTTGATCAGTGCGTCGAGCGTCATGGCGTTTCCGGGCACGTTGTGCTTGTTGAGCCGGCCCAGCCAGCGCACGGTCATGCCGTCCTGGGAGATGCCGTAGAGCGCCCGGGACCCGTCCATGGTCGCGGTGTTCATGGCCAGCAGGAGCCCGGCAATGATCAGTGCCGTAGCGATGCCGCTTCCCGCACCAATGATGCGGCGCAGGGCCGCAACGATGTAGGGACCACCAGCGCCGGCACCGATCTCCTGGGTCGTGAGGGTGCCAACGATCCCCAGCGGCAGGAAGAAGTAGACCGCCAAGCTGAACAGCGACGAGGACCGCAGCGCCCAGGTGGTGTCCTTTCGGGTGTCGCGGTACTCGGGGGCGAAGGTGGCGCAGGTCTCCACGGCGTAGGAGGACCAGCACATCAGGTATAGCCAGACCAGTGCCAGTCGCCAGCCGTGCCAGCCGGCCGGCAACGTCCAGGTCAAGTGGTCCGCGTGGAAGTTGCCGGAGACGTAGGAGCCGAACATGACGACGACGAGCGGGACCATCAGCAGCGCGCCGGTGACGTACGTCAGCACCACTGCGGCCTTCATGCCGCGGGTGTTGGAGAACCAGACCACGATGATGGCCAGCACGGCGATGGCCTTGGGCAGGCCGAACGTGGACACGCCCATGCCGACCGAGCCGGTGACCGAGGGGAACCACTCGGCCTGCACGAGGCTGCCCACCAGCAGGCCGAAGATCGCGAGCACGCTGGACCACCCGAACCAATAGCCGAAGGTCGCGATCGGCCCGACCAGGCTCGAGTAGCGCTTCCAGGCCTCGTGGGCGTAAAGCGCGATGCCGCCGGACTTGCCGGGGAACATGAGCGCCGGCTCCTGGTAGATCCAGCCCTGGAGGGCGCCCATGAGCATCGAGACCGTCCACACGAGCACTGCTCCCCACGCCCCGAGCACGCCGACGGAGAAGCCGAGGGACGCGATGAGGAAGCCCGGATTGGCGAGCGCGACGACGAAGCCGTCCCACCAACGCAGCGTCTGATCGAGTGAGCGCTCCTCCACGACCACAGAGGCAACGGAACCGGTGGCAGCGGACATGGCGCCTCTCATCCTGCGCGGCAATGCATCGGTTTTCACCACACGAAACCTTGAGTTGCGACAGTAGACTCCGGGGCCACAAAGGCAAGGCCTTCAGAGAGTGGTGTCGGTGATGCAGTGGCCCAGCGCGCACCGCAGGACGACCCGCCTCAGCATCCGTTGTCCGTGCGGAACGGTCAGCTCCGTCGTCGCGGGCAAGGCAGTGACGTGCCGGTGCGGACGCCGGTGGGACACCGGTCTGCTGCCCGACCAGGACCTGCGCGGGCTCGACCGGCTCGTTACGCGGTCTCGCCGGCACCGCCTCGTCTTCCTAGTGACCATGCTGCTCGTCGTTGCCGCCCTGGTGCTCGTGGGTCGCTCGGCCCCCCTGCCTCTGACGGTGGCGGCCTTCCTCATCGCCTGGTGGCGGTTCTGCCGACCGTGGTGGCGACAGCGCCGGCAGGGGGCGCGAACTGAGCGGCTGCCACACTGGAAGTTGCCGGCGTCCGACGACGGCGTGACCAGTAGCGCCGCGTGGTCAGGTCCCGACGGACAGCCCAGCGTCGGCCCCGGACGGGTATAGACAACGGTCGCTGGGCGATGTACGGTCGCCCGCGATCGCGCGGCTGACGCCATACGGCCCCTCACCCCACGCCGAGCACGAGGCGAGGTGGCTGGAACCGGGTTAGAACGCAACAGCACTCCGAAGATTGGGACTTGTCGTGACGCTCTCCTGGAGGACCTCCGCGCTCGCCGACCGCCATCGTGCGCTCGGGTCTCAGCTCGAGGACTGGAGCGGGATGGGCACGGCGTGGACGTACGACAAGGACATGAACGAGGAGCATGTCGCGATCCGGACGAGGGCCGGACTCATGGACGTGTCCGGACTGAAAAAGGTGCACGTGGTCGGACCGCACTCGCACGCGGTGCTGCATCAAGCAACCACTCGCGACGTCACGAAGATCTACCCTGGCAAGGCTTCCTACGCAGCGATGCTGGACGACCGCGGGCTGTTCATTGACGACTGCATCCTCTACCGGACTGGTCCGAACTCCTGGATGGTCGTGCACGGCAGCGGCGGGGGCCACGAACAGCTCACCCGCTCCGCCATGGGTCGCAACGTCGCCGTACTGTTTGACGACGACCTGCACGACCTGTCGCTGCAGGGGCCGCTCGCCGTGGACTACCTGGCCAAGCACGTGCCGGGCATCAGGGACCTGCCGTACTTCCACCACTCGCCGGCTCGGCTGTTCGGCCGTCCGGTCACGATCTCGCGGACGGGGTATACGGGCGAGCGCGGCTACGAGATCTTCTGCAAGGCCGAGGACGCGACGCTCCTGTGGGACACGATCCTGGAGGAGGGTGCCGATCTGGGGATCATCCCGTGCCGCTTCACAGTCCTGGACATGCTGCGGGTCGAGAGCTATCTGCTGTTCTACCCCTACGACAACTCCGAGATGTACCCGTTCGCGAACGACCGGCCTGGCGACTCGCTGTGGGAGCTCGGGCTGGAGTTCACGGTCAGCCCGGGAAAGACCGGCTTTCGCGGAGCCGAACAGCACTACCAGCTCCAGAGGAAGGAGCGGTTCAAGATCTTCGGAGTGCTCGTCGACGGAGACGAGCCTGCCGCCGAGGGCGACCCGCTCTACGCGGAGGGGAAGCGGGTGGGGGTCATCACCTGCGGCATGTATTCCACCCTGACCGACCGCTCCATGGCCATTGCCCGGCTGGATGTGGACAAGGCCGTGCACGGCACGCCCCTGGAGGTGCGGGGCGTCTCGGTCACCGGTCCTGCGGTCGCGCACACACTGCCCTTCGACGACCCGGACAAGAAGAAGCGGACTGCCGTCGGTTAAGGCGCTTCCCTGGACCTGGAAGATGCTGCCCTCGACAATCAAGAGTCGACCGGTCTACGCCGGCCTGCGTGCCGTCGCGGCAGCACGCAGCAACCTGGTGGCCATGGAGGCCGCAGGGGCACGGGCAGTGCTGCGCATGATAACGGACGCCCCCGCCGGATTTGCCGGTCGCACCCAGTTGCTGTACGCCGACGAGGGCGGGCCGTCAGACGACTTGGACGGCCTGCGGGGCCTGCACGCCCGCCGGCTGGAGGTTGTTCCCGGCCCAGACGAGGTCCTCCGACTCCTGGACGCTCTGCTGGGTACCGCCACGATGGGGACCCGTCTGTATGCCGCGGGCAGTGAGGGCTTCATCGGACGCGTTGTGCGTCTGGGGACGGAGCACGGTATCGACCACAAGTCGGTCCTGACCGAGCACAGCGGGTCGCTGGCCCGACGTGTGCAGTGCGTGCACTGCAAGCACGTGAACGAACGCGTCACCGTGTCGATCTTCGAGTGTGAGGGCTGCGGAATCCTGCTGTTCGTGCGCGACCACTACTCCCGCCGGCTGGCGGCCTTCCAGGGTGTCTGTGTCAACGCCGAAGACCCGACCGAGCGACCGGTGGCCGAGGAGGTGTACCGATGAGCCACGCCAACGAGATCCGCGTGCGCGTTGACGAGGTGCAGGAGGTGGCCAACCGCATCAAGCGCTTCCGCTTCGTCCCCGTCGATGTCGAACGGCTGCCCAGCTTCTCGGGAGGTGCCCACGTCACCGTGCTCATGGACGATGGGAAGCGCCTCATCCGCAATCCCTACTCTCTGATGAGCTCGCCGGCCTGCTGCGATGCTTACGAGATCAGCGTGCTGGGGGTCGAGCAGTCCCGGGGCGGGTCGCGCTACCTGCATACCCAGGTCTCCCGGGGGACCGAGCTCTGGATCACACCACCGGGCAACCTGTTCCCAGTGCACCAGCTGGCTCGTAAACACATTCTCGTCGCAGGCGGCATCGGCATCACTCCCTTCATGGCGATGACCGTGCAGTTGTCCAAGCTCGGGCACGCCTTCGAGCTCCACTACGCGATGCGCACCGACTCCTCCGGTGCCTATGGGAGGGTCTTGCAGGAGACGTACGGCGACCTCGTGTCCGTCTACCGGACCGATCTCGGAGAACACATCCCCCTTGAGGACCTGCTGGAGAACCAGCCGCTTGGCACTCACCTCTACGTCTGCGGACCGGAGGGGATGATCGAAGCGGTGCTGGAGCGGGGGCGGCTGGCGGGCTGGCCGGAGGAGAACCTGCACTGCGAGCGTTTCCTTGCTCCGCCGGGAGGCGAGCCCTTCACCGTGCGACTGGCTCGCTCCGAACGAGCGGTTCGGGTCGGTGAGCACGAGAGCATCCTCGAGGCGGTCGAGGCGGCCGGCGTCGAGCCGCCCTACCTGTGCAGGGGCGGGGCCTGCGGACAGTGTGAGACGCGGGTGCTGCACCACGAGGGTGCCCTCGAACACCACGACCACTACCTCACGGCCGAGGAACGCGACGCCGGTAAGAAGCTGATGATCTGTATGTCCCGCTTCCGCGGGCGCGAACTCACGCTGGACCTGTGACCCCTTCCCGGGTGGACCAGAGCACATGCAACCAGAAGGGTCAGGACATGACGCTTGTCTTCAACTCGGAGACGTTCCGGAACGACTTCACCTTCTCCAACAGCCCACACGCGATCCGGCGCTTCCCCTTCCCGTTCGACCGGGACGAGTACATGTACGCCGTCAACATCGAGCCGCACACGCCCGGTGCGCCCGGCTCCGTCTTCGAGTTCGCCATCGACGTGGACGAGCACTACGTGTCCGAGATGCAGGACCGAGCACTAGTGCTGGCCGAGGACCCGCTCCGCTGCCAGTCACTGCCCCACATGGACCTTGCGGGCTGGGACCTCCTGGAGCTTCTCCTGCGCAGCATGAGCGCGGACTACCCGGAACACTTCCGCCTTGAGTGCGCGGAGGATAGCTGGCGCTGGGTCAACCGTCCGCTCGGCATCGACGACACCTTCACCTTTGGTGACACGGCCACCTTGCCGCCGGCCCCAGGCACGTCCGACCCCTCCGCCGTCCCCTTGGGACCAATGGAGTACGTCACTCGACAATGTCAGGGCGACTTCTGCATCCTGGACCAGCGCGACGACAACCTGTGGATGGACGCGGGGATCGTGACGACCCAGGCCGACTGGTCGTTGGACTTCGACATCGGGATGAACTTCCTCGAGTGGCACGGTCCGGTGCCGCTGGCGCACGAGATGGGAGTGTTCGACCGGGCTCTGAAGTACCTGCTCAACCTGCAGCAGGGCCGACCAGTCCGGCGGTTGAACTGGACCATGACGATCAACCCGCGCCTGGACACCAGCCCCGAGAACTACCACAGATGGGGCATTGATCGGGACACCGTCACTGCAGCGAACGTCGGGGAGAAGGTGCACTTACGCGTCGAGTTGCAGAGCTTCTTCCGGCTGCCGCGATCCAACGCCATCGTCTTCCCGATCCGCTGTTACCTCATCAGCCTGAACGACTTGGTGACAGTGCCCGGCTGGGGTCAGCGGCTACATCGCGTACTCAGCTCGCTGCCGCCCGAGCTCGTCGAGTACAAGGGCCTATCGCGCTTTCGGGAGACGACGGTGGCCTGGCTGGCCGACTACGACCCCGCAACGTGCGAGAGCTGACCCGGCATCCCGTCCATGGGATCTGACAGGCACTGCCGCTGCCACGGTTGCGCCACAGGTTGAGGCCTGCTGGGGCAGTTCATAGAGTTATAGCGTGAGAGATCTGCCTGCGAGCACCACCTGCTACCCCTTCGTAGGCGTGGCGCAAGTCGTGCCTGCCAGCGCAGTGGATCGTTGGGCTGTCCAACGTTGGCGCGGGTCGTCGACCGCTACAGCTGGCGTCTGCGGGTGCCGGAACGCATGACCCAGGAGATCGCTGACTGGCTGTGCGACGAGCTCGCGCCCCGCGGCGTGGGCGTCCTCGTCAAGGCCGGGAGCTCTCAGCCGTGTTGCACTTCGCCGGGGCTTGCGCCTGGTCGGCGGCCGGGTGATGGTCGAGCTCGACAGTGGACTGGCCGCCCACCGGCTGCGGCGGGAGATCGGTGACTCTACGACCCGCTTGCCCGGGTTCGGACGCTGCCGCCGCCGGTCTGCGCGCCGGTCCTCGTATGTGGTGTGGGTGGAGCGCGACGGTGCGGTGCTGGCCCGTGCACCGGTCTGATCGACCGGGCCGGCTGGCCCGTCTGGGGACTGCCGCCGGAGGTTGTCTCGGGAGGCAGCTGTGATGCTGCGGCCGCGTGGCGGGGTGCGTTCCTGGCACAGAGCTCGTTGAACGAGGCCCGCGGGTCGCCCGAGTTGGAGGTCGCTGCGCCGGGGCCGGAGGCTGCGCTGGCGCTGGTTGGTCCGCCCGCCGCCTTGGTGTGGTGGCCAGGTTCCGGCAGGTACACGGCGTCGACCGGGTGATGGTTCGCGACAACGACGCAATCGAGGCGCTGCTGAACTGAAACCAGCTGCGGCCGCCGAGGGTGTGCTGGCGTGGCAGGAGCGCCAGCCGCACCGGCAGGTGCAGGCGACAGCGAGCACCATCGCGAACTTCGACAGTCCGAACCAGCGTCGCCTAATCGAAGTTAGTGGCAGACGTCGCCACACCTGCCTGACGCCTACCCGAGCAAGCTTGTGTCAGCACGTCTCGGCCGCTGAGCAGGTCCGGTCAGGGACGATGAGGGAGGCCGCGGCCTAAAGCGGCGCTGGCGCGAGGGTCGCGTCGCGCCAGCCGCGCACTGAATTGATTAGGGCTAGCCCGTCTGCGAGCTGCACGTCGTTCGGCAAGAGCACTCGTTCCTGGAGTTCGCCCTCATTTAGGAGACGGCCCCGCTCGATGCCTGGCAGACAGCCACTGTCCAATGGGGGCGTCCACCAGCGCCCGTCAATGCAGACTGCGAGGTTGGCGGTGCTCGACTCGGTTACATGACCGCGTTCGTTAACCAGTATGACGTCGTCCGCCCACGGGTACTTGGCGCGCCGGGCCACGTACGGCTCCCGGCGGGTCGTCTTGTGGTGCGGCCAGCAGTCCTGCGAATCGATGGGCTCGTTGTCGAGGCACACTCGTACCGGCGTGGCATCCGTGGCCGGCAACGCGCCGACCTCGATCGTCAATTCGCCACTTCGAGAGTTCAGCAACCTGACCCGTGCTTCGCCGACGCCCGCCAGCCGGCGGCGGAGGGCAGCCCGGGCGGCCTCGAGGTCGAACGCGAACCCGAAATAGGCGGCGGATCGTCGCATCCGCGCTAAATGCTCGCTGCCAGACACCAATCCGACTTGGGCTTCGTGGCGCATCGTCTCGAGAAGCTCGAAAGACAGCGAAGGGACATGAAGCACTTTGGCTTTCAGGAGCAACTCCGCATATTCGGCGTCGGGCTGCGAATCCCACGTGATGCCGCCGCCCGCGCCGTAGGTTGCTGACATCGTCGCGCGGTCGGCCACCATCGTTCGGATCGCGACGTTGAACCGGGCTCCGTAAGCAGCGCTCGGCGGTGCAACGATGCCTATCGCGCCGCAGTAAACGCCGCGCGGGCTGTCTTCGAGATCGCGAATAAGCTCCATGGTCCGGTGTTTGGGTGCTCCGGTGACCGAGCCGCACGGAAAGAGCGCACGGAACACGTCGGTCAGCCCAGCGCCTGACTGGACATCAGCGCGCACGTCAGAGACCAGCTGGTGCACCGTTTCGAACCGCTCGGCGCGAAACAGCGCATCAACGGACACACTGCCGGTGCGCGCGACGCGCGCGACGTCGTTGCGCACCAGATCAACGATCCTAAGATTCTCCGCACGTTCTTTCTCGCTCTGCCGCAGCCGAGCAATAGCACCCTCATCCTCGGCAAGAGTGCGTCCGCGCGGCGCAGTCCCCTTCATTGGACGCATCCTGATACGACCGTGCCGCAAATCGAAGAACAGCTCAGGACTTGCGCTGGCGATGACGAATCTGCCCAGGTCGAGGTAGGCGTTATGGGCCCCACGCTGGGCCAGCGCCAGATCACCGTAGAGCCGGACGAGGTCGCCGGACACCGACGACCGAAGCCGGGTGGTGAGGTTGGCCTGGTAGGTCTCGCCTGCCGCTATGCAGCCGCGGACCGCCGCGACAGCGTCACGATGCCGGTCGGCGTCCCAGTCGCTTACCCAGGGTCCCGACAGGTAAGAGCCATGCTCGCCGGGACCGACTACCGGTACCGGCGTCGGCGCCGCGCAGATGCAAACCACGCCAGCGGGAAATCTGCGAGGGGCGGCTGCGTGGTGAGGACAGGGTCGAGAGCCGCCGCTGCTTCGTACGCGACGAACCCGAATGCCCACGCACCTTCAGCGGTACTACGGTCGACCTCGTCGAGGACCGGAGCCACTTCGTCGTGTCTCATGGCGACCAGTGCTCGTTCGACGCGAGCAAAGCGGAGGGCACTGCCCTCCACAAGATTGTCGAACCGGGCCCAGGGTGGCGCGGGCTTCTTCATCTCTAGCTCCAGTTGCCATAAGGGTTAGAGCGACAGTTCGTGAACCAGCGAGCTGGTGTCGCCGCGTCGCCGGTTAGCAGCGCGTCGACGACGAAGTCGTGGCCGCGCCCCCGATCCTCGGCCAACACCTCGTGGTAGCCGCGGATGCGCAGGCCCCGCAGGGCGATCGTGTCTCTTCGGGCGCTGGTGTCGCGGCGTCCGTCACCCATGCCCAGCGTGCCAGGCAGTCGCCACTAGCAGGGCATCGACGCTCGCCCGCACGTCGTGGACCCGAACTCCCCACCCGCCAGCTGCGGCGGCGAGCGCGGTGGTGGCCGCTGTTGCCGCTTCCCGGTCGTCGGTCGGCCGCACCGCACCGTCCGGACCGGCCAGCAGCCGGCCGAGGAAAGCCTTTCGGCTGGTACCGAGCAGCACCGGGCGCCCCAGGACGTGCAGCCGCTCGAGCCCGGCCAGCAGCTGCCAGTTGTGCGCCGCCGTCTTGGCGAAACCAATACCGGGGTCGATGATCACCTGGGTGGTGCTGACGCCGGCCTCGCCGGCGGCGCCGAGCCGCTCGTTGAGCTCGGCGACGACCTCGCCGACGACGTCGTCGTAGTAGGCCCGGGACTGCATGTCGGCACTCGGCCCGCGTCCGTGCATCAGCACGTAGGGAGCGGCCCGCTCGGCCACGAGTCCGAACATGTCGGGGTCGGCGCCACCGCTCACGTCATTCACCAGCCGGGCTCCGGCATCGAGTGCGGCGGCGGCGACGCTGGCCCGGGTGGTGTCGACGCTGACGACGGCTCCTGCCTCGGCGAGTGCGGCAACGACTGGCAGCACCCGTCGCAGCTCCTCGGCCTCATCGACCCGCTGCGCACCGGGGCGGGTCGACTCGCCGCCCACGTCGAGGATGTCGGCGCCCTGGTCGAGCATCTGCTGACCGGCCCCGATCGCATCCGCGGCCTTGAAGCGCCGGCCCCCGTCGGAGAACGAGTCGGGGGTGACGTTGACGATCCCCAGGACCAGCGTCCGGTCGAGGTCGGGCAGCCCGGGCAGGCCGGGGGATGGGCACAGCACGAGCGCTTAGGTCTTGGCCGGTTCTCGTGCGCCGCGCGACGGCGACCGAGGAGCCTCGACCACCTGCGCGGACAGCACTGCAGTTGCACGTGCAGCTGGACGGCGGGCCCGTGGACGCTCTCGAACCAACCGCGGCTGCTTCGCTTCAAGCTGGGTCGGTGTCGGCAGAACGGCTACGGCAAACGCCATGCCCACCTCTCGTTGTTTCGGGGGAGCCAGGTTCTGCCAGGTAAGCCAGCACCTCACAGACCATCGCTAAGCGCCGATGTTAGATTGTTTTGAAGTGGGGTCTCCATCTCGCTGCCGTAGGGTCCGGGTGTTGGCGCTGCTCGCTGGTCGGGACTATCCGAAGTCCTACGCCGAGTTGCGTGCGTGGTTCGACGAGGACTGGAAGTGCCTGGACTACC
>JAABVA010002406.1_pt1 | contig 18654 bp, 19 predicted proteins | sample 5560331 | NCBI WGS metagenome assembly JAABVA01 (sample SAMN12812661, study PRJNA571458) | rock metagenome | isolation source: Antarctica rocks | place: Antarctica: Victoria Land, Mt New Zealand sud | collected 2016-01-07 | reverse complement strand
GCTTAGAGCGGCCTTCACAGAGACTGATCCGGTACGGGTGGGTAGCCGCGGTGGGTGAACCACCCCGCCGCGTCCCGCACCGTCACGGTGTCCAGCGCCGCCCCGATCGCCGCGATCAACTCGTCCTGCGTCCGCTTCCCCGCCCGTCGCAATGCCTGCTTCACTTTGCTGAACATCCCCTCGATCGGGTTCGGGTCGGGCGAGTACGCGGGCAGGGACAGGAGGTGGCAGCCGTATCCCTCGATCACCTCCCGCGCCCGCTCCCCCTTGTGCACATGCAGGTTGTCCAGCACGACGATCTGCCCCGCCGCCGGCGTCGGCCCCAGCCCTTGCTCCAGCCAGGCGACGAACGCCGCCGCGTCCATCGCCCCCTCGACCGCCATGCTGTCCTGGATGCCCCCGGGTGTCAGCGCCGCCACCGATGTCGTGTTGCGTGTGTGATTGCGCGGCGCGTAGCCGTATGCCCGCTGCCCGCGCGGGGCGCAGGCATACATCGGCGTCATCCGTGTGTGCGTACCGCTCGCGTCCACGGAGACGAACCGCCCCGCCGCGATGGTGGCCGTCTCCTCCCGCCAGGCGGCACGCGCCGCCGCGTCCCGCTCGGTGGCGATCAGCGGCTTTTTTTATGCGTCCACCCGACCCGCGGCCGCATCCGGCACCAGGTGCTCTCGCTGACGCGCACCCCGGTCGCGGCGTGCCAGCGGTCGCAGTGTCCCCCCGGGGTGGCGTCCGGGTGGGCAGCGAGGTGTGCGATCACGGCGGCGTGCTGCCGGTGGGGGATGGCAGGCGCACGCCCCGGCGCGGGGCGTCAACCTGCCGCTCATGCGGAACTGGCCCAGGTAGCGCTTGACGCTGGGGAGGCTGACGGCGAAGGGGGAGGCGACCAAGGGCTGGCTCATCCCCTCCTCGATTACCGCCCGCACGATGCGGACACGCAGGTCTTCGCTATACGGCTTCGTCATGAAGGCAGCATCGCACGGGATCAGCCTCTATGCAATCCGCTCTACGCCTGAGGGGAGCGTGCGCAATGGGGGCAATTTCTTCGATGCTCATGTTGTGGCAATCCTGCTCACGTCTGATCCTGAATCGTAAGGAGCGCGCATCATGCCGATGCACGACTCACGAACCCGCGCTTGACAACACGAGCAAACCATGACATCCAAAGCCTCTTGACAACTAGTAGATACCGTGGGATATTTTGCTTTTTGGCATCAATCTTGCTGAGACTCCTGTGTCGCGATTCAACCTCGCGATGGAGGATTTCGGATGCACGGGACAGAACTACTAACCGAGGCCGAGGCCGCCCGATTCCTGCGGCTCGGTATGACAAAAGTCCGCGAGGAGCGGCGGGCCGGCCGCTTGCCGCATATCCAGATCGGCCCAAGGATAATCCGCTACCGGTTGACCGATCTGGAAGCGTACATTGCGGCGCATGCGAGAGGAGGTGATGCCATGACGGGAACGCTCGAAAGCCGCGACGCCGAGTAGGCGTATCCGGGCGATGCAATCGAGCAGAACGGCGATGCTAGGCGATGTTTCGGGATGAGAGGAGAAGGCGGGGGCTCCACGAGTGGTAGTCGTGAAGCCCGGATGGCTCAGCACTGGGTGTGCCTCACGCCCCCCAGTATTCGCCCCGCCCCGCTCGCTGTCAATGCGGCGATGCGGCGGTGGCCCGATCGTCTCCGGTTTTGAACCGGCGGATTCGTCCGCCACGACAGGTGGAGTGCGCCTCGACAAGAGAGGCCTCGGTATGAGTTTGCCAAAGAAAGGCGTGCACTGTGGATAACGACAACGCGGCAACGCGACGCGACGCGATGGACGTGGCGGAGCGTATATGGTGGAGCACGTATACTGGCGATATCCCTGACCCCGACCTACTCGTCGACCTCGTCGTAAAACGCGGCTTCGTGCCGACCCGACCCGGGCCCCACGAAAACTTTCGCGCCACGCACGACGATGGCTCGCTAGTGATTATTTGGGTGACGTTGGCATTTTATCTGGGCGGTGTGCAGCGGAACCCCATCGCCGATGCCATCGACGCAGCGTTCGAGGAGTAACTGCCAGTGCGTCGCATGGACAATCCCCACACCGGGTCGGGGACTGTCCATGCGGTGCCCGAAAGGGACACGAGTATGACGTTTTCAAATCAGCACAATGCCGTGACTGCCCCCGCGCAACCGGACCCGCGCGACGCTCCCCCGACGCCCGCAGCGGCCCGCCCCACCGCGCTCGCGGTCCTGCGCGAGCAGATCCCCAGGAAGCTGGTGCGACGCCCGCAGTGGGTGGCGTGGATGTACCAGAAGCGGGGGGCGGCGTGGTCCCAGGTGCCGTACACGCCGGGGAGCGGGTTGCCCGCCCGGGTCGACAAGCCGGACACGTGGGACGCCTTCGACCGGGCATGGGCCGCCTACCAGGACGGCATCGGCCCGCGGCGGTTCGACGGGATCGGCTTCGTTCTCTCCCCCTCCGACCCCTACGCGGTGGTGGCCCTGGATGGCTGCATCGCGCCGACCGGGGCGATCGCGCCCTGGGCGGCGGCGATCGTCCGGGATCTCGCCTCCTACACCGAGGTCTCGCCGGCCGGCACGGGCGTGACGATCTGGGTGCGCGGCTTCCTGAAGGAGCCCGGGATCACGGAGGGGGCGATCGCGATCGGCAATCGGGAGCGCCTTATCGCCGTGACGGGACATCGCATCGACCCGCAGCGGCTCGTGGCGGAGGGCGAGGATGCAGAGTGAGTGACCCGGGGCCTTCGCGCAGCGTTCCCGGCGCGCCCATCCAGAGGCGCCGTCATGAACTGCTCACCTATACGCGCGCGTGGCCCGCGACAAGGGCGACGCGCATCGCGTGCATCCGGTGATGAATGGAGAAAAACAAGTGGGCGTGAAGGAATCTGTGACCGGAGAATTACTGAATGAACGTGCCGCGACGGAACAAGACGAAACGCCGATGCTCGCAACGCTCGAGGCGGAGATCACGGAGGGTATGCGGGACGTGGGGAAGGGCGGCGTCGGCATCGGCAACGCATTGAAGGCGGTCCGCGACACCGGACTCTTCCGGGAGCGGGATTACGGGACGTTCGACGACTATCTCGAGCGGCATGTCGCGCCGACGCACAATATCGGTCGCGCACAGGCATACCGTCTGATCAGATTCGCGGAGGTCGCGGCGGCCGTGTCTCCAAATGGGGACACGCTCCTGCTCGAGGCATACGCCCGCGAACTCGCCCGCATCAAGGACGCGGACGGTCGCCGCGACGTCTGGACGCACGTCAAGCAGACCTACGTCGACAACATGACCGCCGACAGGGTCGCCGAGGAGGTGGCAATCTTCCGCGCGGAGAGGGGCGTTCTCGCCCCGGACGACCCGCGACGCGCAATCGTTCTCGACCAGGTACGGACCGCTCGCGAGCGCAAGAAAGTCATGACGCGCCCGAAGCCGAAGGCGCGACGCGACCCGCAGCCAAGCCATGACATGTCCGTAGTGGGCGACGACGAGACGGCGGACGAGACGGAGGCGGCGGAACTCGCCCCGCCGGACCCGCACACCGCCCTGCGCTGGATGAAAGCGCTCATTGAACTCACGGTCGAGATGTGGGAGTCGATCCGAGCCGAGGACCCTGGGACGATCGACTATTTCCGTCTGTATTGCAAGGAGGTCCTCGCGCGCCTCCCCGCGGTCGATCCCTCGGCCGACTGAGTAGGCAGCCGCCGCCGTGCCGGGCAGCAGGACTCCCAGTATGGACCGGCACCCGCCCGAACCCCGCCCTTTCGATCGATATGGCCGGGCTGCGCATCGCGCGCGGCCCTCCTTCTCGCTTTCTGTACAGGAGCACCGCATGGACATTACCGCCATTTCTCACACATCGCACCGCGACCGGCACATGGACGCGACGGCGCGCCCCACCGCCCCGCCCATCTCCATCCCCCTCATCCCCCCGGAGCTGACACTCCGCCGCCGCTGGGTCGTGTGGCGGTTCGTCTGGGCGCGCGGCCGCTGGGCCAAAGTTCCCTTCGATCCCCGCACCGGCGCCCGCGCCGATACCGGCGATCCCGCCACCTGGGCGCCGTTCGACGTGGCAGTCGCCGCCTACCGGGGCGGGGGATGGGACGGCATCGGCTACGTCTTCGCGGCGGGTGACGGCTTCGTCGGCGTCGACCTCGACGATTGCGTCGACCCCGCCTCCCATGAACTGACCGAGGCGGCGCGCGCGACGGTCGAGGCGTTCGCCACCTACGCCGAGTTCAGTCCCTCCGGCACCGGCGTCAAGCTGTTCGGCAGGGCGACCATCCCGGGCGAGCGACGCCGCAAGGGCGGGGTGGAGATGTACAACTCGGGCCGGTTCTTCACCGTCACCGGCGACCGGCTGCCCGGTGCGCCATCGACCGTCGCCCCGTGCCAAGACGCCCTGGAAGCCCTCTACCACCACACGTTCGACGCCGACGTCCGCGCGGCGCGGTCGGTGCGGGCGCGAGCGGCGACGCCTCCCGCCCCGCGACCCCATCCAACGACGCGCACGCCAGGCGAGGCGGCGATTCTCCGCCGGGCGCGAGGGGCGCGGAACGGCGCAAAATTCCGTCGGTTGATGGCGGGCGACTGGACGGGCTACCTCTCGCCGAGCGAGGCCGACCTCGCCCTGGTCGAATTCCTGCTCTTCTGGGGCGCCACGGAGGTGCAGGCGGACCGGCTTTTCCGCCAGTCGGCGCTCTGCGACGAGAAGTGGGAGCGGGAGGACTATCGTGCCCGAACGATCGCGAAGGCACGGGCGGTGCTGGCGCGTCACGCCGGGGCGTCCGCCGGGCGGGAGGCGGGCCAATGAGTACCGATGTCACCCTCCCGGCGCCGCCCCTGGCGGCATATGAGGGGCGCTACCGCCTCGTCCCCGGCCCGGAGGCGATGCGCTTCCCCGAACCGGAGTGGCTCGTCGAGCCCCTACTGGCGGAGGGGAGCATCGCCGCCCTGATCGGCATACCGGCCTCGTTCAAATCCTTCATCGCCGTCGAGTTCGCCCTCTCGATCGCCGCCGGTCGACCCGCCTACAGCCATCCGGTTCGGCAAGGGCCGGTTGTCTACGTGGCGGCGGAGGGAACGAAGAGCTTCGCGCGCCGCCTGCGGGGATGGGCGGAGGGGCGCGATGCCCCCGTGCCCGACCGCTTTTATCTCCTCTCGCAGGCGGTGCTGTTCCTCGACGAGGGGGACGTCGACGACCTGGAGGCCGCCATCGCGGCGCTGGACGAGCGCCCCCGACTGGTCGTGATCGACACCCTCGCCCGTGCGATGACGGGAGGTGACGAGAACAGCGCGCACGACATGGGGATGCTGATCGCCGGGGCGGAGCGGCTGCGCGTCGACGGGACGAGCGTGCTGCTCGTCCACCACCTCAACCGGCAGGGGGGAATCCGGGGGAGCAGCGCCCTGACCGGCGCCCTGGACACGCTGGTCGAGGCGAAACGGGGCGGGGAGCGCGTGACGCTCGTCTGTCGCAAGCAGCAAGACGCAGAAGAGTTCGCGCCGATCACGCTCGCGAGCCGGGTCATTGACCTCCGCGACGGCGGCACGTCGCTGCTCCTCGACGCCGTTGCCACTGCCTCTGCCTCTGCCCGTGCGGGCGTCACCGACGCGATGGGCGCGGCGTACGCGGCACTGCAGGAGGCCGGGGCGGAGGGCCTGACGGCGAAAGAGTGGGAGGCGGCGTGCGAAGGGCGGAAGGTCCGCCACACGACCTTCTACACCGCCCTCAAGGCGTTGGAGGAGCGGGGATTCGTGGCGAAAATCGGGCCGGCGCGCGGCGGGCGCTACACGGTCGCCCGCCCCCTCCCGGCACCGCGCTGAGTCCGCGTACCGATCGGGGAACTGCCGGGTGCGGCGCCCGCCGCGGTCATTGGCGCTCATCCCGGACGGCCCTGAGGCGTTTTTTCTTGCTTCCCGCCTTCGCCCTAACGCGGTTGGGTGTGTTCTCCTTGGTGGAGGAGGGTTACGCCTGCCTGACGCTCGTAGGCTGGATCCTCCTCCAGTGGATTTCCTCTCGCGACCTGCGTCACTCCGACCGATGTGATCCCTGCCTGCGCCGTGGGGCGGCCAATTACGTCTTCGGTATCTACTCCGTACGCTCGTCAGATTAGCTCGGCGAAGATGCGGGTGGCGAAGCGCTCGACCGGGTCGAAGGCCAAAGCGTCGGCAAGTGGCATGATTTTCGGGGGTGCTTGCATAAGTCCGTGCTAAATCTTCGTCTAGCCCACCCGCGACACCCCGATTAGCTAGAAGAAAACGGGCTTGTGGGAGAGGGTTCTTCGTCGGAGGGGGATTAGGCGAAGAACAGGTTTTAAATCGGATCAAAGTGGGGCAGGGCGAGTCAAGCCGGAAAGTGGTCCACATAAGGTGGCCAATTCGCCGTTACATGTGACCAAGATTTCCGGCGCCACAAGGGAAAGTCGCGAGCGGTGATCACCAGAATACCAATTATGTGAGCCGGCGGCCGGCACTTTCGCCTCATCGGTTTGATGCCGCCACGCTTCGTTCGGCGATCGGCGTCGGCCGCGACGCAGCGCCCTTATAGCGGCATCCGCCCCGGACTCTCCGCCGCAGGCATCTCCTCGCCCGGGCCGACCAGCAGCGCCCAGGCGTTGAGGCTCGCCCCCGCGAGCAGCGTCGGCACCGGCACCGTCAGCCACGGCAGGCCGCCCGCGTGCTCCGACACGGGGCGATAGTCCCTTCCGCGGTCCCTTCGGTGGTATTCGCCTTGCGGCTCCGTAGCCAACGCGGGAGGGCGCGATGCTTGAACAGACGCGGGATAGCACGGCGGGAGATCGCCAGCGATTGGCGGAGCGCCTCGCGCAGCTTGTCGCCTTACGCTCCGTGGCGGAGGTGCTCCGGGAGGAGTACCGGGGCGTCTATCGGGACCGGGCCCTCCTCTATGCGGAGCGCCTCACGGCGTTGGGGATTGTGACGGGACAGATGCGCGCCATCCTCACGGAATCGCTGCAGCTTGTCTACGGCCCCCCTTGATGGATGCGAGAGCGACGCCTTCGCGAACTCCGGCTGGTCACTCTTTCCCCGGTGGCGCAATGACGCGGGAATCTCCGCTACGGGCGCGGGGGTGGAAGCGGCCCGACCGGCATAGCGCCGGTCAGGCCGGGCCGCGCGGGCGGCAACACGATGGCGCCCGGCACCGGGCTCCCGCTGGGACGGGGTGACGGCAACACGCTGGGCGAAACGTAGGTGAACGCCCCCCGAGCGTCAGGCTCTGACTGTCGGGATTCCTCACTACTACATCCATGGCGCCCGCCGCGTGTGGGGTGTCTTCACCGTCAGCTGCGTGCCGTCCGCATTCACACTGATCGCCCGTGCCGCCGCTCCGCCGAACGAGACCGTACTGCCCGTCTGGAAACCGGAGCCGCCCATGGTGACGACCGTTGCGCCCCCGGTGCCGCCGGTGTTCGGCGAGACGCCGCCTCCACCGGGCGCGACGGGCTGATACTCAAAGGCGCGCCGCCTTCCTCTCCACGAGGACGTTCCCCTCGATGGAGACGTGCCGCCCGGTTGGATCGAGACCGTCATCTGCACTGACGCCAAGGGCCGATCGTGCATCGACCGGATCAATCACGAACTCTGCGTCCTGCAGGCCTTGCGCGACAAGGTGCGGTGCAAGGAGGTCTGGGGGAAGGCACGGATCGCTACCGCAATCCTGACGAGGATCTCCCCGCCGCCTTCGCCGCGCAGCGCACTGCCTACTACGAGACCCTCCACCTTCCGCTCGACAGCGGGACCTTCGTACGTGGGGGACAGGACGAACTGGCGGTGGCGTTGACGGCACTCGATCACGCGATGCCACGGTACCGCGGCATGTCGATCGTTGGCTACGTATCATTTCATACGGTGGAGGATGGCGAGCGAAGTTTGTGACATACTCGCTACTGATCGGTACCAGCGAAGATCGATCATGAAGTGTGTCGGGAATGCGTCGGGAGGTTCCGATGATGGGTACCGTCAACCCCGGAGATGGAACGCTCGCTCTTCGTGCCGGACAGATGATTGATGGCACGGGTGCGGAGCCGCAACGAGACATGGTCGTGACTCTTGAACGTGGGGTAATCACAAAGGTCGGGCCTGCCGCCGCCGTGCCTCGCGGCGTACCCATCCTCGATCTCAGCGAGTATACCGTGTTGCCAGGGTTGATTAACGCACATGCCCATACGATCCTTCCCGGAGACGGCACACCGTTCGCTGAATGGATGGATATGCCGGACGAATTTCTCCTTCTCCAGGCACATGCCAACGCACTGAGCTCGCTACATTCAGGGGTCACGACGATTCGGGACTGTGGTGGCAAGGGCACGATCATGTTCCGGCTCCGCGATGCGATCCGCGCCGGAATTGTCTCCGGTCCGCGTTTCGTCCTCAGCGGGCGGGCATCGACGATCACGGGTGGACACTGCCGTTATTTCGGCGGCGAGGCCGACGGGGTCGAGGGGATGCGCCTCGCCGCACGCCAGTTACTCAAAGAGGGGGCGGACTTTATCAAGATCATGGCTTCCGGCGGTGGTACTGTCGGCACATACTCGCAGTTTCCATCGTATGAGATCGAAGAGATGCGTGCGGCAATTATGGAGGCGCATAAGATCCGGAAGCTGGCCTCCTGCCACTGTATCGCGACGGAGTCCATTTCCCGTGCCCTCGATGCGGGCACCGATCATATCGAGCATTGCTCGTTCATGGCGCCGGACACAACATGGCAGTATGACGAGGCGATTGCGCAGCGCGTTGCTTCCGCGGGCGTGTACGTCACGGCCACCTTGCAAGTCAGTATGGATTCGATGGTCGCAACGCGCGAACGCTACGAGCAGGGAATCGCTACGGAGGAAGAAGCGCGCATGATGCCACTCATGCCGAAACGGAGCGAAAACGGCATCGCCAACATGCACTACCTGCACGAGTTGGGCGTGCCAATCGTCGCGGGCAACGATGCCGGTTGGCGATACACCGGATTTGACGATTTCTATCAAGAACTCGAGTTACTGTCGCACGCCGGCATGACGCCCATTGAGGCCATCCACGCCGCGACAGGCCGGGCCGCCACTGCCTGCCACCTCGATGGCATCGTTGGGACGATCGCCGCTGGCTGCGTCGCGGATCTCCTCGTTGTGCGTGAGGACCCCGCAACTACCCTCGGCGCGCTCAAGGACCCCGCGATGGTCCTGCAATCCGGGTTGACAATCGTTGATCGGCGATAAGACGAATTGACGGGGCCAAGGGAGGCGTAGACATTTGGTCGCACCTCCTCCTTGGCTACCTCCACGGCACGGTATCATCCGCTCGAACGATACCGCGACCGTTCCACGTTCGGCGTTTACTCGGCCACTACGATTCCCATGAGGAGGCCGTGATCCGCCATCGAGGGGCTTGTGGTGACAAACAGGACACGGCCCGCGAGCGGTGACGTGACCTCTTCAATGATCTCGCCGAAGAGCGTGCCGATCCGACCGAGTGATTGCCCCTCCTTGACCTCGTCATCGAGGGAGACTGCAGGATAAAACATCCCGCCGTACTCGCAATAAATCCACTCGAATGCGGTCAGAAGCGTCGGCTCTGGCACTGATGGCACGGTTGTCTGGATCATCCCATTATGTCTGAGGACGCGGAAGACGCCATTCAGGAGTAACTGCACTGAGTCCTCGTCCAACTGACCGATGCTGCCCGCCTCCGCGATAAATCCGGCGATCCCGCGCTCGGCGGCGGCGACGAAGCTCATCGAGCCCTTCGCGGGCTGGATCGGCCGATCGACGGTGAGCAGGTACGGCAAGCCAAAGACGCGGGCATTCTCCAGCGCCTTGCGGTCCGCAGGGCTGTCTGCCTGCCGGCAGATAGAGAACGGGACGAGCGCCTCGACGATGTCCCCGCCGTGGAGGTCAATGTAGAGATCGGCATGCGCGATGAACTCATTCATGAGCGCAGAGACCAACTGCTCGCTGTAGCTGCCTGCCGGATCACCGGGAAAGACGCGGTTCGGGTTCACCTCGTCCACTGGGCTGACAAAAATGCTGCGCTTGCGGAATCCCGGCAGGTTGACGACCGGCATCAGAACGACGGTACCGGCGAGTTCCTGCGGATCGAGCATCATACCCAGGCGAATGACTGTCTCGATCCCCGGATATTCTCCGCCGTGAATGCCGCCATTGATAAATATGACCGGGCCGGGCCGCACGCCGCAGATGCTGGTAACGGGCCATCGATCGTCCGCGAGCGCGGCACCGGGCAACGCGACCATATGACGCTGCGTCGTTCCGGGCGTGAGGGTGCCGAGGATGGGAAAGGGTGCGGTAGACGTATTGGTATGGGTCACAGGCGTTTCACCTTCCATATGTTGATAGCGGTCACTGTCGTAGGCGGGGGTCCAATGTGTCGCGCAAGCCATCGCCGATCATATTGATCGCGAGCACGGTGAGCATGATGGCGAAGCCGGGAAAGGTGCTGATCCACCACGCGGAACTGAGATAGCGCCGGCCTTCACTCAGCATTCTGCCCCACTCCGGTGTCGGTGGTTGACTGCCAAGACCGAGGAAACTCAACGCGGCGGCGGAAAGGATGGCGGCCCCGACGCCGAGCGTTGCCGCCACAATGAGCGGTGCGACCACGTTCGGCATAATATGCCGCGCGATAATACGATGATCCGGCACGCCGATCACACGCGCGGCATCGATGTACAGATTCTCCTTCGTCGTCAGCACGGACCCGCGTGTCAGACGCGCATACGTCGGGATGGCCGCGACACCGACAGAGATCATCAGGTTCGTCAAACTGGCGCCGAGCACGCTGACTATCGCCAGCGCGAGCAAGATGCCGGGAAAGGCGAGCATGACATCAATGATGCGCATCAGCACGTTCTCAATCCAACCGCCGTAATAGCCGGCGATCAGACCGACGACAATGCCGATACTCGCCGCGATCCCCACGGAGATCAGCCCGACAATGAGTGAAAGCCGCGCACCAAAGAGCACACGGCTCAAGATATCGCGACCGAGTTGATCTGTACCGAAGAGATAAGGGATACCGGGGCTAAACAACCCGTGTTGCGGATTGATCTGGATCGGATCGTCCGGTGCGAGGAGGGGCGCGAAGACCGCAATACCAACCATCACGATGAGAATGATCAGTCCGGTGATCGCGCCCTTTCCACGGGCCAGGCGACGAAAAAAGCCTCGCCTTCGGCGCGTTGTGGTCATACCGCGTGCGGCGGCGAGAGGAGAATCAGTGCTCATAACCGTCATCCGCGATCCTCAACTATACCGAATCCGCGGGTCGAGGAACCCGTAGAGGATATCCACAACGAGATTGACAATCACGTAACTCGTGGCGATGAGCAAGACAATCCCCTGGACCATCGGAAAATCCTTCGCCAGGATCGCGTCCACGATCAAGCGACCGATTCCGGGGCGACCAAAGACGGTCTCGATGATGACCGTCCCGGCGAGCAACTGACCGAACTGCAGGCCGAAGATCGTCACGACGGGGATTAACGCGTTCCGCAAGCCATGCGCGAGAATGACGCGGCGATCCCGCAGACCCTTGGCGCGGGCAGTCGTCATGTACTCCTGCTTCAGGACCTCGAGCATGCTCGATCGCGTGAGCCGGGCGATGATTGCTGCGGCGCCAAGACCGAGCGTGACGGCGGGCATCACGAGATGCCGCACGTCGCCCCCTCCGGTCGCGGGGAAGAGATTAATCCGGAGCGAAAAGACGAAAATAATGAGAAACCCAAGCCAGAACGAGGGCATGGAAACGCCCATGAGGGCAACGAGCATCGATGACGCATCCACCCATGTGTATTGCCGGACCGCCGCCAGGATGCCAAACGTCGTGCCGATCAGCGCCGCTATGAGCAAACCTGCCAGGGCGAGTTCCAGCGTGGAAGGGAGGTTGTCGCGAATTTCGGCGGCTACAGGGCGCTTCGAGCGCACAGAATATCCAAGATCGCCGTGTGATGCGTTCCACACGAACCGCCCGAACTGCACCGGCAAGGGGTCATTCAGGTGCAGTTGCTCGCGCAATCGTGCGACCTGCTCAGGTGTGGTCTGAAACTCACTCAACATCAGTGCCGCTGGGTCACCGGGGACGAGTTGCAGCATCAGAAAGACTCCGAGGGAGACCCCGACGAGGACCGGTATCGCGGCGACCAGACGACGGGCAATGTACGCATACATCCGAGAACGATACTCCTGCTCATGCCCACGAAGAGACGAATCGGGGCACAGCAGGTCTGTTGCGCCCCGATGGCGATTACTTCTTGATCGAGACATCTCCGACGAAGGGATAGGAGAAGTTGTCGAACTTCAGCCCGGTGACGTTCGCGCGCGCGACGAAGACGGAGATGTCATCCGCGATCGGCACCGTGACGGCCAGGTCAAGCAACTTCTTCTCGAGATCGACGTAGATTGCCTTCCGCTTCGCTGGATCGACCTCTGCCCGCCCCTGCGACAGTAGGGTGTCAACTGACGCGTCCTTGAGGCACGACGTGTTGAAGTTCGCCCCAACATTGGCGGAGCCGAAGAGCGAGAAGAGCGCGTCCGGGTCACCGTAGCGCAGGAAGAGCGTCGAGCCATTCGTGGTGCACTTGTAGTTATCATCATAGAACGGCGGCCGGGCCTGCGATTTGATCTTAACGTCCATGCCAACCTGTCGCATCTGCCCCTGGAAGAGCTCGGCGAATGGGTCCGCGCCTCCACCGTAGTCGATCGTGTTGATGACAAACTCAAGTCGCTGGCCGTTCTTCGTCCGGATACCGTCCGAACCGGCTTTCCATCCCGCCTCGTCGAGGAGCTGCTTGGCCTTGTTCTGATCATACGCGTAGTAGGAGTGCAGCGATGGGTCATCGAGGGTGACTGCCGTGATCGGTGCGAAGGACTTCTGCCCGAGACCATTGTAGAGCGTACTCACAATCGTGTCTTTGTCGGTGGCATAGCTGATCGCCTGGCGCACCTTCAGGTCGTCGGTCGGGGCCTTCGTCACATTGATGAGTAGTTGGCGGGAGGCGCCCACCCACGGCTTGGTTGAGACGATGAAGTCACTGGAGGATTTGAATTTTGCCAGATCCGGGGTTGAGTTGACGATATCAATCATCTGCGTCTCACCGGATTGGAGGGTCGTCGTGCGGGTGCTGGACTCCGGGATGAACTTCCAGATCACCTTGTCCAGATAGCCCGCACCGTTGTGGTTTGAGACCGGACTCTGGCGGTTATAGTCCGCCCAGCGGCTCATCGTGACATGATCCTTGGCAACGTACTCGTCGAACTTATACGGGCCGGTGAGAACCGGTTTCTGGTTCACCGCATCGCCTTGCTGCTGCGTCGCGGTGGGCGAAACCATCGCGAGGAAGGGGCAGGAGGCGTACGTGAGGAACGGGGCATAGGCATTCTTGAACCCCACCGTGACGGTGAAGTCATCCACGACGGCCGAATTGTCGTACCCGACGAGTGTGGCCAACGATGCCCCGGCCTTGAACTTCGGGTCCACGATCCGATCGAAGTTCCACTTGACCGCCTGCGCGTTGAAGGGCGTGCCGTCCTGGAACTTCACATCGTGGCGCAACTTGAAGGCGAACGACTTGCCATCCGCTGACGCGGTGTAGGATTCCGCGAGCCATGGTTTGACCTGATGATCTTCTGTGAGGTAGAGCAGACTCTCGGCGGCGGAGGCGGTGATATAAAAGGTAATCGCCGACGGAGACGCACCGGGGTCAAGCGTCGGTGGCTCCTGATCGAGGCCAATTGTCAGCGTGCCGCCTTGCGTCGGTTGCGCCGCGTTCGCGGCAGGCGTCTGCCCGGTCGTCGCCGAGCTGGCGGCCGAGTTCGTCGTCGCACTGGTCGCGGCACTCGTCGCCGCCGGTGCTGGCGCGACGGTATTCTGCCCTTGCGACGCGCATGCGGCGAGTAGGAAGGCGCCGATACAGGTCAGGGAGATAACCGTAAGCAGTCGGTGCAGTGTTCTCATGCGGGCCTCCAGATCGATCGAACTTTTCCGTCGGTCCCAGATGTTCCCTGGCAGTTGCACGATGCGCGATGCTCGGTCGGAACGTGACCCAGCTTAGACAACGACCTCGAGCAGCAAGCCGTTCGGCTTCACCGCCGCGCTTGTCGTGCGGAGCATAATCGCGCCGTCATGCGGAGAGACGATGGTCTCGATCTCGTCGCCGAGCGCGACATCGGCAATCCAGAAACCGCCCTGCGTCGAGAAGACATGTGTCATCCGCTCAACATAGGTCGTCGGCGGTATCTCCGGGTCGCCAGGCAGATTGCCTGCGGCCTGCAACGCGCGACGCGCGCCATCGACGAGCAGGTCGACATTCGGTGTAGTGAGCTGACCGATCCCCCCTGCCTCAGCAATCAACCCGGCGACCCCAATCCGGGCTGCCGCGCCGTACGTCATCCCCGCGAAGCCCTTTGGGGCAGCTGCCCGGGCGATGGTGTACGGCAAACCAAACGCAGCGGCCATGGCGTGGGAGCGCTTAACGACATCCGGTTCCGCACCCGACGAATAGACGGAGAACGGGATCAACTCCTCGACAATATCTCCGCCATGGAGATCGAGGAGCGCGTTACTCGGCGCGATGCAGGTGTTGAAGATGACATAGTCCATCGCATCGGTGAAGGTGCCGACCGCGCTCCCCGGAAAGAAGCGGTTGGGATTCTTGCCATCGAGGGGGCAGACGAATCCCGTCCGTTCCCAGAAGGCGGGGAGGTTCATGATGGGCACGACCAGGATCCGCCCGCGCACCTCCGCAGGGTCGAGTTCTGGGGCGAGGCGCACTGCGGCGCGGATCGACACGTATTCGCATCCGTGCACGCCCGCAAGAATCGTCGCTTGCGGACCGTCCTGCATGCCGGTGATCGTGACATAGGGCCAGGACCAACCGGAAAGGACGGGGAGATCAGAAACGAGCGTGCCCTCCGCACGTTGCCCTCTTGCCGGGAACTCGAGTGTCGTCGCAGACATTTCACCTCCTTACGTACCCGATCGGCACGATAGTGTGCTGACGCATCCGAACGAGGCATAAACAGAAGGCGTTGCCCGATTCGGAGAGGGGTGATGTACCGTACAAACCCCGGTTGGCTGATGATCGTCGTGCCGGTTTGATTATTCTCACTGTATGCGAACAGGTATTGGCAGTCAATGCCTCCTTTTTGCACATAGCGTCCATGAGTGATCCTCGTGTTGCTATGCGCGCATCGGAATCACCGGCAGGACAAGGCGCGATGGGTGCTCCGATGAGTGAAAGACATTCTGTAACGAGCTGACTATTTCGGTGGAGTGACCGGGCAGTTCGCCGGTATTCGGGTTGCGGTCGAAGCGCGGGAAGTTGCTGCTGGAGACTTCCAACCGGATCCGATGCCCCGCAAGGAACGCGTTGCTCGTCGACCACAGATCCACCTCGTACTCGATCACCTCGCCGGGTGTGACGAGTGTCCCCTCGCACATCGAGGAGCGGTACCGGGCGCGGAGGATGCCGTCCGTCAAGTTGCGGGCATAGCCGCACGGCCCGACATCGACGAGCTTCGCCGTCCAGTCCGTGTCTGTCGCACTCGTGCTGGCATGGAGAATCAGTTTCACCGGCCCGGTGACCTCCACCGCCTGATCGAGGGATGGTGTGGTGTAGACAAGCACATCCTCGCGTGCCTCAACCGAGCGCTGGTCATATGCGCCCCCCTGGCTGAAGACGGCGTTGCAGCAGAGACCGCCGCCCATTGACGGGACGGGGTTGCGAGGGTTGTAGACGTACGAGTCCGGCGGCTCAGAGGTAGGCGAATCACGGCTGAGGACGCCGTCACCACTGAGGGAGTTCGCCCTGCCGCCGCTGTGGAGGAACCACGCCTGCCAGTCAGTGCGAGCCAGGGGCCACTCGCTCTCACGCCGCCACCGGTTGGAGCCCATGACGAAGAGGCGGACGGGCGGTTCGGCATCGAGGCCATTCTCGACACCACGCAGCCAGCGATCGAACCAGCGTAGTTGGATGCCGTCCGAATCGATCAGCGCGCCGGTGGAGCGCATGCCGAAGTCGTGCGCTCCAATCGGGTTGCCGCGCGAGATGCCGCTATGATTCCAGGCAGCAAGGAGGAGATGCTGCCGGTCACGCACCGCCGCAGGGGCATTGGCACGCATGCCGGTGAAGTTGTCGATAGTGCCCTTGAGGAAAATGTCATACCAGCCACCAATGTTGAGGGCAGCCACATTGAGCGTATCGTGCCGTGCCGAAACGTCGAGGCCGGCCCAATCGTCGTAATAGGGTGCGTACTTGGCGAGAATGGGATGCCCGGCAAGCGGCAAGTGGCGGAATCCCTCGCTGAGATCGTCCACGCCATCGAGAAGGCGCTGAAACGCCTCTTCAGCGGACGGATCGCTCTTGATGTTCTTTGCGACGGTATTAGTGGCGAGGTTTGTCATCGTCCACGAGAGATTGAAGGAGAGTTCGAACGCACCGCCTTGATAGGTCCATCCTGCGTGGTAATCGGCGGCCGTGACGGTCGGAACGATCGCTTTCAACGCGGGATGTCCGCTCATGGCCGCCTGCCACTGCGTCAATCCGACATACGACTGGCCGAACATCCCGACATTGCCGTCGCACCAGGGCTGGGCGACGAGCCATTCGAGCGTGTCGTACCCGTCCTGGCGCTCATTGACGAAGGCGTAAAAGTCGCCATTGGACTCAAACCGCCCGCGCACATCCTGCACGACGACGGCATAGCCGCTCGAAACTGCGCGCAAGATGATGGGAATCGCGATCGCGCCGCCCTTTTCGTACGGCGTGCGTTGGAGGAGTGTCGGATACGAACCCGGCCCGGCGGGCCGGTAGATGTCGGCATACAGGACAATCCCATCGCGCATCGAAACCGGGACATTCCGTTCACCAGCGAGTGTCAGGCGATCCGGCATGAATGACCTCCTTGCGGCTGCGTATCCTCGGGCCGTATCGTAGCACCGTCAGTTGCGTTCGGGCAGGTGCTCTACTACGCGGGATTGATGCTCCACAATGTGAATGCAACGAGTTTGTGGTAGATCATCCCTCCGGATCATCTCCAGGGGCGCGTTAACGCGACCAGCCAGCTTTTGCGTATGGGGACGCGCCCCCTCGGCACGTTGTGCGGCGGGGCGCTGGGCACATGGATCGGATGGCGGCCGACGCTCATGGTCGGCGGGGTCGGCATCCTGCTCGCTGCCGCATGGGTCGTCTGCTCGGACATCCGTGCGCTGCGCGCCCCGCCGGACATGCAGGAAGATTCGACGTCCGCCGGGACGAACATGGTCGTGCCTATGTCGGTATTTGAGTCCAACGCCCCGCGCCGTTGTCAGTGCACCCCGAGTTCGCGCTGCTGAATCTCCGCCACGAGCGTGCCGATCTCATCCGGCATGATTGCTTCCCCGGCCGCAATGCGCGCATCCAGAAGGGCGAAGAGACGCATACGGAGAAAGTGCCGCAGTCGGTGGGGATACGCAATTGTCGCGGCCAGAATCGCGTCCTGTAGTGCGGACGTCCAGACCTTTTCGTACGCCACGCGCTCCGGACCGAAGTCAAATTCGGCTAAAGGCTGATCCTCACGCTCGCTGCGCATCTGTGCCCGTGCGGCGGCGGTCGCGTCGCCATCGACGCAATCGTCCACGATCACCACACCATACTCGCTGCGCGCACGCCCTCGGCTCACCAGCTCTTCACGGACATCGTGCAGCACCTTGTCCGTAGGCCGGTCGAGCGGATCGCCGTACCCGCCGCCACCCTGCGTACCGATGAGAATCGTGTCTCCGGGATCGAGCGAGAGAACATCGATTTTCCCTACCTCGGTCTCGCGTTCGGTCCCGGAATGCAGCTTCGTATACCCGAGGGTGCCCGCGCTCCCTCCGAGTCGCCCCCACGGGCGGAACACATACCGCTCCATCCCGCGGGCCGTGATCACGCCATTTGGCGGAAAGACTTTCAACTCCAACTCAACCCCCATCCCGCCGCGATAGTAGCCCGCGCCGCCGCTGTCCGGGCGGAGGCGGTAGCGGCTGATCAGCACCGGCATTTCCTGCTCGACGCTCTCACTCGGGACATTGCGCAGATAGCCCATGGCAACGTCCACGCCGTCCAGGCCGTCCTTCATAGGGCGGCCGCCAGAGCCGCCAGCGAGCGGTTGCACCACGCTCACTTTCGTTCCCCCCGTTTCGGGATCGGGCACGGAGACGAGCAAGATCGATCCCTGGCTCGATCCCGCAGCATTGATCTGCTGCGGCAACGCCTGCGCGAGCGCTCCGAGGATGCAATCGAAGACGCGAAACATGGCCGCCGCGCGCACGCCGTACGCCAGTCCGGGTTCGGCATTCAGCAGACTGCCGCGCGGCAAGATGAAGCGCATCGGTCATACCATGCCACTGTTGCAGGCAATGTCAGGCGCAACGGTGCGGAGGAAACTGATAAGGCCGAAGGCGATCATCCAATGGCCGTTTTTCCCGCTCGTCGGCATATTGAATGCGGCCTGCACTTGTGGATCCGTGCCAGTGAAATCGAGCGTGATGTCGCTGCCCCGAAAGCTGAGCGCCAATTGTAGGCGCTGCAAGCGACCACCAGGGACATGGTCGGTCTCGAGATAGTCCACAAAACGGTACGTGCCGTCGGGGATACCGGCGAGCACG
>JAABVA010002404.1_pt1 | contig 18672 bp, 16 predicted proteins | sample 5560331 | NCBI WGS metagenome assembly JAABVA01 (sample SAMN12812661, study PRJNA571458) | rock metagenome | isolation source: Antarctica rocks | place: Antarctica: Victoria Land, Mt New Zealand sud | collected 2016-01-07 | reverse complement strand
TTCTGCAGTTAACGTGTTCGTTGAGTGACATGTTTTGATTGACCGTAGAACCCCTGCGTAAATTTAATCATCAAAACTTTGCAATCACACATAATAATCAATAATTGAGTTAAATCTGATTATTAGCGACTTCAGTTATAGTCCTGAATTAAATCTTTTTAATGAATCAATAAAAATCGAATACGATCGAGCGCGCATAAAGATAGATATAAAGGCCTATGTGATAAGCTACGTTGATTCTACGTTGGCCCCTTACGTTGTACGGTGGCCATTCCGAATACTTTATTGCATCACCTCGTATATGTGCAACTGGGAGAAATGGAAAAAGGGACTTGGAAAGGGTCTTCCTTGACAGAATTGCCCATTTTTCTGTAGTCGGCCTAGCTATTGGGGTTTTGATACTGCTTTCGCCTCCACCTGCTGGTGAACTCAACCGAGATAGCTTTTCGAAGAGTTTGGTAACATTGCCAATGCTCAGGGCGCTATAGAACATATACGGAACATCCCCTCCCACAACCACTAATATCCCCTTTCCTTCACTGCCCTCCAACTTTACAATATCCTCCTAGTCAAGAACGTCATCGCCCCCACACACAACGCCCTTACCCCCGTCCGCAACGTCGGCTGCACCACCGGCGCAAAAAAGGGCGAGTGGTTCACCGGTATATCCTCCACCAACCTGCCCTCCTTCTCCTTTTCATCCCACTTCTCCGGATCCACGCCGCCAAAGAACCAGAAACTCGTCGGGCGGTCGACGGCGGTTCCAAGAATGGAAAAGTCTTCCGAGGCGTTGACGCGCGGGGCGTCCGCGTCGAAGGAGGGAAAGACGTCGGCGAAGGAGGCGGCGAGCTGGTCGGTTATCTCTTTATTGTTGACTGTCATGGGGAAAGTTGAGGTGTTTTCGATGAGTGGCTCTTTCGGGCTGTTGCTGGCTTCGCATTCGCCTTTAACGATTCTTTTGATGGCTTTTAGGACTCGCTCTCGCGTTTCGGTGTTTATGGTCCGTACGTTCACTTTCATCTCTGCTTTGTCGTTGATGATGTTTTCCGTCTGTCCTGCTTGCAGCGCCCCTACCGTCACGACGGCCATATCGCTTGGATTGACTTCCCTGCTTACGATTGTCTGTAGCCGGATCACTATATTTGCGGCCATGACGACTGGATCGATCGTTCTATGTGGCATGGAGCCATGTCCACCACGGCCGTATATTGTGATCTTGAAACTGTCTGCTGCGGCCATGATAGTGCCGACTTTAGACCCCACGTGCCCAGCGCGATCGGCCATAACGTGTTGCCCGAGGACGATGTCAGGGATGGGTATTTTAGAGTAGAGGCCATCGTCAATCATTGCCTGTGCGCCACCGGCACGCTCTTCGTTGGGTTGAAAGACCACGATTAGGGTGCCGCTCCAGGCGAACTTGATACGAGACAGTTGCTCTGCTGCTGCTAGCAGACAAGTGACGTGCATGTCGTGCCCGCAGGCATGCATCACCGGCTTCACTACACCGTCCGAGTCGCGCATTGTGGCCTTGCTGGCATACGAGAGTCCAGTATCCTCCTCTACAGGCAGCGCATCCATATCTGCGCGCAAGAGGACGGTCTTGCCTTCCCCATTTCTGAGGACGCCAGCAAGTCCATGACCGCCAATATCGGTGTGGATCTCAAAGCCAGCATTGAGTTTGCGGAGGTGGGAGGCAGCGGTTGCGGCGGTTTCGCGCTCTTGGAGGGAGAGTTCTGGGTGAGAGTGGAAGTGCTTGTAGAGCTCTTCATAGGGCACAAGATCAATGTCGGTGATTTCCATGACTTTGAGGAGGGACTGCTGCGTCATTGCGAGATCGGGATGAGCCTTGCTCGTCTTGAAGTGTTGTTTCCTTCAAGTGAGTTTGCGTGGCCCATGGTAGACGTTATATAAGTACGAGTACAGTACTTATTTTGCTTTGGACCCCGCAATGGATTCGTAAGATCACTCGGTGCGGGGCGATTGATTGACCTAGCGATCTTGGGATTTCGCTGGCATTTCCAGCACTCTTTGTTATCTCCTACCCAAGACAATTCTTAATAATATTGGAGCTGCAACGAGGTCTCCGTCATACTTGTTGGCATATGGTTCTCAGGGAGACCATTCTGAGATCCAGTTCATCCCGCTCTACGGAGTCTCTTCCGCGTTCTGCGCACCTCTAATTCGATATCTTTCATTTCTTTGACAGTGCTTGCTAATGAGGGTATGGTGCCAGTAGCTGCGCTCTTAAATGCCGCTTGAGACTGCCTCAGCGCTGGCGGCAACAGAATCCCGAACCAATTCAGAGGATCACGTGGAGACGGCTCGGAATCAAGAATAGATGCTTTCTTTGGCGTTTCCGTGCAGTCGTCCCTATCATCCAGTGTTTCATTGGGCTTTAATTGCAGGTTTTTTGCACTGATGTCTTCCGATGGTTGAGTTGATGAGATGTTCGGAGGTAGGATAATAGAAAAGGTTGGGCTTATAACACCTACGGATCTGGGAAACAGAGTTAGCCCATATTACAAATCTAGGACGATGTGCACATAGGCGGTGGTCTCGTACACATGAGTTTTGGCCTGCATTCTCTCGTCGTAGAAGTCCTGGCCGTAGCGGATGCGATTTGAGTTCGAGAAATTCGCTTGGGCAAGAGATATGTATCCCTTAGGTCAGAGTAAGCAAGGAATGTCATTGATGCTTTGCCAGTAATTGCCACGTTAAAGAAATACATACTGCTGAAAGGTCACGGCATAGATCTTGGTGTAGGGCCTGGTATCGATGTAGGAGATGTAGATAGCGTTCTAGGAGGTCATCGAGAGTACGTGCAAGACATTCTTTGCCCTCTGGAATATGGCTTAGTTGCAGTGGGGAGGGCTGAGCTGATTGTGCCATATCCGGTGCAAATATGTTATCGTTAAGGATCTTTTACTAGGAGCTCGGATTTAGGGCTTGGATCTGAGAAACCGCCGAATCTTTGCCGAGAAGGATCGTCACTCGAACCTCTTGCCTCCCCCACGCCTTCAACAGAACTGTCAACCATGTTCACCCAACGACTCATGCTTTCGCGGATAATATCCTCCAGTCGCCCTCTACGGTCCCCTAATCCTACGAAACAAATAACAGGCTTACGCCTGTTTACGCAGAATTCGCAACTTCTCATCATCTCTCGTGCAACTCTACGCCCTCAATTACCCTTCCTCCATGGCCCATGTAGTATCCGGGCCCCTACATCTCTTGCTCGAGGCCAGTTCCAGTATCAGGTATCACGTCTCCTGACAACGGAGCGAAAGCTATACATTAAGGACCAATTATGGAAAGCCGCGAAGTACACTGTATATGGATGGACCATGGTCATTCTCCTCTTTATTAGTATGTGGGGGCTTCTGCAAGAACGCCTTGAACGTCACCATCAGTCTCCACCGATGTGGAATTTCTGGTCTCAGGTGATCTACCGTGATGCATGGAGCGAAGAAGATATACAGAGAAATGGAACTGGTGTAGTGAATTGGCTGCTTGCAGGAAACGGTTTTCGCAAGCTGCTCTCACGTCTTGAAGATCCCTCCATAGACGGGTTTGATCTTCATCCCATTCTTGAGGACGAAGGCGATATATATGTTCCTGGGGTAGGCAAAACAGGATTCGATATCTCTTCCAAACCCGAACCATGGCGCCGGGGGTACCACGCCACCATCATGGGATGTGCACGCGCAGCTGAACATCTTGAAGGCTGGGTCCGTGATACCACAAGAAACATGGCCTTTCCACCGGAAGTCGTCATTGGGCCCTCGAATCCACGCCCCAAACCCGTAAAAGTCGGTACGGCAGCCGCTCCGCTTGAAGAGAACTGTGAGCCAGCTTTCGAGAAGCCTGAGACTTATTATATGAAAATTTTAACGACTCGTGGCTTTACCACACGTCAACGTCTTGATGCGGCGCTGGCTTGTGCAGACTATCTTGATTTCAAAGGCCTGCACTCAAGTGCCGAAGAGATGTATGATTGGGGTCTGGATATTGCAATGGGTGCACTACCTACTGGGGTCGATGGTGTTGCAGACACAAAGTCTGGCATCATCAACGCTGACGCTAGTTACATCTCCTCCAACCTTTTGCTCGCTACAACATCTTTGGCTATGCATCATGCTCGGAACAATAACCTCGCGACAGCCCTTCCAGTGTTTCTATCTGTTTTACGAGCCCGCCGAAAGCTTTCTTCTACCCCTACCCCCAGCCTATCTAAGTCCGAATATCCAGCTTGGGAAAATGATACCTCTGTGCTTCGAAATCTTGTCTCTTCAGTTGCGTCCTTACTTGTATCTCCAGCCTATCCTACTCCGCCACCAACAGGCGACGAGATCCTTGTTCGTACACCTGTAGAGATGTGCGAAGAGGCGGCCTTGATGGCCTATATTGGGGAGATAATCTTTGCTTCTGCTTCCCTAGGGTCGGCCCCAAATACCGTATCCGGAAGTTCAAAAAGATCGTTAAATTTTTCATCCGACAACGGAAACAAATCGCAGAACCAACAATCGGGCTTGAGCTGGACACGCGATGCCGTGGACCTAGCTGAAGCTATTCTCTTATCCGGAGCGAGAGACGACCCAGATGCGAGGACAAAGTGCTTGGAGTGCCTGGAGGTTGGAATGGGCAATTGGTCTAAGATGGTGAACAAGCTGTTGAGAGAAGAGCGTGAGAAGGAATCACCCACGCAGCAGAATAGTAGCAGTGGTGGGAATTGGTTTTGGGGCGGTAGTAGCATTACGGTTGAGGAGGGAAAGGATGTCCAGTGGCAGCAAGAAGCTAGGTTGGTTGAGGAGAAGTTAAAGAGTGTGAATCGTTTACTTAGGGAAGAGCAGCGCAAGAAGGAAGCGGCTGTTACTAAATCAGGATTGTTCTTTTTCTAAGTTGTGCCTACGCTTCATTGGAATTCCGTCAGAATTCTAGCAACGGTTTCTGGCGTCGCATACTCTGGGATCCGGGATATGGGTTTGTAGTCCGACGGGTAGCACATCTTGATGCTAGTATAAAGGTTGGAGACGTGTTGGCTTCAATTGCCACCACATACAACACCCCGACACCGCCTTACCGGTCTCCACCCGCTTTAATGGGGAGCTTCTTTCGCCTTGCTAATCACTATGCTCGGACCTAGACCAGCAGCTTCATCATCTCCTTCAACCCACTGTACCTCCCGTGCTTCGTTGTTGTCCACACCGAGTCCTAGTTGTTCATGTTCCTGGTACCCTGGCACGTCAGCTACGAGCTGGAAAAATGAAAGCATGCTCTTGTGAGCACGTGGCATGATAATCTCTTCATGGACATCTGAGCCGGATGAATAGCAGCTGCAGCCAAAATCTTCACGTCCAGTCAAAGGCGTATCGACAGGCTCACTGGAGATGAGATATGCACGAGCTCGCTATGACCAAATCAGTGGATGTGACACAGGGCTGGGCTGGAGGAGGGACTTACCTTTCCCCAGAATTCAGCGAAGTTCTCGTGCCAAAGTTCGTATCCTGGATAAACTGAGGAGGTGCCAATCGCAATTGCGTCGACCCTGCTCTTCCAGGTTTCCCAGTTTGCTTGCAAATACGCCACCACTTTCCAAGCACCGTCACTGAGCCCGATGACATCAATGTCCGCGTCCTTTCTTGCTAGCCGACCGACAGCTTCGAACACAGACTGAACATGTGCCGCCATATCCTCATTTCCCGGTACGCGGTTCTTCTTATCATCGATCCGCATCGGCCCACTGACCGCTGTCTTCCTCGGGAGAGCATTCCATGTCTGCTGTGTGACGGCTCTCTCACCACGGCGATACCAGATAAGTTGACCCATGTTCGCAATTACGATACCTGGGGAGTCTTTGGAAGCCTGGATAGAATGCACGAAGTTAAGTGCACTGCCAGCTGCATTGTTCTCCTGGCCCGTGGTTCGATAGGCGAATATGCCAAGGTCTTGAACCGCTTCGCCAAAGTAAAGGATTATGCGTTTGGCGGCGGAGAGATTGCTGGACGTAAGAATCGGTACATGTGGATCGCTAGGACTGGCGTTGATTGGAAGGCGGGTGATTGTGAGGGATGATGAGAGGAAACGGTCATGGAGCATACGTCGGATGTAGGCTGAGACATGAAGTTAGCTGGTTTTGGAAAAGCAGAGGGGAGACTGATTTACTGTTCATTGCCTCGCGTTGAACATCGCAGAGATGCTCATTCTTCGAGATGAAGTAGTTGAATTCCTGATCTGGGCGTGCGATTGAGCGGATCTGGTCATTTTTGTTGAGGTAGTATCTGAGTACATAGTCAGAAAGTGCTTAAAATAAGTCTTCGAAGGTGGAGAGAACAACCCTAGCTTCTCGAGATCCGCAGGATACTCGAACTCTTTGGGAAGGCTACTGCTCAGGCGACGAAACATTGTCGGCGGTATGGCAGTTGTTGTGGTTACGTTTGGAGTCTTGATAGGGCAAAGTAGATTCGTGGAAGGTAGGAAAGAAGTGGACGCAGCTATACCGGTGAGAAGTGGTGAAGTAAGTATCATATGAAGACAGACGGAACAGATGAATGACAAGTGATATCGATGAATCTAGAAAAAGTGTTGGCTTTGCAGATTCCAAGGTAACATAACGGTAAAGGGAGCCAACCGGTTTTAGGTGAAATTGGTCTGCGAGTAACCGAAGATCAGATGAATAAGAAGTCTGTATCCAATGAAAAGTACATCGACATTGGTGCTCCAGCATTGACAGGTTGAGATGATCTTCAATAATGCCATTCGGCAGTATTGTGCATTACTACTGGGCCCTTAACGCCCTCAATGCAACGCCATGCCATGTGAACAGAAACCCTATTCACGATGCCATCCTTCCTCCAGCATCCATCCCTTTCCCGTCACCAACTCGCCTTCTTCACCCCCGGCAAACTCCCCTCCAGTGCATTCATCCTAAATTGGAACTGCCACCCCAACATCAGCATCGTTCCTTCCGAAGAATGTCCTCTCAAGATTCAACTTACCCTAGCCAATCTAAAATCACTAAACACTCCCCTCGATTTCCCGCCTGCTATACACCTGTTGTTTATCTGTGTTGAGCGGGTGTAGCAGTGCATTTGTGAGAGCTGGAGCTGGGCTTGGGCGCGGGTGCGCTGGGGGAGGGTGGTATTGCGGATTATGTAGCGGAGAGCTTGTCTGTGGGGAATGGTCGGGTTAGCGCGCTGGTAAGAAGCTGGTGGACGGTAACTGATTGCCGTTTCTGGCGGTTCCATGTAGTTCGTGGGGAGGGTAGAGGGTGGTTTACCTGTCGGTCTCATACTGCTCGAATACTTTCCTGGAAGCTGTCAGTGGGGTTTCTGGGGGGTTAGGGTGGGGATTCAACCGCTTTGTGTGATCTCTGATGACCCTGGCGTTGATGAAGCAGCTGAGATCAAGCGTTTTGGATCGGAACTGGGCCATGCTTACTGAACGATAGAATTGAGATAGAGAACAAAATGAGTGGGAGACGGCGGCCGGCGGTCCACTCGCCGTATTCCAGATCGAGCCAAGCGTCTGACTATATAAAACTGGACGCGGATTTACTTTGTGTGCAGGTGAGAACGAATATGGTCTGCACACCGTTTTACGCGGTCTTCTCACATATTATTATTATCAGCATCCGAAATGCAAGAGTCGAGCTAACAGTTTCAAACAGTAAACTTCAATGAAGCGACTGTCTGGAATCTGATACCTGAGCCCTGCCCTGCCTTGATGATCGTCAATGAAGCAATTATTGCAGCTTTCAACATAATCCAGGGGGTGAGAGGGAAGATGAAGGAGGCGGCGATGTCGATAATGGGGCAGGGAAGATCAAGTTGAACCCGGCGAGTGTATGGCATATTTACTGCGTGCTGTACGCCCTTGCCAGACATAGGGAGGCGTACTTCTGGTGCCGTCGATTCAGTTGAAGAAAGTGCTCTGCTGACCATAACCTTTTGTATTTCTTAATAATCGATAATCAAAACTTAGACTCGATTAAGTGTTTTGTCTTTCACAGTATATTTTCAATCTATGACTTGAATCTTGATTTCGATGACAATGAATCCAATTTTTCTGCTCTTTGTAAAACAGTACTTTTTCCTGCTTTCAACAGAGCTTCTTTCGAATTCACCCGGGTCAGTCCCGTAGATGACCTGGTCGAATTGCCGTTATCATGCATATCTTCACGCCAACTGGTGTCACTCAAATAAGAAACTTTGCTAGTCCGTTTGTTGCTCAAACTAGACAGCATAACAATCATGATAGAATATATCGTATTCACCGCCACTTCACTTGTATGCAAAAGATTTCAAAGCGCCTGATCAGAAAGACTGCCTGGACTACGTCGCGAGGATGTCTGTACGCTCGTCTCCAGCTACAGTACGCTTCCCAGTCCCCTGCAAATGCGGCACTTGGGCAGAGTTTCGCGACTCGGGCCTCTATAGTGCTCACAAGAGCTCTCTGCTGTATGCCAATCAGAGTCTTGGGACAGCTTCTGAATACTGCGACAGTCTTCTCTGGTGGCTGGAGCGTGGCATCCTGTACCAGCACTTTCAGGACCTGCAGCACAGGAGGCGGACGATGAAGATATGATGATATCACGATTGGGGGGTTGGAGAAAGTGAAGGATGAAAAGATACCCTGGCGTGTTCCACTTCATGTGAGGTGTACAAGATAGTTACAAAAGTGATGTATGGCTACCTCAAGGCACTGCTGCAATGTTCACGCTACCTTGTCGTTGAAAGGAAGACGGTTTGATCGATGTAAGCTTCTACTATGATTGAACCATACGTGAGTTTGCCTACTTTGCGACCACGTTGCTGTCTCGGTCCGTAATAACCTTGAGCTTAATGAACCCCAAATTCCATCCACCTCGAATCCCATCCACCTGGAATCCTAGTCTCCTCGGTTCCTAGTAAACAGTGGCATCGGCGCCGCCACTCACCACAAAACGTTCCAGGTGCGTTGCCGTTCGGACAGCCCCAACCTCGATTCCATCCAAGTCTCCGTGAACAGTGATTAGGTCGGCCTCCTGTAACGTGTACAAGGCGCGTCTCATTCTCATGGAACCCGGCACTAAGCTTGGATATGTTGGGCCATCGGATTCGGATTGAGCAATCATAGGAAGCGTAGAAGTGAAGCCTTTGATGCTCGGATTATTCCCTTGCGTGAGAGTGAATGCGTGCCATCCGCTTCAAGCTCAAGCAATTTGTCCTCACATGCACCTAGGTTGCTCCGATTGAGCCGGCCAACCTCGTAGAGAAGGACTAGGTTCTTACGCAGAAGCACATCGTCAAAGGAACATACTTCAGCCTCCCAACCCCCGGCAGCATTATTCGTGTCCCACCCTTTTCCTTCCATCCTCTGCTTGTCGACACAGATTAGTAAGGTCGGGTGAAAGCTTCCTCGTTCGCACCGTGCGCTTAAAGCGATGTAGACTTTGCGGTCTTTAATTTGGTCGAGTTGGGTAGTATTGCGTAGCCGTGAGATGCGCATTTTTTGTGCTCCGGTTTCGATTTCGTATGGTGAATCAGCAGATTGGGTGTTGGAAATCACAGACCCGGTTGTCGGAAACCCACTATAGGAGGCCGTGACTGTAGCTCCATCGCAGAAATGACTGCCACGGTTCGTGTAATTATGCTTGGATTTGCCCACGTTGGATGAAGCCGAATTACCAGAAAGAGTTGTTCGTGACTGAAGGTGATATTAACAGTACACATTCTCGCCGTTTGAACAAAGACTCATCAAAACAAGACATTTCGAAAGAGGAACGTGGTGCCATGGAAACAACGACGACTTTCTCCCTTGCTTCCACCTTCTCGCTGCAGGCTTCAAACCCTTGCTTCCTAGCGCGACCAGTGGAGGTTGCTGGATTGGCCTGTGGTTCGAAAGGAATACGGGCCGTACAATCACGGCAGATAAATGCGTCTTCAGGCCCTTCTCAGCGAAGACAGAGTTGCTGGCCACTACCGAATAGAAGAGAGCCTCGACATTTCGAGAAGGGAAGAAGAGAGACAAACAACGGAGTCAAGACTTGCGTGCCAGCAAGACACACCGACGGTGGTGGGCTGATAGCCCTCATTCAGAGTAGAGAGTAACGAGAGAAGCTGAAATATGCGTCAATGTAAGGGATATGGCGAGGTCGGTCCTTGCTCTGTCCCATCTGCCTTTTCACTGTACTCAGAAATCTCCTCTAGAGCTTCTGGGACGAGGAAGAAAAGTAATTGTGTAGCAGTGGGTTATTCAGGACCGTTACATGGTCGAGATGAAGAAGCAGTCATCCAATGCGACTTATCCCGAGCCCATTGCCAACTTCCAGGATATATGGGGGAACACTGTCGATCACGTCGTGCGCTCACTCAAACGCTCTGCCCGCAGAGTGACACTTCGTGCTACCAGGTTTGAGAACATCGCTATAGATAATTTTGGTGATTCAGTTGAATGACTATCGCTTATTTGAAAGTGTCATAGCTGCATATCGTTTGCTAGTTCACCTTCATCGTATTATCTCATGATGATAGACCTTGAGTGTATTTCTTCGTCTAGCTATCGAGAATCTCTTCCGCATGACGAGATCAAGGCTAGCTCGAATGCAACACGCTCACGAGTCACGATGCTTTATCGAATGAAGTAAAATCATCTACACAGACTATGTATCATTTCAAACATTATTTTAAACAATCTTCTTACTTGTTATCTTTAACTTCTGAACTGTATCTTATAATGCACATCGTGAATATTTACCTACGAAGTGATTGTGATTGTAATTCATACACTCTTGTGACATTGATTTAGACTTGACTCATGAGAAACTCTATGCTATTTATATCGAGTGAACAAAACTCTCTGAGAAAGAAAATCACTCGTCATCTATACGACTGCTTCACGCAGTTGAAACAATGAGATTGACACTGTGTTATCAAGTAATAAATCTATAGCTTCTATTCAGCGTGTGATGCTTGAGTAAACTCTTGATGAGAGTGTCTGTGCTGTTTGATTATGACACATTGTCTTTGCTCTGCTCTTTATTGATGATATTTTATATAATGATGTTTTGATTCAATTCTTGATTCAAAGATGAAAGATGTTTTCTTTGCACTCATGATGCTTGTGATTATAACGTATGTAAAGCTGTGTTTTTTTACTCAATGATTATCATTCATTGAGCAAAGAAATATGTGATGAAAGAGAGATGTACATGATGAGAAGATAAAGTGTGATTGTACTGAGTAACTCTTTTCTTCTCTTGATTTGATTTATATCATGTAAATGTTGAATGAATTGTTAGTATAAATGTGCAATTGCAATCATTTGATGTTTGACTCTGATCAATGAAAGAGAATGCATTTTGATCATTCTTTTGAACTCTTGATTTTTCATGTGAATAAATGAATGACTTGATGTCAAGTAAAGAAGATGAGTTCAAGTTCTTTCAATATATCAGCATGATCAACGAGTCACTACTTCTTCAAGCATTGTAATCATATCTTTTAATACTTGAAACAATTATTTTATCTGATATCTTTTCATCAATTACTTGATGATACTGTTAATGTGATGAAGATGTTTCAATATCGATGCAGTTGACAAGTCACAAATTCTTCAATCACTTGTAATCACAATTTGCAGACTCTTCATCTGAGTTGTTTTTTTCACTAGTAGTATCTTCTCATTTCTTACTGACATTGACATGTCATTAATTTTCTTCATAGATTGATTGTGACTATTAAAGAAGAATGTTGTCACATAAGTGAAAACTTTGCATGATGACTTTTCTAATCACACAATGTTTTAACATCATTCAAACTGCATTGAATTAAAATCTCTTGACTTTTCTGACTTCTATTTGAACGCAGAATAAAATCAAAAGATTCATAGTCAACATTATGTACAGATGAATCTCGTTATCAATCTTATCTATGAAGTACATTGATCATTATATTCACAAAGATAAATTGATTTCGTGATATATATTTCTTTAAATAGTAATATTCTGTCTTGTGATTACAATTGAGTCAAATGAGAGATTTACTGTTGAACTGATCATTCTGAAATTTGAATAATCAACAGTTTTCAACAGAGTGTATTCATCATTTATTCTGAGAAAATCAATGATGTCACAAAAATACTATAGCAGTCTATGCTCATTTGTTTATCAACTGACTTTCATGGTCTTTGCTGATTTCTTTTGAACATCTTTGTACATTCAAGTTTTGAAGAAACATAAGTTTCTTTAAAAAGAATTGTAAGATGATGTCAGAGTTAACTAGTAGAATGAACGACAGCAAGATGATGACAGCAAAGTAATTCTTCAATCAATGATTCTTGTATACTTAAATAATAAGATATCAAAAAAGCAAAGCAAAAAAGTCATTACATCTGCAATTTGTAAAGAGTGACAGAGATAAATTTTAGCACTTTTAATGATCAATATCTCAAATATTCATTTAATCTTATGTTTCAGATTTGCATCACTTTTAGCTGATGCATATTCATAAAAGCATCAAAATCTTTAGAACTTTTAAAAGCGCAGTATGTTTATTTATTATTTGATTCAACAAATACAATTTTGACATTTGTAACAATTAAAGTCACAATGTTGAATAATATCATTGAAGTATGTAATTCACTGTTATCTCTGCATGATCTTTCTTTGTTAGAATCATCATCAACAATCAAGCTGTTAACTGCGTAATTATCATACATTGCAAACATAGTTCTAATGTCATACAAACTGCTTAAAGTGTTCAGTATATCTTTTGTTCTTTAATAATCAATGTCATCATAAACATCTTGATCGTTTTTCTCAATATTGTCACTCTTTTCTTATTGTGCATTCATATCACTTCTAGCACTATGTTCTTTCATGACAGTATCTGCAACATAAGCGCTTGCGCATTCTTGAGTAAGATGTTTGAAGTGTTTGATCAGTGCGCTCACATCACTATCAGTATCATGTTTTCTCATGTAAGCATATGTGACAAAAGTGCTTTCGCAGTATGAAGCAAAATATTTGCTTTGTTTGAATCATTTGATTATAGTGATTACTGTGCTTAAGTTCTATTCTTCTCTAATTTCTTTCTTTTCATGAGTTACATTCATAATGCTTTTCTTTCTCATCTTGCACATGAAGCTTTCATATTTCTTCTCGTCGCTTAGAATCTTGTCTGTCTTGTCTGCTTTATATTACAAACGTTCGTTCTTCTTCATGTTTAAAGCATTTCACAAGTTATTAAACTTTCATTCTCAACTGATCTTAATCATTGTTGATTTGACATCATTCTGTTGTATTATCATAAACTCATATTCATCACTTTGTAATATGATACGTGATTGATCTTTAGTTTGTGATGTAGAGTGAAATCTCTTGCTAAGAATTTGCTTCTTGCTGACTTAAACATCATCAATTGATGATTCATTCTCTGTGTTCAATTCAATCAATCTCTTCTACACAGCATCAGTGATTGAAAATTTAGTTACAAGTTGCAATATTTACAGCTTCATTCAATAATATTACGTCAAAGACAAGCAATGTTAGTTTCAAAAATTGAAAGACAAAAATGCTTTTTGAACTTAAGAATGTTTTCTTATGACTTGCGTTTAAATTGAGTTGCACGTCATTTTCTAACTTGTATAATGAGAGATCATTGAAACAATCAATGTATACATTAAGTACAGCTTAAGTGTTCATAATTGCTTTGATATTGTCATTATTAATTTGTTGCTTAATATAACATAGCAGAATCTTCAATATTAATTGTTAATGCTTACGAGCTTGTTGATTTCATGTCACATTGACGTGCATTCATGTCGCTGCGTATTATCAAGTTCAGCTTCGCTTTAATCACTTTAGTCATTGATATATGCAAATGTTCACTTATTCTTCACATTCAATTTCTCAAACTTGTTTAATCTGTGCTCTTCTGATTTATATTCTCATATACAATGAGTGATCATTGTCACTGTGATGAGAACAACATTAGTAGAAAGCAAATCAAAGAATATCTTCAAGTATTCTTGATATGCTATTTCATTTCTGACTTTGCAGTAAATCTTTTGAATCAGTACATTCACTATGATTCTTGCGCAGAATCTGTCTCGAAGAGTTTTTTCACATTAAACGATGTTGCAATCTTTGATTAATACATATTTTTTTACATGCAAAGTCATCATTATCTAGCAGACTTTTTATTAAATTCTTTTGCTCTTTTCTTATGAATTACTTCTGTCAATCATATTCACTTTCAACTATGATTTATACTTGACTCAGTACACTAGATCATCACGCTTCAAAGATGTTGTACATCTATTTATTATGAGTTTTATTCGCAACGAAAGATCTGAGCATATTATCTTTCAAGTCTCTTTCGTCGTTGAAATGTTTTCTACTTCAGAACATTTGTGATCTGACTTTTTGTCTAAATGATTTGCGATATTCTTTCATGCTTCTTTTATTTTCTTATTAAGTCATTTCTTTTTAAAGTCTGATCATGAACTGCTATTGTTATCAACATAATCACTCAATATTCACATAAGTAAATAATGAATGCAAACTTTGACAATTAACTCATGATCAATGATGAAGTTGCATTTAGTTCAACGTGACATCTTTTCTCATAAATGTGATGTTATTGATTCTCAGTCTGCATCGTTGACATCATCATCATCAAAATCAATTCTAGTATATCTGTTATTAATTGATTGAAAAGAATTGAGCTGTTTAATGTTGCATACATCAAGTTTTTGAAATGTTGTGATGACTTCATGAGAGTACTTTCACTGAATGCTCTGACAGCATTCGATTCTGTCTTTTTTCAAATTAGTCATTTATTCTTTTAAATTCTTAAGTGAATTATTACTTCAAGAGTGACACGTCTGTTCTTGTTGAAGACTTCTCTTACAGAATCGCTGTCGCTTGAGTCTGTTGTGATCTCGTTGTCATTGTGAGTCTCTGTGTATTCAACTGCGCTGCGCTTTGATGATGATGATGTCTTGAAGTTGCTTATGTGATGACGTTTTTTCTGTAATGTCACTTAGTATCTTGATAAACTCATCATCATAAAGATTGATGTATTCTCATGTTGCATTCAAGATGAGAATCATTTAATGTGACTCAACAATGTATGATCATCAAGAAAATTTATGTAACAAACGATTGAGAAGAAGAATAAAAAAGAATGTCAGATTGCAAATGATTTTTTCTTATGATAAGAAAAGAATTTATCTTATTTTAAACACTAAGAATAGTTCATTTAATCTTGATAAAAATTCATTGAATCTTTGTCAATGTTGAATAAACTATAAGTCTTGTCATCAATTCTTGAGATTTCTCAATTATGACATGATTTCACTATGTCATCTTATACTGAAAGTCTTGAACATGAACATGTTTTCTACAAGCATTCTACATAATTTCTTCAATGATCAGCTGCTTGAATCAAGTATTACAAGAGATCTGAAATCTACAATCATTGTTTGCAGCAGATTGAATTGTAAAAAGAAAGTGAATAAACTCTTCAGCATGCATTTCTTTCAATGCTGTTTTTCATTCGCGCTCATTGCTGATATATATTTTCGCGAATTCAGCTCGATTATATATCATCATATCTGTGACACAGTCGTAATTCAACTCATTCTCAATCAGCTTTATAAATTTGTCATATTTCATGTTATCAATGCAAATCGAGTTCTTCACTGATTCATGTTTAAGAAGATCTTGTGATTTGCAGCATATGCTATGATTGAGATTGCAACTGATCTGTATTATGAGAATTTTGACTAATCTGACTGATATTGATTGAGATCTCTTGAGATCTCGTTCATCACAGATGACATAACTCAAAAGATGTGAGTGTGTCTTCAGTTGAAAAAATGATGAAGAATTGTACTTGAAATTGTCTCATCATGTCTTTCTGACTCTGAATTATCTTCTTACATTGTAATTTGATTGCTGTGTCATGAACATTAACATAGAATCACTTCTTGATCTTGCAACATCGTTGAATATAATATGAAACTCATGATATATGACTTCAAATGTCGATCTGAGAATCTCTTTCAACTTGTTTATATTTAGCTTTCATTTTATAAGCTGTAAAGATTTCATCTAATTTCATATTTGCATTTTCAATTATGTATATTCAGACTCATTAATGTTGAGTTCTTCTTTCACTCTGTTTATTGATCATTTGTAATGTACATACTTTTTACATGATATCTTCAACAATGCATTCATTATACTAAACAGAAGACTTGATGTTTGTTGAATCTTTTTGCATCTGTGACTAATGACTGCGCTTATCACAAAAAACTTTAGCATCAGCGATTCATAACTTCAGAATTTGATTGATGTTACATTTATTACATCTTGTTCATGTGATAATTGACATCAGCTCTTAATGATCTACTTGCTTAAGCTCTTAACTAAATTTATGAAATATATATTGATTATCTAGAATCTACTACTGAGTCACTCACATCTCTTTATAACACAATTGCTTGCAATCATTAAGTTAATTCGATTTTTCAGATCAATTCATTGATACAATTGACTTTGACTGACTGACATCATGATATTAAATTTGTAGCTGATAATACTCTTGTAATGAGCAAAGCTTTGTTTGTTACATATATTTCATAAGAACATAGTTCTTGTAAGATTAGACTCTGATTTTAGTTTTCATCAGTTCATAGCTGAGACTTCTGTTCATCAAGAAAAATTTGATTGAGCAAAGTTAAAAGATGATTATAATTCTTAATTAATTAATCATGTAGCATCGTTGACTTTGATGATTCTGTATATGCTCTGAGACATAAACATAATACATATACATTGTTTGATTTTTGTCTGCGATGAGATTAAATCAGTTTCAAATATCTTCAGCTTTCACATTTGAAGTAGTATTCTGCTACTCTTGTTTTTTTATGCAAGAAATTCTTCTCATAGATCGAATTGTATGAATTTTAATTGTTGAAGTTGTTAATGTAGAAGAACTTGTTTTTGTTTGACTCGCTACGACTATCGTTTGCTGATACAACATGCACACTTTTCAGAATTGTATGCAAATGAAAAAATCAACTAACTTTGAGTGAACGAGAATTTTTGATGTTATCTTTAAATCAGTGCTTTATCTCAATCATTTTATGCATAGCATGTTAAGTTTTCTCATTGCAAGATTTGAGTAGTTCGATGAGAACATCATTGTGTCGTAACTCATTATTTTTATTGTTTTGACGCAACAAATCTATAATGAAAAGAATAAGTCGTAGCTGATTAAACAGTTGATCATTTAGCAGAGTTGATGCTTCAGTCATCTCTTTTGATTTCTTCTGAATCAGAACATAATCACGTCTTCAAACTTTCTTCTTTCTCTGTCAGTTCAATGAGCAGTATACTTTATCATTGACAAGATTCTCTAAGTTGTTAATGTCTTTTTCGTCTTGTTTTCAGCATTGAAGTGACTTATGAACGCTTACGTAGTATGATTCAACTCAGATCAAGTCTTTTTTCTTTTCATTCAACTTTTTATCTGATACAACTTTCTTATCAACTATGTTGTGACACTTATGCATGAAGACTGTCAACGTGTCAAAAAGCTTCTTCATGTTCAGAATTCTGACTAAGATTGATGCATGACATCATAACTTTGAATTGAGTTCTGTCTCTTGTATTTGATTGCATTGTTTGCAAATGAATGCATCTTGAATTTTATGAAGACTAAAGATAGAACTGAATCATGTTATCATAATAGTCTATGCATGCTTGTTAATCTTACTCTATCTTGTATCTTTGTAAAGAAGAATATCTTTCATCATGAGAAGATTCAGATGTTGAGTATTGTGATGTAATAACTGTGTTTGAAACGTGTTTTGTTTATTAATGTGATCGAAAAAGATCTTTATTAAATACTTGTGTGCAATCTCACTGTGCTCTGTATTGAAATTATCAGCACTATTGTATCTTCGAATCTGACTTGCATAATGTGTCATCATGTATAGTTTTGAAATGTTGAAATGATCAACATCTGTATCTGAATGCTCAGATTGCAAATGATGAAAAACATTCTTTAGTTTATTCAATTGAAAAAGCGCATGTTCAAGATATCAAAGAGTTTCTTCATCATATGAATGATACTAAGCAAGTATCATAAAGTCTATCACTGCTTAAGCGAAGTGAACTGCTGCAAATGCTCTCATGATTAGAAGTGATGCAATGACTGATATAAACTGACATACAATCGACTTTCAATCTGCATCAATTCATTGCTTAATCGTACTATACTTGACAAATCTCTTCATGTCTTTAAATGATAAAATGACGTGAAATCTTTAATTCAGCTAAGCTGTTTCTGATGCATCATTTAGAACTAATCTGATTTCTTTTCTTCTTCGACTTGTACAAACATTCTCATTGATGATCTGACTGAGTCATAACATCAGATACAAGATGATTCTCTTAAGTAATTGATGTAACACATTTATCATCATTGTTTCATGAATATTGATAAACATATGTGATCATGCAAAGTTTTTCATTGAATGTATTCAAGCAAAGTTATTCTCGATCATATTGTTCTTTCTTTGTTGTCTCTGTTGATTTCTAGTGAATACATGTATTTGAATTGATCATGTCTTGTCTAAATTTTCACGCTCATAAGATGATACTTAACAGATAAAACATTG